>Ga0265297_10004810_pt1 | contig 21467 bp, 20 predicted proteins | sample Munlanlwell13791_FD_192502 | JGI IMG/M metagenome (GOLD analysis project Ga0265297, IMG submission 192502) | Leachate microbial communities from a municipal landfill in Southern Ontario, Canada - Leachate well 137-91 | ecosystem: Engineered > Solid waste > Landfill > Unclassified | place...
TATTAGTATCATAGTAAATTTTCTTATTTTTGTCAAATTACCGACCGGACAAATTAAGATACCGCCCTAAACATGTTTGTTAATAACAAAAAAACGAGCCATCACGACCCGTTTTTTGTAAGCTCCGCATCGTATATGACGTTAGAACCATAATTCAGCAACAAACTGGATATATCTATATACCGGACTTGAGCCCGAGAAGATAATCTACTATACCCCGCGACTCACTATATCTTAAATTACGACCTTCTTTCTGCCACTTAAAAATTACTCTTTATCTATATCTATTTCTCTCTGTATCTCTGTAAACTCATTTTCAACTTCTGAGAGTCTTTTTCTACAAATTTTTATTAGTTCTGCTCCTTCTTTAACTTTTTCTAAACCAATTTCAACATCTACTTCTTCTTGATTATCAAACCACTCAACGATATTATTTAACTTACCTAACGATTCTTTTAAATTTACTTTTTTGTCTGGCATATATTTTATTTATTATTAATAATTTTTACTTCTGAGTCAAACGAACCTTCATTTAATCCAACACTAATAATGTCTCCTTTTTGTATTTGGCTGGTTGTTTTCAAGATTCGACCATTTTTCATTACAATACTATATCCCAATTTTAATTGTCTTTTAGGATCATTACTGGTGAATTGCTTTTGGTATGATATTAACGATTCCTCAATTTTATTTTTAGCATCCATAAATCCTCCAAAAATTTCTTTTATAACGGAACCGGATATGTTATTTCTAACGCTTGATATGGAAAAGTTTATTTTTCTAAATACTGGTATAAAAACTCCGTCAATTCTTCTATTAATATCAACCATCTGATCTTTAATTGATTTAAAACCAATTTTTAATGATTCTTGCGCCTTCGAAAAATCATTAAATATTTTTTGGAAAGTATTTTTCATTATATCCAAACTGTCTCTAATATAATCTTTGTTTTCTTGGATTGTATTTTGAAATTTTCTGAAGACTTTTTGTTCTGATAAAATTATTATTGATTCCACTTTCTCCCAGGATTCATTTAGATAATTGGCAACGGCTGTGGGCGTAGAAAACATCATATCAGATGCCAATGCCAAAAGAGAAACATCTTTTTCGTGTCCAATTCCAACTAGAACCGGGACGGGAAAACTCGCTATTTCTTTAACAAGAACTTCATTATTAAATGGCAAAAAAGATTCCATAGAACCTCCCCCTCGAATAATAACAAGAATATCAATATCTTTATTTTTAAATGTTTTTATAGAGTTTAGTAATTCTTCTGTTGCCAACTGACCCTCAACTCTTGAATCTATCAAAGATACTTTATATCCAAATCTTCCTATGTTGGTAGAAAAATCTGCTATCACGGCACCACTTTTTGAAGTAATCAAACCAATCTTATTAGGATATAAAGGAATAGGTTTCTTTCTTGCTTCGTCAAATAAGCCTTCTTTTTGTAATTTCGCTTTAAGTTTTTCATAGGCAATTTTTAATGCCCCTTCACCAACTAATTCTACAGACGAAGTTTTAAATGATAAACGGCCACTGGGTTTATAGATATCTGGACAACCACTTAATATAATTTCCATCCCTACTTCAAATTCAACTCCGTTTAATTCGTAAATATTTTTCCAAATAAGACAGTTGATAACACTTTCATCTTTAGAATCTTTTAAAGAAAAGTAAACTACTTTGTCTCTTATGTCTAAACTACTAATCTCTCCTTGAATTCGTGCTGTATTTTTACTCAATTGATTATTAAGAAAATTAAGATAATCACTGACTGAAAACGGTTTACTTTCTTCGTCTTTTGTAAAATTATCCGCAAAAAATTCCGGCCATTCTTGCTCTCTATTAACTAAAGCCAATATAGCTTCACCATATTTATTATATTTTCTATCACGGATACCTTTTATCAAGAAAAGGGCTTCTTTGTCTTTTGGTTTAAATTGAGCAATAGCTTCTAGGACAGCATTAGAAAAAACTCTAAAAGCTGGGACTCCCTCTGTCTCAGCTTTCGCTTTCCGCCAATCTTTTAATTTTTGTAATAAGTTATTTTTGTCCATAAAATCATTATATCCCTTTTGAATCTTCACTTATTACCTCTCCTAATCCCCAGAACATACTGTTTCCTTTCTCAATAAGTGTATTTATCAAATTAGTTACTTCTTATTTTATTGATCCATTGCTATTTTTATAGATAATAGTTAAGGCCTCTTTAATCTTATCCACGGGTATTTATGGTGTTTATTGATTTTATTATCTAGTTTACTATCACTATTCTGGAATTACTGGTAAATATTGGCATCTACACCATCCGACAGGCGCTTCTGGATTAAGTTTAAATGAACAGTTTTTAACTGGAATAGGTAAATCTTTTAAGGCCTCTTCAATATTTAAAATCTTCCCACTAAGTTTCTGGCACGCAGGACAAGATTGCTCTCCGGCAGTCAGAATTTCAACTTTTTTATAACCTTCTTTTTGGTATTTTTTTAAATCGCATTTCGCTACTTCTTGTAAAATTCTAAAGTGATTTTCTCCTTTTTGATGTAGATACAGGGCTTGATCAAAATATAGCACTTTCATTTTTTGTAAATCCCCCTGTTTCATCGCATCCAACAAAAATTCAATTGAAGTACCCCAAAGGGTATCCCCTTCAGAAGGAGTAAAGCCCCATCGCTTAGTCAAATTTTCTTTGACTTTTTCGTATTTCTCGTTAAACCCCACATTACTTTCGAGGTACTTTCTAAACTCTTTGGTTGCGGAATATATTTCCCAATCTTTTTCTAATATTTTTAATTGTTCTTCTGTAACTAAAACCTTTTTTTGATCTGAAGGACGAGTACGAGAATAGAAAAAAATTTTACAATAAGGACATTTCGTTTTTCGTTGAGGCATCTTGGGAAAAATCTGATGACAATAGGGACACTCTGGCCTATCAATACCTACATTTGAATATTTAGACATAATAAATTTTATTTATTATTTAAATTCAATTTATAATTTTCTAATAACCATTTGTGTAAATATTCAGTAGCTATAACATCATCTTCATTATAATCTATTATATCCTGTAAAACTTTTCTATCCCCTGTTTCTAGCCATTTCTCATACCAAAAAATGCTTTGCGCGCCACCGGCCTTTTCATGACGCCATTTATAATGCAAAAAATTTGATTTGGCTATATCTTTGATTGAATAAAAATATAATGGAAAAATAATAGAATTCATGACTATCTTCGCAAAGTCAACATATTTTGAAGAAAAATTGATAAAACCATCGGAAGATCCATATTTATCAGCCAAATTCTTAGTTCTGGCTCGTTCATAATCAGCATAATGATAAACATAATAATCATTTGAGGGCAGAATATCAATCCATTTCAAAAAATCTTGCCACATTCTTGTTTCGTCTTCTGGTTTTTCCGCTAGAAAGTATAAAAAATACTTTTTTTCTTTTTTATCAAAAACCACATTACCGATTTTAGCATATTCGCCTTGAGAATCTCCAACAATCCAAAAACCAAAAAGGTATTGAATATTTAGTAATGGATCACCTTCAATGTCAAAATAAATTTTCAATGAAGCTTCTGGTATATGCAGAGCCCCTAACCAAATCAATTGTTTATTAATCAGAGATTGGGCTTGAAGCTTTTTAAGTTTTAACATGTCCGAACTTGCATAAGGAATTTTAGGCATTGCTTCAACTTTCATTTCTGCCGCATCATGCACAGTACGTATACCGATATTCCTTAGGGCCTCGAGTGCCCTAGAATCTAATTTATAAATTAAGGCAATATCATCAACAGCTTCCACTTCTCTGACACACTTATCAAACCATGGAGTATTTTTATATTCGCTGGTCAGTTTTAAGGGAGGTTTTTTGCCTCGCATAATTTCAAGTATTTTATCAATACAATCAAGTGTCCCCTCCTTGTCTTTTTCCGTAATTTTTTCAACCATCTTTTCATAATCACGATTGACAATGCTAATATTTTCTGGATAGATGTCTTGAATTTTTTCTAAAATCATAGAATACAACGTTTGTTGCATCTTTTGTTCCTTCTTGATTTCTTTGGATGATTTAATATCAATGGGCGCGTAATAATAATTACCAAAATTTGATTTACCTATTTTTTTCTCCAATAAATCGGGACGACCGCGATAAATCACACCACATTGTTCAAATTGGATTTCACCCTGATAAATTAAATTGATACCCTTTTTCATTAATTCAAGGGTTTTACTAAAGGCTTTTTCAGGATTTTTTTCTTTGATTTCTATAAAATCAAGATTTTTAATATATTCTTCTTCGTGTAAAACGCCCTGTTCAAAAAGACGCACGGTTAATTCTGGTAGTTCCCCTCTCTCACTCCAATCACTAAATCGATCATGCCATATCCAATGAGGGCACATTGAGTATTGAAAAAATAGAGAAGGCGTAAAAATTAAACTATTTTTTGCCATAAAATTTACTGCAAATTAAGTAAACCATATTCCTCTTTTAATTTATTCCACGCATCGTCGTTGCCTGCCGGGTCGCCGACATCTTTAATTTCACGACCATTATTTTCATCAATAATATACCAATCATCATAAGAGCCACCTTCTTCGTAATATTTATGTTTTGAGGTAAATAATTTTCCTTTATACACTCCTTTGGTTATAACATCAACTGGTCCACCGGCGGAGATAAATTTAAATACGCCAGTAGAAATATCGGCAGAAAAAATTGCGTGATCGGTTACCCAGGCATAACTGTTAAAATAAACATTTTTTCCATCTAAAGAAAATTTAGGTGACATTAAAGTGCAAAATACATCAAAAGGCACATCGTCTGAGCTATTAGTTTTTTCTTTTATAATATCTTTAGAACTAACTAACATTTTTTCTTCACCATTTGTATTGTCGCGAAGCCATATTTCATTGTCATAACACTCATAATCAGCCTTTCTTCTTGGATAATTTCGCACAAAAACTGATAATTGGCCATTTGGAGACAATACTTCTTTTTCGTCGGAGTATAAGTAGTAAAGCACGTTGGAATATACTTCATCCTTCGCTTCTTGCAGTGATTTTACTTCAGCCTGACATCCTTCAATTACTTCTTGCCGAGCTTGTACTTCAGCTTGTTTTTGAAGATAAAAATAAATTGATACTAAGCCAATAACAAAAATTATTAAAAGTGGAAAAATTAAAAATTTGTTTTTTAGAAAGATACTCATTTGTTTATTTTGAGTGATGGTCTGTTAATTTTTCGTGCTCTTCATAAATAATCTTGCTTATCTTTTTTGCAATTCCATCAACAACATGACTGCCGACAGTCCTCCGAAAACTTTTAGAAAAAATTGTACGCATCAACCATAAGACTAAAACCAATATAAATTATTATGATTAATATTTGAATTTATATTAAATATCTATTGAGCCAATTTTTATTAAAAATTCTTCAAGTTTATCAATTGGATATATCATTGATAAAAATGACGACTCTTCATTTAATTGATTTACTTTTTTTGGATCATCAAATCCACCTACAAAGCAAGCTACGGACACTCTATCTTTATCAATTATCGGTTCAATTTCTGCTCTTAATGACAAAATATAATTATTAAAAACATTTTTATTGCCTGGACTAAGTAAAAACCCAAAAGCTGGTTTGTTTGATTTATAACAAAATTGCGGCCCAAATGATTCTATATCTTTGGGGTGATTAATACCTTTGGCAGTAAAATTTTCAAAAGATTGCCAAACACCAACAAATTTTATTGATCCAATAAAATCGTCTAACAAATCAAAATTAACGACTGTCTTTTTCTCGGACCATCCATGATTATATTTTTTGTCAATCGCATTATCAAATCCATTTAATCCCTGAACGGTTAAAGTAAAGAAGTGACCATTAAGTTTGGTTAAAGGAGTTGATTGTTTTCTTATTTCTTTTTTTATTTTACCAGTTAAAGAAAAAAGGGTTTCACCGCTAGTATGATGTGAATATTTTACTAAGTGAGAAGTACATTTACCGTTATCTGATAATTTAAGAGCCTCATATTGCCCGGTATTAGAGGGAGGCATTATTATTTTTCCCACTATACCATCAGAATGTTGATAATAAGGAAAACTAATATATATACTTCCATCAGTGCCAAAATCAATCCTAAATATTTTGTACCTATTTCCCTTATAAGTTGCGGTAATTATATGAGAGTCTGAAGGTAATGTTTTAATAATTGTCATTTTAATTAATTAGTAATACTAAAACCAATAGTACGAGAAAATACTTTAATCGAGAATATTTTTGAATCGAGCAAAAAGCTTGAAATAATTTCCAATGTTTTTTTCTAACATAACCATAAAAAACTAATTTATCCCAGATTCTTATTTCATAAAGAATGCCCTCTCTCTTGGGTGCCACCGCTCGATAAAACACAAAATCGGGAGTAATACTATATTTTTTACCAAATTGTCTAATAAAATTTATTACATCACTAATAGTATTTTTATCGCAAAAATAAATTCTTATATCAAAAGAATTATCAATATACCAACTATCTAATTTATACTCAATACCTCTAATCACCTTTTCGCCAAATAGTTCAAGTTTATTATCATCAAATTTAATTCCATGTTGTTCTTTAGGGTCAAAACCCTCATGATAGCCAAAGTTTGGCAACAATCCTGTTTTTGAACCGCTCGTAGGAAAAAGTTCAGAAACAATTTGCTGTGCTTTTTTGAGTCTAGCTATTCTGTCTTTTCCGTTTTTAGCATTTTGGTGATCTAAAGACCGCAATGCCTTCTTAGAAATTACCGATGTTGGTGATAAATTATCAATATCTGGATTCAAACAAAGCCCCAATCTTATTAAAAGTTCTTGTTCAATTTTTCCTAGCCTATTATTACATTTTAAGCACGCTGGCGCTTTCCATTTTTCTATATCGCCCACATTGTTTGTATACCAAGAATTTGGGAGTATATGATCCCATGTCAAATCGTTACACCATTTTAGGCAATGAATGCACTTGCCACGAGAAAGACGCTTGTTCATTGATTAATTGGTAAAAAATTATTTACCATTTTTTTTCTTTGTTAAATGGCGATTTTCAAAATTCAGTTACTACCTTCCATTATTTTTTATCCTCCAATGGGAGGTCATATAAATTTATCCGCCACCGAATTTCGTGCCGGTGGGGCCAGTGCACTGCCTAAAAATCTAAATTAGCCCCGCCTTGTTCCTCTACAATACGGAAACTTTGAACAACCATAAAATTTACCATATCTTCCTTTTCGCAAAAGCATTTTTGAGCCACAAACAGGGCAAGTCTTATCACCTAAAATTACAGCATTATCATTAATATCATCAGCAGACTTTTCGATTAGGGTATAACCCTTACAATACATGCAAAATCGTCCATATCCGGTTATCAAATCTGGATCTCTAAAGTCTTTATAATCTCTTATTCTTTTACATTTCGGACATTCTTTCATCTCGCCATTTTGCAAACCCTCAATCGTTTCGTGAATATGGCTTATTATATTATTTTTTCCAGTACTATTTTGTATTAAATTACCAATTCGTTCATTAAGCATTAAAATTGGATCATTTCCAATATTGAATTTATTTATTCTTAAAAATTTATAACCATAACTTTCTAAAACTTTTTCTCGATAAATATGAGCATCGGTATAATAATCTTGATAATTAAATTCATTTATCTCGTCAATATCTTGAAAATGTTCTCTGAAGCCATCATATTCAATAATAATTTTATGTTCCCTGTAAGTTTCATCTTTATAAACCAACAAGAAATCAACTTTATACCTTGGGTGATTATATGTTTTATCGAGCTGTTTTAAATACTTTCCAAGTTCAAATTGCGGAATAAATTCTATGCTGTCTTTGTTTTTCTTCCAAAAATCAGTTTGATAAAACCAATTCATTACCTCTGGTTCCATTTTTGATTTTTCATCAGTTTCACTTATACTGCGCTCCTTCTTTGCTTCGCTAAGTATAAAAGAGTAATGTCTTAATGCTTCACCAATTGAACCATTATATTTTTCGAGCGGTTTGCTTAAAATAAAATGCATTGTTTCTTTAGCACGACTTAAGCCGACATTTAATCTTTGGGCTTTTATTTTTCCGTCTTCTTCAATATCGACATCATTTAAATCTTTAATAAATACTCCCCACAAATGATCGTCTTCTTCTGTTGCGACCATTGAATAAAATATAATATCCCTTTCTTCACCTTGGCAGGTGTCGAAAGTCATAATTTTTAATTTCAACTTATCGTAATAATAATCCTTCTCAGGTAGTTTACTTATCAACTCAACAAGCAATTTCTGTTGATTTGTATGGGGCGTAATAATTCCAACACTTTGGTTACTATCAATTTTCTTTAATTTTTTCAATTCGGAAATGATAAAATCCACTTCAAGACTATTTGTATTTTGTGCTAGTTCTTTTTTTCCGTCGTGTTTAATAAATGAAAACTTAATAACTTCATCGATAGCTTTTCCTCTAATTTTCATTACTTGTAGGCTATCTTGATAAAAATATTTATTGGAATAGGAAATAATCTCTTTATATCCTCTAAAATGCTTTAATAATTGAGCATTATAATTTGTAATAAATTCAAAAAACTCAAGAATAGAAGTTTTGATGTTAAACTTCCCAAGTTTTACGAGGTTTGTTCCTTCGCTTGAAACATTTTTGACAAAACAATCTCTGAGATTATTTAAATATTCTCTGTTTGTATCCGTGCGAGCTTGAGCAGTTTTGACATTGCTAAATTGCTTCTTGTCGCCAAGAATCAAAATCTTTTTCGCCCTCAATAATGCTGGAAATGCTTGAGCAATACTAACCTGTGAGGCTTCATCAATGATAACAAGATCAAAAATTTCTGGTTCAAGCGGTATATATTCTGCATAATCTCTTATCCCTGCCAATATACAAGGAAAGGCTTCTTTAAGTTTTAGAAATTCATCTTTTGGAAATCTTTGTTTAGTTCGGATTATATCTCTTAGAGCCTTGGCGGTTGCTTTATTATTTTCATAAAAATCAATCAATCGACCGTCCAAAAGGAATGTCATTTGAGCAGTAACAAGAGCTTCAATATTTTTCTTTTGGCTAGCGTAATTGAGTATCGGAATATTTTTAAAGTCCTTCTCAATTTTTTGCTTCAGATTTATAAACCTGATCAATCTGTCAAAATCAGGGTCTGAAATTTTAACCAGCTCATTGGCACAAAATGTTTTAAAAGATGATAAATCTATCTTGAGCTTCTCTATTGTGTTTGGATATTTTCCTAGGTTTGTATTTAAAAATTTCAAATCATCGCCAATTTGCGTTAAATTATTTAACACACTCAAAAGAGTGTCATCTTTTATCGTTTGATGAATAAATTTTAAATAATCAAAGTTTATTTGATATTTTTCATCTAATTTATTTTTTAATTCTAATGCGAATTGATAAATGCCATAAATAACTTTGATTTCATCTAAGTTTTTGTGTGGTTTAATTTGACGGGCGAGATTAAAAGATTTTTTAAATTCTTTATCTAAATTTTCTAATTTTTCTTTCTTGAATAAATAGCCAAAAAGCCAATTTTTCTCTTTCTTATAATCTAAAATAAAATTGTTTAATTTTTCTAAAGACGAATCATTAAAATCTTCGAATTTTAATAATTTATCTATTCCCTCTCCGTAAGTCTCTTTAATTTTAGCAACAGAGGAGGAAAGAAAACTTAATAACCATAAATATTTTTGAAAATTGGCTATGTCATTAAAGTCATTGATTGAAAAATTGAGTAACTCGAAAAGATAAGATTCTTTCTCTCTTTCTTCTTTATCAATAATAAATTTATCTCTTAAAGACAAAAATATTTTTCTGAATTCCTCAAGTTCAATAGCAGATTCTACTTGATCTAATGCTTCATTAATATCAATAGGGAAACCTTTGCCCGAGTAAAACGATTCTAAATCAAAAAGTTCATGAATTTCTTTCAAATCAATTTCTTCATATGCCAAAATTTCGGCTTGCAAATCTTCTTTTAATGTATTCCCTGATTTTTCAATATCGCTTTTGAGTGTGCCATAATCTTTTTTAACAGCCCTATGATGTGTCTTGATATTTTCAACAGATGTTGTGGCTAAAATCTGGCTATAAGTACTTCCTGTCTTTCCAAGTCGTAAAATTGGGTTTTGAAAATTTTTATCAAACCGAACATTATTCATTGTTTCGGTAATCTTGTCTTCTACTACATCAAGAGCTTCTTTTTTATCGGACAAAACTAAAACTGATTGATTTTTTAAAATAAAATCAAAAACAATTGCGGTTATTGTATGACTTTTACCTGTTCCAGGCGGCCCTTCAACAATTATGTATTTGCAGTCGTCTTTTCTGATAGCTGACAATATTTGTAGTTGTTCGCTATTCAACGGAATTGGACTGTTGAAAACCAATCGATCGCTTGTTTCAGTATCGTCCCATTCTTCTTCAACGCTAGGATTAAAAGGTTGTGGATTTTTATGGATAAAATCATCGATCAATTTATTGAAAGCACCTGCTAATACACTATCTCCTGCAATAAGAAGTTTTAATATTTCTTCGTAATCATTAACCAGTGCTTCATCTGATTTATCAAATAACGCTAGATAACAAGTGTTTGAAGTCCTGACAAGAAAACTTTTAGCAATCTGATTTTCTGAATTGCTTAAATCAATATTTTTATCAAGCTCAAAAAAATTGGTTATCTCGCTTAATATTTCACTAATTACATCTCTGAAATCTTCTTGATGTTGTGCCAAATAAATAATTCTTTCGGATATTGATTTTAGATTTCCCTTTTTGCCTTTTTCTTGGTTATATTCTTGAGTTATATATTCAAGAGCTTTTTTATTTATATATACCTGAGAATCAAATTCAAAGGTCAAAGAATCATTTTGTTTTTCAATTCCAAATGGAATATAAAAAATTGGAAACTTGGCGTTATTAAAAGTTATATCGCAAAAATAAAAATAAAATTCTTGTTTGTCTAAAATCGTTCTGTTTCTTTCCATTTCATATACTTCTGCAAATAAATCTCCAACCTGAAAACCGTCAAAGAATGAATGAATATTTGATTTAATATCTTGAAGCTCAAAAACTTCCTTTAAGTGTTTGGCAATATCAACTTTTTCTTTTGCTAAAATCAGTTTCAAAATCTCCGAAATTTTATTTTCCAGTAAGGCAACAATAACGGCGGTCAATTCTTCTTCCATAAGATAGATATTGTTTTCATCGCCTAAATTCAAATTTTCTAACGGCTTCTTGAGGTTACTAACAAAAGGCAATACGAGTTCGGTTTTTACCACTTTTGCCGTGGCGTCAAGAGAAGACGTGAGAGCTTGATCATATTCTTTCAAATGAAGTGTGGCAGATTTTTCTACTTCATCGGCTATAAGCTCAATAATTTTAATAATTTGCTTGCTAGTTATTTTCTCGGTTTGCAACTTAACTAAATCCAAAAGATTTTTTGGAATATTTGTTCTATAAACGCCTTTTTGAATTGTATTAAGAGTATTTTTATCAAAAGCATGGTTAATAGCTTTCCATGCAAGATTATAAAAAGAAGGGTATTTATTAAGATTCAATCCAACAAGCAAATTATTACTACTTCTAAATTGAATACTCCTTTTTGGATTCTTTCTTTTATGAAAATCTGTTTCCAAAAAATCCATAAAATACTTGGCTACTTCTTTAATGAATACCAAGTCATTTTTATTTTCAATTTTTTTAGTTATTGAAGTCATAAATTTATTTAGTAAATCAACTTTTCTCTCCTATTTATATTAGCACAAAATCGCCGGTTTGGCGACTTTGTTTTTTGGAGAATTATTGTTTTATTTAATTATTTCCTTTTTGATTCTTCGACTGAATATTTTTTTCTTTAGCCATATAAATCCATACATAAAACCAAACCAGAAACACCACCAAATTCCGCATACGAATCCAAACCAGAGTCCCAGTCCGAGCCCAACCATGAATCCAAACATAAATCCAAACCAGAGTCCCAGTCCGAGCCCAAATCCGAGTCCCCATATAAGCCCAAGTTTAATGCCAGACCATAATCCCATCTCGGATACACGCAATAGCCCAAACCAGAGACCCCATGCGAGTATAATTAAGAGCCCAAGTCCAATTATCTCCACGGAACTTTGCAAAATTCCGGATAAGAGTCCGAAACCAAGCCCAAACCAGAGACCAGCCATATATTTTTTATCACTTATCTTTAAATAAGCTGGATCCCGGAATAAAATTAATCCCAAAATAATATTCACGTAAATAGGCAGAAATAGAATATCCCACCAACGCGAAATAGTCAGATTTTTCCAAAGCATGGAGAAATCAGAGATTGGTTTAAAATTATTAATTATACAAAGAACTATTGCCGTTATGACGGCGCTCCCAACAGAGACGATCGCCATAATTTTCAGTTTTTTCTTTTTGTTCATAATTTTTATTTAATTAATTTAAAATAACTTAACTGGTTTATTTTTTAAAAATTTTACCAAAAAAACTTTTTATACTTTTAAAAGTATATGTAAAAAAATTGGAAGTAGTCTTCGTGAAACTATTATTTTTATTTGGTTGTATATTCTCGGGCTTAGGGCCTTGTATTGTTGGCTCATTTTCGTTTTCCACTTTATGATTTTGTTGATCTGATTTCTCCAGATTTACCGTATTATCAGTTGAAGGCGGGCTTATTTTTTCGGTTAATATAGGAACGGGTGTTTTTGCTGAAGTTTTCTTAACAACTAGAGCAGGTACGAGTATTGATTTTGGTGCTACCGTTATTGCAACGCATTCTGTTTGCGAAGCATTCCAGGTATAACCATTATTACAAAAACATTGATTACCAGATATTGAGGAGTTATCTGGACAAATAATATTTACACATTGAGTTTCTTCTGGATTCCATTTATAACCTGTTAAACAATCACATCTATAATGAGCATCATCAATTCTCGTGTAATAACTATATTCTCCGTATTTTATTTTACAAACATCTTGACATTGATCATTTTTTAAGGCAGTACCTTCAGGACAAGTTAATCCTTGTTTTTTGATGCAAGCTGTTTGGCCTGTATTCCATTTGTAACCTGTTTCACAAGAACAAGTCCATTTATCATTTTCAAGTGTCTTATAATAAGATTGTTGTCCATGCTGTTCCTTGCACCACTGGTCAAGAGTTATACATTTCCCATTAGAACGGATAGAACCCGAGGAACATTCTTGCTCTTTTAATATTGCTTTCTTTTCTAGGCAAAATTGTGCCGCATTTAAACATCTTCGTTCAACATAGGGGCTACCATTAGCACCCGTACAAATATAACAGGCGTAATACTCACTAATTCCGTATCGATCTTTCAGCTCCTGTGCTTTATCTCTATTCTGAGTTTCAATGGTTGGCGCAACTTCTAAATATAAGGGATCCCACTGAGATTGTCCCGAGTAGGCATGGGCAAATATAGGAAAAAATAATATTAAAATAAAAACTGGGGTTGTAAATTGTTTTTTCATAGATTTATTTTTTTAAGTTAGATATAATCAGTCTATTTTTGCGGATATTTTTTATAACAATTATCCTCACTTTTTTCTACATTATTTTTAATTTCAGAACGACTATTGTTATAGTTATCCCAACACTGACTTTCACGTGACGGAAATTTTTCGATACATTCATTAGACTGAACTCTAATCAGTTCATAAGCTTTTTTCTCGTAATCTAATGAAATCTGTAAACAAGAATTTAAGAGTTCTCTTTGTCTCTCTCCCTCAGCTTGCTCTTCCTGTCTTTTATTTTCATCTACTTTCTCTTTTTCTTGAATTACTTTATTTTCTTTCAATAATTGGGAATTAATCACTTCTTTTTGTAAATTAACACTATAAGTCTTATATGAAAATATATAAACTATAACAATTAATGTAATAGCTAAGATAAAAATTTTGTCTTGATGATATTTCATATTTAATTTTAAAATTGTTTAAACAAAAAGCCCGCCGCTAGCGATGACTTGCGTCACCCATATTCCCTTTCGAGAATACGACCGGTAAAGGTAGCTCTAACGACGAGCCCAATATCCTTTACCGGATTTTTCTGCCATGCCCACGGAAAATCCGTAAGTTTAGGCAAATTAATTGTTAAATATATTATAACATTAAAAAATACAAAAAGTCAATACATACTAAATTCTGTTTAGATAAAGTGGCTCCTCATTCTTTTCGGTTAGAATAAACAATTTCTCCTTTGCACGGGTTATGGCCACATAAAACAACCGGTGTTCTTCGGCTAAAATATTTTCTCTTGTCTCTCCGAAAATCTCAAACAGCGCGCTATATGGGTGTTGAAGCGGGAATAATCTTTTAATAGCCTGCAGGATAATTATAATATCAGCTTCGCGGCCTTTAAATTTGTGAGTTGTTGAAACTTCTATTTTTTTTATTTCTTCTTCGCTTAATAATTTCTTGAGTTGCCCATAAAAATCAAATAAACTTATTCCATTAATCTCATTTTTGCGATGAAGAATAGTTATAGATTTATTGGGGTTATCTTTAATTATTTCAGAGCAGAGATCTAAATAATTTTTGTCTTTGACATACATAATTTTAATTTCTCCACCATTATTATTCAGTACACAGCGAGACGGTTCTCCTTGTCCAGTCATAAAATTATTAGATGCTTCAACAATTTTCTCCTTGCTTCTGTAATTTGTCAGTAGGCTGGTCAGGCCAGCGTTATCTATATATTTTGTGAAATTGTCAAAATACCTTAAGTCAGAGCCGGCGAAGCCATTAATTGCTTGCCAATTATCGCCAACACAGAATAATCTAATATCAGGATTATATTTTCTAATCGTTTGGATCAAATGATAAAATAATTTTGAAAAGTCTTGAAACTCATCAATCATCAAATATTTTAATTCGTTCATTTTGACTTTTCTTTTGTCGATGTTTAAAAAGCATTCTCCTTTGGTTTTTTCTATCAATTCAATCGCTTGTTTAATCAAGTGATCAAAATCAGTTTTATTATTTTTCACTAAATATGCCTCATAATTTTTGTAGATATCATTGGCTAAATTTAAGAACGATTTCATCTTCGGGCTAAAATTAATTAATTTCTTTATATCATCGAATGTTATTTCATTTTTTTGGGCTTTTTGAATGAATTGGAGGAATAGGCCTGCCAATTCAGTAATCTGCGCGTTAAAGGTTGCCCCCGCATTATCGCCAACTAATTTTCTGATAATTTTCTCGACGAACTCAAACATTTTATCGTCAAATAATATTTCTTTTTTGGGTTTGGCTAATTGATAGGCCAAACTGTGGAATGTCCGCGCGTTATCAAAGTCTTTTAAACCGAAATCTTGCTTTATCTTAGTCTTTATAAGGTCAGAGGCTCTTTTATTGAAGGCTAAGATCATTATCTCATTGGGTTTTATATTTTCTTTTTTGATCAGATGAAATATTTTATAGGCAATCAAACTCGTTTTGCCTGAGCCGGCCCGAGCAGACACCAATAAATTTTTATCTGTCCGGGCAATCGCTATGGCCTTTTCTAGCTCTATTGGGAAGCCCAATTTCTCTTCTAATTCTGCATCTAAAAAAACCTTAATTTCTCTGGCTGTTTTCATATTTTCACCTTCAAATTCAAAAGAAGAAGTCTCGATTTTTTTTCGTTTTCCAAGCTTCTCAAGACAACTGCCCAAAAGAAAAAGAAAAGAAAGTGAAGCAACTATTATTATATTCATAAGATAAAAATTTATTAGTTTATATATTAAAGCGAATTATTGTTTTAAAAAAAAGTCGGATGACAGCCCAAAGAGGACCATCACCCGGCATTACTATCTCAGCAACTAGGAATTTCTTGCGGTACAGTAAAACGGCAATTTGGAAATTTTGAGCAGCCGTAGAAATAGCTGTTCTTCTTTCCATTATGTCTCAAAGTCATTGGAGAGCCACATTCTTCGCAGAGAGGGGCTTCTTCCATTTTTGACCTAGTAATACCAGTGGGGTTGTTCAATGATTCTTTCAGCTCTTGATATAATTTGACAGCCTCTCTTGTATCATCGGTCCTGATATTAATCAAAATAGAAGACTTGATTATTTTTCCATCTGGAGCAGTTTCAATATTCTCATTAATCTGAATTTTGTTGATTTCTTGAGTCATATAAAATTATTTTAGAATGGGTTAAATGTAACCTGCTTCGACTGGCAGGTTTGTTAATTAGAAACTTCTTTATTATGAAGTTTAATAGCTTCGGCCACATCTGAGATTGATGAGCCCGAAGATCCTATCTTTCTTTCTTGCGTTTCAATATAATCCTTGACCGCGGAGCGAATTTGCGAAGCAATGCTGCCTCCTGCAAAATATTCTCGCAACAAATATAAGTCACCCAACATGTCTTTTGGAATTGGGAAATTATAAGCCATAAATTTTTTTTAAATTAATTAATTAGTTTTTACTTCGGCCTTTTTAGAAATTGTTCTATCTCCTCTAGAAAATCGATAAAGTATCCATTATCCTCAAAGAGAATTTTTGCTATTGTTAGGGCGTCAAGCCATCTTTTAATATTATTTTTCATGGGTAGAATTTAATTCTTTTAGCCTTATCTCTATTCTTCTGGCTTGGCTTTCCAATAAATTAATTTCATGTCTATTGCCTCCTGTAGCATGAGCTCCTCCCAAAACTAAGAGCTCATCAGAAAAGAGCCGAATCCAAGCTTACGAAATCTTTCAATATCCTTTAATGTTTCTGAATTCATAAATTTTACGATTAAAAAAGATGCAACCGAGTAACTGGCGCATCTATTGATTAAATAAGATAGACAATCTTCGACAAGACATCCAAGAAATAGTTTCAATTATTGTGGGGTAAGATAGACAAGAGGAGAAGAATACAAAATAAGATAAAAATAAAGAGTTAAAGATGGTTTATGATGAATAAGGGGTACCGGGGAGTGTTCCTTTGTGGGTGGTATAGTGGCTAAACATCCCTATATAGGAGCGCTATTTGCTCGCTCTTAAAATTTACAACTTCTAAAATAATCCGGTCAATTGTCCAATTGTAAAATCGCAATGTGAAATTTAAAATTTTTTCAAAAATAGGTCTTCAAGATTGTTAAAGGGGTCCATTTCCCACTGAGTACGAAAATTATAATCACAGGTGACTAAACAATAAGTATAATCTTCTGTGACATGTCACCCTTACTGAGGCAATTTTCTAACCAGCTTCCCGTACTTTGACGATTGTCGACCCGTCACGGATTCCAGGGGGGAACCCTTACCTAATTATTACCCTATCTCCGGAAGCCTTCCAATAAAGAACAAATAAATAATGGCCATCTATTTTAGTTTTTATTTTAAGAGTTATTAACTTATCCACATGCAATTATAAAAAAATTAAATTCATAGAAATAAAAATTATCACAAAAAAAGGGACTTGTGGTATAATTATAGTTAAGCAGAAGCAGTAATATGAATATATAAAAAATCGAGGGATTTTTGTATATTCATATTTTTTTATCAAAAAATCAAGGCAAGAATTTATAGTTATGAAATTTAATCTATGTTGTCGGATGAACAAATAACAAAATATCAAACGCTTTACAAAAACCGCTTTGGCAAAGAAATTAGCCGAGAGGAAGCGTATGCACAGGGAGTGAAGCTCCTCCGACTTATAGAGTTGACTTACTTACCAATGACCGAAGTGGAATACCAGAAATTACAGGAACGACGCCGAGAGACCGGCGATCTATAAAATCTAATTAAAATTATGAGATCACTTAAAGAAAAATTTAATGAAACGATAGAAAAACATCCCTTCTGGAGTACTTATATTTCTTTTGCTGTTTCAATTACCGGACAAAATTATCCTAAAGAAATGGTTCGCAAGTGGTTCACTAAATTAGTGGATCGAGATGATTATGCTTTGGAAGAAAAAAGACAAATTTTTTTATCCGTTTTGACTCTTTTAAAAAAGGAAGAAAAAATACCTCCGTGAAAATAGCGAAATGCTAAAGTTTCAAAAAGTGGGGTATTTTTAAGCACAAAGTTTTAGAAAATCTCTGAAATTAGGAGGGTTAAATTAAAACGACACGCGGATCAATGATTTTGTCTAAAAACCCCTAAAACACGAATTTCATCAAAATATGTCTAAATTAATTAATCAATTAAATATAAAACTATGGAAAAAATAGAACGACAACTTAAGATTAGGAATTTACGAAAAAAATACTTCAAGGTTGATAATATATTTTTAGATGACTATGCCCAAATATTAGGAGTAATCCCAAGTATGGTTTATGTCTATCTCTGCCGTTGTGCAGGTAATATAAAACAAGAATGTTGGCCTTCTCAGAAGAAATTAGCAGAAGAACTTGCCTTAAGTAGACCAAGTGTAAACAAAGCTATTAAAATTTTGGAATATTTTGGCTTCATTACAAAAATTAGAGTTGGGAGACACTGTAATAATAGATATTATCTTTTGGATAAAGAATATTGGAACAAAGACCATGAAATGATGTTAAAGAGATTAACCGAAGGTGATGTCAAAGAGATTGACGTCAGAAGTAAACAAGGTTTAATTCAGAGGTTAACGAGGTTTATTTCTATAGAAAGAAGACCTAAAAGAAAAGAAACTCAAGAGAAAGAAAAAGAAATTTCTACCACCCCTAAAATAAATATCAATTCAAATCCAATTTCTCTTGATCGGGCAGTTATTGATAAATCCCCAATTGTTTTAAAGGCAGATATTATTTCTTCTGATATTGAGGCGGCCAATTATCTTTGGGACTGCATCAAAGAACGACTTCCTAATTTTAAAGAGCCCAATCTTGATGATTGGGCAGATGAAATAAGTAAAATGCGCCGGATAGACAAAAGACCCCGGGAAGAAATAATGGGGGCCATTGAATGGGCTCAACAAAATAATTTTTGGCAAAGTAATATTTTATCTCCTGTAAAATTAAGGAAGCACTTTGATATGATGCAATCACAGGCCATGAGTAAAACAAGTGGATCTAAAATTAGTCCGGAAACACTTAAAAAAATATTAGAAAGTTAATATTTAAAATAAAAAAAATATGAAAGAAATAATTTTAAGTAATAAAACAGAGTATCTTTTAACAGATAATGAATTTAAAGAAGCTATGTTCTGCTGGGCTAGAAAAGAATTATATTTTTGCGAACGCCTTAAGGCAGTTATTAATGGCGCTTTTCTCGTCCATGCCCGAACTCCAGATGAAGAATTAGACAGGGACATTTTTATTTATCCATTTGATAAAATTAAGCATAGATTTTTTATATCTTCAAATGGTAAAATTTGGGAATTTTTAAACTGCGAAGGACCTGATAATTTATTGGAAATAACATTTAAGGATGAAGAAGCGAAGAATAAGTTTATAGAGCAATCGATACCGCAGGATGATTATTACGAAAAAGAATTTAAATTATTAAAAGAAAGTAATAATAGTAAGATGATCCATGGGGTAGCTCCAAATTCAAAAAATTTCTGACACCAAAAAATGAGTGGATAAATTAAATGAATCTGTTATAATATAAATGTTGACCCAGTCCCCATAACCCGAAGTTTTTTATTGCTTTTATTACCCTAAAAGAGGGGCGGTTATGCCGATGAAGCAATCCTTCGGGAAAGTGGAATTGGGTCAACCATAGCCGTCCCTTTAAATTATTTTTAAAAATATAAAAGTATGAACACAAAAAATCAAAAAATTAAATACTTTCTTTACGCCCGAAAATCATCGGAAAGTGAAGACAGACAAGTGCAATCCATTGATGACCAGACAGATCGGTTAAAAAAATTAGCCCAAAATTTAAGTTTAAACATTATAGAAACTTTCATTGAGTCTAAGTCAGCAAAAAAGCCAAATAATCGTCCAATTTTTGATAAGATGATGCAACGAATTGAAAATGGTGAAGCAGATGGAATTTTATGCTGGCACTTAAACAGATTGACACGCAACCCAATTGATAGTGGTAAATTGAGTTGGCTCTTACAGCAAGGAGTAATTAAATCTATTCAAACTATAGAACGGCAATATTTACCCGATGACAATGTATTATTATTTAATGTTGAAACTGGTCAAGCTAATCAGTATCTTAGAGATTTGAGTCGTGATACTAAGCGTGGACTTCTTAAAAAACTAAATGATGGATGGCAAAATGGCGTAGCACGTTTTGGCTATCTTAATGACAAAGAAAATAAAATTATCATCAAAGACCCGGAACGTTTTAATCTTGTAAGAAAAATGTGGGACTTAATGTTAACCGGTAATTACACAGTGCCAAAAATTTTAGATATAGCAAATAAGGAATGGGGGTTTAGAACCAGAAAATCCAAAAGGATGGGTGGTAATCCCCTATCAAAAAGTGGTATTTATAAAATTTTTACGAGTTTGTTTTACGCAGGTATTATTGAAAGTGGCGGACTTCAATACGAAGGAAAACACGAACGGATGATTTCTCTTGAAGAATATGACCGAGTGCAAATGCTTCTTGGAAGAAAAGGCAAACCTAGACCGAAAAAACACGAATTCGCCTTCACAGGTTCAATTCGTTGCGGAGTATGCGGTTGTCTTTATACTGCCGAAACAAAGAAAAAACTCCTTAAGTCAGGAGAAGTACGAGAGCACACCTATTATCACTGCACAAGAAAAACAGTAAAGATTAAATGCGATCAAAGAAAAAATATCCCGGCTGATGATTTGGATTTATCTATTGAAAAAGAAATAGAAAAATATACTATCCTGCCGGAATTTTTACAATGGGCATTAGAAGGTTTAAGTAAAAAAAATGACACTGAGATTGAAGACAGGTCAAAGGTTTATGAAATGCAACATAAAACATTAATTGAAACGCAAAACGAATTGGACGAACTTACCAAAATGAGATACCGCCAGCTTATTGATGACGAAACATTTATTAAAGAGAAAAATACGCTTCAAATAAAAATCTCCCAGTTTAAAGAAAACTTGAGAGAAACTGAGACGCGAGCCGATAAGTGGCTGGAGCTTACTGAAAAAACTTTTAACTTTGCTACTTATGCTAGAAAAGCATTTTTGATGGCAGAAGGTAAACAAGGGTTAGAACTGAAAAAAGAAATTTTATTGGCATTAGGAAAAACACCGATAATAAGCGATGGAAAGCTCATTATTGAACCCAATGAATGGTTCATACCTATCAAAAATGAGTATCCTGCGCTAGAAGCGGAATACTCAAGGTTAGAACCGAACGAAATGCCGATGAATGAAGCACGAACAGAGGCGTTGACCTCTGTTCGTACACACTGGCTCCGGCGGAGGGAATCGAACCCACAACAAGCTGGTTAACAGCCAGCTGCTCTACCATTGAGCTACGCCGGAATATTGTAAATGTAAAATGTAAATCTCAAAATGTAAAATTTTATAATTTTTAAA
>Ga0265297_10004811_pt1 | contig 21455 bp, 17 predicted proteins | sample Munlanlwell13791_FD_192502 | JGI IMG/M metagenome (GOLD analysis project Ga0265297, IMG submission 192502) | Leachate microbial communities from a municipal landfill in Southern Ontario, Canada - Leachate well 137-91 | ecosystem: Engineered > Solid waste > Landfill > Unclassified | place...
TTTATTGATAAATTCCATCGTAAACCCTTTTTCTAGAAGCTGGTCTATCAGTCCTTCCATTTTCGAATCTTTACTATATGCAGCATTGATCTCCCGATTGAATCTTTTTAGCTCGGCAAATACAGATTTATCATCCAATAGTTCTTTCATAAAAGCCAGCGAGTCTTTGTTTAAACTAATAAGCACTTTAAAAGATTGGCTCGTTGGGCTGATTTCTTGACCATCGGAAACATTTTCATCTTCAGCTATTTCTTTCGATAAGGCTCTTGCGAGCTCCTTGATGTCTTTTCTGGTAAGCGGGCGATAAATGCCTTCTGCGCAGCTATCGATCGAATCAATTTCTTTGGCTCCTTCTTGGTTTCTCTCAGCCATTTTATTGGGGCTAATTAATATCTTAAGATAATATCATGGATAAGCCAATAAGTCAAGAAAAAAGCAGGTAAAAACAAACGGGCCGCTGTGACCCGTTTTTGCACTTCGACACAACGGCTTCTTCACGCCGCAACCGATTTGCCGCGTGATTGCAGCGCTCTGGCCGCTCGACCCCTATCCGGCCCCTTGGCTTGAGCTAAACGTCGGAGCTCTTCATCGGATTTGCCCCCCAAATGTTTTTCCCCGTCCTTCCTTTTGCCGTGGTCCTTTTTGGCCATTTCCTCCTCCTTTCTAGTGGCATCTTCTTATTCCCGGCTTGAGGCGTTCCGTGCTTGTGCCCTTATTTGCGGGTGCAGGCGGTCCGCTGCTGCCCCTCTTATTATTTGGCACAAATGTCATGCCGTCTCTGGGCTTGTTGGGGCGCCAGTTGCTTTCGGTAGCGACCTGGTTGTCCATATCCTGGGCGCATTTTCTATGCCCTCCTTTCCTGCCTTTTCCCCGAGCCTACCAAAAATAAAACCCGATGTCAAAAAATCCTGCCAAAAGGTTTCGACAAGTGGCTGATTTTGTTATTTTTGCCCAAAACGAAGAAAAGGACCTTCGCATAAATACGTCGGTCCTCTCCCTCTTGCCGTTCGAAGGGCCGAAGCCTTTCTCACGGGCTTGGTCATGATCGACCCCGAAGGGTTTTTCACTCTCAAGCACTTACATTATATCGGCTTGGTATAGTGAGGTCAAGCAAAAAAAGCTTTTTGGTAAAGCGGCTGATAGGTAGTGCATTAGGCGGCTATCTCATATTATGATCAATAGTTTTATTCACCAACTTGTCGGCTTGTTTATTTTTCTCTCGGGGTATGTGGCTAAAAGTAACTGTAGGGAACTGTAATCGCAACTCTTGAACTTGAGCAAATAGCGGCTTTAATCCACTATCTTTTACCCTGTATTCTTGGTTGAGCTGGCAAACAATCAATTCGCTATCCATATAGACATGCAGGATGTTTGGCCGATATTCTAGCGCTTTTCCCATGCCCAAAATCAATCCCTGATATTCCGCTTGGTTGTTGGTGGCTTTCCCTAGGAATTTGCCACCCTGGTCGATGACTTTCCCATTTGAATCAACAATCACATAAGCGCCGGCCGCTGGACCCGGGTTGCCGCGGGCACCGCCGTCGGAGAAGAGGAGGAGAGTTGTGGTGATTTTTGAGACTGGTGGTCTATTCATGGTTGAGTGTAGTTGGCTAGGTCTGGTTAGGGATAGTTAGGATTATTAGGATATTTAAGATATTTAGGATAAAACGGAAGTAACAGTTGTCCTGAAATCCTTATAATCCTTATTTTCTTTATCATCGTTATAATCTTTCTCTTATACCGGGTTAACTTCTATTCGCAGGCCACTATAGCTAATTTTTTCTAAAATGGCCAACCACTCAGCCCCGCGCAGCAGCAGGTGAAAATGATATTTGTTTGCTAGTCGCGGTGGGAAAGAAGGAACTGGCGGATTGCATAAACCCTTGTCTTTTATCTTGGCATAAAACTGCTCTAGCTGCTGGTAAGCTTTTTGGGCGCTGCTGTCCACGCTGCTGACTTTGATCAGCATGGTAAAAGGCGGATAGTTGAATTTCTTCCTGTTAGCTATTTCTCTTTGATAAAAACTCAAATAGTCATGCCGCTGCGACTGAATTAGCACTTCATTTTTTGGGTCATATGTCTGCAAGATAACCTGCCCGGGTTCTCGACGGCCAGCGCGGCCGGCCACCTGCGTCAATACCTGAAATGTCCGTTCCTCGCTGCGAAAGTCCGGCACAAAAAGGCCAGTGTCCGCCAAGACAATGCCGACTAAGCTGACCTTGGGCAGGTCAAGGCCCTTGCCGATCATCTGGGTGCCGACGACGATATCGATCTTTCGCTCGACCAACCCCTGATAGATCTGCTCATAGACTTGGGGGTCGTCAGTGGAATCACGGTCGAGTCGGGTGACTTTAGCCTGCGGAAACATTTTAGCCACTTCTTTTTCCACCCTTTGTGTGCCGATGCCTGTTTGCTTTAGCTGTACGCCACCACAAGCCGGGCATCTGTCTGGTGGGGTTTTCACATAGCCGCAGTAGTGGCAGATCAGCTGCTGCTTGCCGCCTTTCTGATGATAGGTGAGGGTGATATCGCAATGCGGGCAAATATCTCGCCAGCCGCACTCGCGGCAGGTGATAGCTCTGGCCGTGCCTCTCTGGTTGAGGAATAAGATCACCTGCTCTTTCTTATCCAATGTTTCTTGAATAGCGCTTTGAAGCTTTTCCGATAGGGGCGAAAAATTCTTTTTCTTTAATTCATCTCTCATGTCGACCACCGCCACTGCTGGCATTTTTTCAGTGCGGGAAATGCGGGTAGGCAGCTGGACCAGCTCGAATGTTCCTTGTTTAGCTAAATAAAAATGTTCCACCCTGGGAGTGGCACTACCCATGATCAGTCGGTAGCCGGTTAGTTTCTGCATTTGCAGGGCTAGCATATGGGTGTCATATCTAGGCGCTTGATCTTGCTTATAGCTCCATTCATGTTCCTCGTCCATGACGATCAGTCCGAGGTTGTCCAGCGGTGCGAATATGGCCGACCGTGACCCAAGCACGATATCAACTTCGCCCCGCTTGATCTGCCACCAGATGTCCCTCCTTTTGGCATCGCCGAGATAGCTGTGTATGATGGCCACCCTGAGGTGGGGGAATCTGCGATCTAGCCTCTGGATGAGCTGGGGGGTCAGGGCGATTTCCGGTACCAGATAAATCACTTTTTTGCCGGCCTTGATTGCTTGCTCGATCATGCGCAGATAGATTTCTGTCTTACCCGATCCGGTTACACCGTAAAGCAGCACGGGCTTATCGGTCTTCTGAATCTTTTCCCATGCTTGCTTCTGGTCGGAGGTGGGCTTGGGTGGTTTTTCTTTTTGGTTTGTTGGTGGAGAATAATCATCCGCTGCCTTGATGGCACGCTTCGGCGGCTCCAGCACTTTCTTAGGTATCATGGTCTTAACCACCGTTCTTGGTCGGGTGAAATAGTGCTTGCTGATGAAGTGAGCCAATTTTAATAAACCTTCACTTAGCAGGCGCGATTGGCCAATTGTGCCTTCATCGTTCGGTGGGTATGCCAACCCTAATATCTCCTTGATCTCATAATCCACCCTTGGTCTTTCTTTCTGCACACCCCAAACTAGCCCAACAGCTTCTTTTCTGCCAAAAGGCACTTTCACCAATTCGCCACCCAACACCGAACCTTGGTAGTAGAAAGTTTCTTGGAACTTAGCTTGCGGATGAAAAACAATTACTGATGCGTACATGGGTTTATTGTAGGGGAGAAAGGGGAGAGAGTAAACTTCGATTTCGATTTGACTTTTCCCACAAAAATTGATATAGTCTAGCAAGAAACAAAAACACATCTTACCATTTAGCCAGAGTGGGTTTTTATGTTGCTACTAGATAAGTTACAACAGATCGGCTTTCCTCGTAAGACAGCTATTATCTATGGCTATCTTGTTTATAATGGCGAGATCAAAGAAAGTGATCTGCGAAACACCAGCTTTATTTTCAAGGAAAGTCTTAAGGAAAAGAAAAAAAGATTAAAAGAGTTAGAAAAAAGAGGCTATACCCGGTTTATTAAACGTGATGAAGAAACGATCTACTTGCCGATGGATTCTCAGGAGCTAGTCAACAACCTAGAAAAAGACATCAAGAAAATAGATAAAGCCATCATCAGGCTTGATCAGTACCAATCCGAAGATAATTTAGCCAAAGCTCTAAGATATTACCAGCTTACTGAAAAAGCAATTCAAACATATCTAGAGCTGCTTAAAAACAACAATTCAATCAGTAAGGCGGTTAGAAAACTCAAAACCAAAGAAAGCTCTATTTACTACCAAATTAAACAGCTGCAAGAACGCGGTTTGGTTATTATAAGAAAAGGGGCCAACAAGGCCTATAAAACCAAAATCAAAATTTTATCTCCCGCTGAACTGATAAAAAACCTGCAAAGCAAAAAAGCCGGTCTACTAGATATCAAGAAATTTCTGATCGATAAATTCAATGATGGGCAGGAGGCTAAGGAAATTTACGGTGAAGGTGTACCTCAGATCAAAACCTATGTCGGTGTGGAACAAATCAAGAAGCTATTTGACGAGATGCTGGCATGGGACGGCGAAATCCTAAGTATAGATCCGAAAGAAGGAACCCAAAAATTTATTCCTAGATGGAACGGAGAGTTTATCCCGAAGTTCAACAAGAGAGGGAAAGAAATAAGATATATAGAATACTGTGATAAGCTTTACGAAGCTGGAGAGGAACTTGTTTTGGACTTTTGCCCGGTATTTAAAGGAAGATTTCTGCCAGAGAAGTTTAGCCCCCAACAAGAAACCGCCCTTTATAATGGGAATGTTGTCTATTTATCGTTTGCCGTTATAAACGGTTATAAAGTCCCCTGTGCTACAAAAACAAACCACCGATCTTTATATAATACTTTAAGAGCGGATTTTGAGTTTAAGTGGGACTTGGCTTTAACACTCAAGACCAGCACCAGGACTAGGCATGATCATTGTAGTTTAGATAAGAGGTTAATATCAACAAGCAAACAATTTTAGAAAGATGTTTGAAATTCAGTGGAAGCTTTTATCAGCTACATTTAGTTCCAAGACCCATCTTCATAATAGAAATAAGTTAAATAATCTGTTGCACATTCAAAATACCTCATTTAATCCACCAAAGAACTTATCATAATAAACATATAATTCTGTCATCTACTTGACACCAGACAAATAAAAGCAAAAATAAACTTATTATAGCGTTAATCCACAGATAAAAGCGGTATTTGCTAAAACGCGATACCGTTTTTATTGTATATTTACATATTTGGTTTTTCGCTCCTATTGTTTTATACAAGCCAGAAACTGCCAAAACCCTCTAGTCGTTTTCCCCCTTGCCCTCTAGTCAAGCTCATCGGTTTTTTATATGGTGATATTAGAAAGACCGTGAAGCACTTCACGGCAAGCCAAAAACAAAAATATTTCACTATTTAGCCAGAGTGGGTTTTTATGTTGCTACTCGACAAACTCCAACAACTTGGCTTCGACCTCCGCACGGCGGTCCTCTATCAATATCTGCTCCAAAACCACGAAATCACGGAGTCGGATTTAGAAGATCCGAATTTTATCATCAAAGAAAGTGCCACAAGGATCAAAAAGCGGCTGAAGGATCTGGAACGGCGTGGCTATGTGCGGATTATGAAGAGAAGCTTTGATTTTGTGTGGTTTCCTGTTGATTCACATGAATTTTTTAATGCCCTAGAGAAAGATATTAAAAAGCTAGAAAAACATACAAGGATTCTAACAAAGTGTCTTACTAAACATGGTGTATTTAAGACTTTAGATTTTTACAGCCTAACCGAGAAAACCAAAGAGGTATTTTGGGGGCTTAAAGAAACAAATAATTCCGTGGTAAAACTGGCCAAAAAATTAAAGATGCGCAAAAAATCTGTTTATTATCATGTAGATAAACTAAAATCAGCCGGCTTGGTCAAAAGAAGAAATGGTGATAAAAATAAAACCAACATAAGAGTGCTTTCAACGGAGGAAATCATCAGAGAGCTTTCTGACAGGGAAAAGACGATTGAAGAATTGAAAAGCCTGCTTGCAGATGAGTTTTATGCTGGTCAAGATATTGTTGATCTGTATGGCGAAGGTATGCCCAAGATCAAGACTTATGTAGGCGTGGAGCAAATCAAAAAACTATTTGATGAAATGCTGGCTTGGGACGGAGAAATCCTAAACATCGGGCCAGGAGAGGGGACACAGAAGTTTATGCCAGGGTGGAACGAGGAGTTTATTCCGAAGTTTAATAAGCGTGGTAAAGATATTAGGTGTATTGAGTTTGACGATAAGCTTAGCGAAAGAAAAAAGCCAGTAAGGTTTGATATTTTTCCTGTGTTTAAAATTTTACATCTTCCTAAAAGATTCAATGTTTTCCAGGACACATGGATTTATAACAACAAAGTTATAATCATTTCCACCACCACTCAAGATGGTTACAAATATTCCTATGCAACCTTAACACAACATTCTTCTTGTTTTGAGAATGCTAAAATAAATTTCGAGACATTATGGAATTTAGGGCAGGATGATCCCTCCGCCTCCTGCGCTACCCGGTCCCCACATCATATTTCCAATGGGTTAAATAATCTGCACCTAAATAATATCTTAACCAGCAATAAAAAGAACTAAGACTAACATTAAGATGGTATAGATACATACTTTACATATAGGATTATCATTTCTATATGAGTTAAATATTCTTTTATATCCTTATCAGGAGGCGTTTTTGCTTTTTATGTTGCTAGTTTTAATTTCATATTTGCTCATGAAGTTATTTATTGCGTGATTTGCGGCTTCCTAAAAACAAAAACCATTAAAACGGACTCATAAATTTCCGAAAACCGGCCAATTTTACCTTACTTGCTTTTGGTGGGTATGCGATATTTGAATTGCCTGAAGACTTTTTATTCATCTAACCCCACCCCCATGACCGAAAGACAAGGCCAACGGATCAATCAACTCCACGGTTTTCTTGGCGTAAGCTATGATGTTAGCCACCTAGACCAAAAAGACGCCGAGCGATATATTGATCTGCTCCAGCACCGTGTTGATCGCCAAAAGCTTAGCCATATTCACGGCCGAAAAGTCGACTACTAATTTTTTGCCTCGTAAACGTCGATGGCAAATTAATAAACATGCTCAAAGAATACCTAGCTGATCTCGGTTTCCCCGCCAAAAAGGCAGAACTCTATCTGCATATCTTGAAAGTGCGCCGTTTTTGGCAGAAAGATTATTTCAAGGAGAATTTCCCTTTGGATATTTGCTATCCGACCTATGTGAAATATCTAAACGAGCTGACGGCTGGCAGTTTTATTTACAAAGGCTCTGACGAAAGAGGCAAAACCGCTTTTGCCCCACTGGAGAATACCAGCGTGCAAAATGACTTAAACCAAAAGAAAATAAAATATCAAAAATGTATCGACGTTTTACAAGCTGGTGATGTCAGAGAGAGCTTAAAACTTCTTGGTCTTGATGATGGGCTACTCCAGATATATCAGTTATTAGCTTTCAAGAAAAAAGGCATAACCAAAACTGCTGAATTGGTCGGTAAGAAAAGGAATTCTCTCTACTGGGATATCGATAGATTAAAACAATTCGGGCTAGCTTCGCAGTACCAAAAAGGAAAATTGAAAGGAGTTAAATTTGTGATCAAAAGCCAGTTGCCCGATTTTATCCAGCGAAGACTTAATGAAATCCAGCAAACCATTGATGAATTTAGCCGCTATATTCCTAATTTTGCCGATCTGCAAAGATACGGACAAAAACCAGAAGTTATTTATCTGGAAGGCGAGGAAGAAGTAGAGCAGGTGTTTGAGTGGATGTTAAACGCCAAGACAGAAATACTGAATATTAGCACCAAGGAGGGGACTAAGAAATATTTACCTAATTGGCAGGAGAAGTGGCGGGGGAAATTTTGCGAAAAGGGTACTGTTGCTAGGTGCTTAATATTCTTTGACGGCCTTTTGGGCCAAGAAAGAAATAACGACTGGTCTATTGATAGATTTCTATCAGAAAGATATGCCGTCGACTATGATTTATGGATATTTGAGGATCAAATAGTTTTTATTTCATTTGTTATTAACAGTGGCTTAAAGAGACTATGTGCCACCATCATAAAAAATCCTTCTATCGTTGCAGGGCAAACAGAAAACTTTGAATTACTTTGGCAGAACGCTGTTAAACGTATCCGTCGCCGAGAGTCATAGTTAAATTGTTAAATTAAACACTTTTAGGATAGATGAATACTCAATAAAAAGCACTTACCAAAGTATTAAAAATGTTTTTTACCTAAAAAACGTCGATGGTAAATTAATAAAACGTTGGAATCAGCCACAGTGAAATAAAAAGAAGTATTTAATTTGCCAAACTAATAATCGGTTTTATAACTAACATTTATTACTAGTATTTTATTTATTTCTTGTAAAGAAAATCCATCGTTTCAAAACCAAACTATGTTAACTACCCACCTCCTCGCCCTCGGTCTCACCAAAACCCAAGCAGCGGTTTACCGCCATATTATTAAGCGAGGCAAGATTACTCCCAGCGATAAAATACCTTTCAGTCTTAGCTCAACTCAACTTGCCAATATCATCAAACATCTTGAACACGAAGGGTTTTTGCGTAAGGTCTATTTAAGCCCGGGCAAATATCACTATATACCCTTTGCTACCAACCGTATCCAAAACTACTTCGCCCAAGTGAATATGAAGCTAAAGCAATATGTTGATCTTCTGGAAGACCCGACAAACGAAGCCAATATCCGTTTTGTTCTGGCTGACCAAGAACTCACATCAGACAAAATCGATCTCTACTTTGACCTTCTGAAGAACGAGAGATCAGTCAGCAAATATGCCAAGGCTAAAAAGACCAACAGAAACAATGTCTACTGGGCACTCAAACCGCTAGAGAAATTAGGCCTAGCCAAAAGACAGAAAGCCAACATCCGCTCCCGAATAATAATCATGTCTCCGCTACCCTATCGCAGCTACCTGTCCGAGCAGCTGCGAGACCTGCAAGCCGACATCAAAAACTTCCAGCAAAAATACTTACCTGACTTCGCCGACACCACCATCTACGACCAAGGCGCCCCCGAAATCCAATACTTCGAAGGCGAGGAAGAGGTGAGAGAGATATTTGAGGATATGCTGCGAGAGCAGCCGGAGGAGGTGTTGAGCTATATTCCAGCAAAGGGAACAGAACTCTTTTTAGAAGGGTTTATGAATGAATATATGCCAAAGTTCCAAAGGGCAAAAATAGATTTTTTAACCATTCAAAGCGATCCAAACAATAAGAACGGCAAAATAATAGACCCAGACTTCCCTAATCTTATTACTAGATTTATTTCTGTTGATAAGTTGCTTATAAATGCAGAAAAAGGAATTTACAAAGATAAAGTATATATCATTTCTAAAGTAATCAAATTCGGCCTTAAGTTTTCTTATGGAATTTTAATAAAAAACAAAACCCTCGCTCAAACAGAGAGGGCTGCCTTTAGACGGTGGTGGCAACTAGAAAGTATTTTTACTCCGCAGTAATTTACCTTGTTCTTCCTGGCATGGTCAAAAGCTAAATATTAAGCACCACCAGAATACCAATCTCCCTTACTCCTGTCACTCACCAAAACCATTAAAACCTGTTTTTTTAGCTAAGTTTAGTCAAGAAATCCCCACAACAAGCCAATTATAATATCTTTACAAATAATAGATAATTATTATCGCTAATAATCAACCACTATGCCCAAAACTCCCTCCACTTTCACCAGTCATCTGGAAAAGAGCGGCTTGCTCACCTCGCGGCAGGCGGAAAACCCGACCATGCGCAGAGCAGTTGAGCAGATGATCTCTCAAGGCATGAAAAAGCGCTATTCGCTGGAAGCAATCGGCGCTTCGGTGGCGCATTATCTGCACAAGAATTGCTAAGCTTGGCAGAAAGCTACAAAGAAGCTAACATAAACCTATGCGCATCCGTTTTGTTTTGAGTGAAAATCTCTTTTTCTGCCATCTGGTTTTAGGATTGCTAAAAAGCCCCGGTCTTTTGGGCTTTTCTGGAGGAGGCAATCAGCTGGCTGACCAAATTTTGCGCGAGATAAAAGACAGCGACCTGACTGATTTCCGCCAGATATTGGGACAACAGAGAGACATGATCTTATCTTACATTTTCTTGGGGCTAGGCCCCTACCCATTTTTTCTCCCCAATAAAGCCACTGCCGCTTACCTAAAAAGTGAGCATATCGACCAAGGCAAATTGCGGCGCGTTTTGAAAAATATTTATAAAAAGCTACAAATCAAAAAACAATGGCGATCCGTCCTGCCGCACTATCGCCGAGAAATACAGCTCTATCAGCGGGCGCAAGCGAAACGGGCCTTATATCGGGTTAATAGGTTTCTTCGTTATTGCCCCCGGGTTTTAGAAGTACAACTCTGCCCCAGCTTATTTATCGGTAGTGGATCAGCAATGATTAATTGGTTAGGGCCGCGCCTGTTTATCATCTTTGGGCCGACCAGTTCTTTTAGCAATGCTGCCAAAGTTGTGAGCAACTTCCAGCATGAATACCTGCACTTTTTGACGGAGCCCTTGCTTAAAGACTGGCAATTCAACGGAAATGCTTTGCAGCACAATGCCAAAATGACCGAGACGATCAAAGGCTATTATAACGACCCAAAGAAATTATTTGGTGAATACTTGGCGCGCGCTTTGGCCGGTTTGCTTCTGGACAAATCTCAACAAAAAGCTTATGTGGGAAATCAAGTCGACCAAGGCTTTATCCGCTTCGCGGAATTTATGGATGAATGTCGGCGGCTAAAAAGAGCAGGCAAGCGCTTGCCAGAGAAACTGAAAGAGATTAAGCAGAAGTTTATCTTTTGATGATAAATGTTCTGAGAAGCGGCCCACCGCGGTTTGCTGCGGCGAATGCTTAGCTGCATAGCTATTCTCGTGTCCCAAAAATCCCAAATATCCCAAGTATCTCAAACGTCTCCCTAAAATCCGCTCCCTCCACCACCGCCAAATCCGCCACCAGAGAAGCCGCCACCGGAGGAAAAGCCGCTAGACCCACCAGAGCTGGATGTGGCGCGTGGTGCGGCTGTCAGGGCGCTGCTGAGGCTGGAGCTGCTAATATGGAGATGGTCAGCAAAGCTAACAGCATTGAAAGTGGTGATACTATCGCTCTTGTACCAATCGGGCACTCGGTCATAAATATCCTTAAATGCTCTGGCCCAGTGATCTTGCAGGCCGAGGGCTACCGCCAAAGGCAGAAACAACTCAAAAGCTTGCGGGCTAGCGTCCTTCAGGCGGTCTTTCTCCGCTCGTGATATATACTCCTCTAAGCCTTGGACATGGGCCAACATCTTCTGGCCGCTGCGGGTTTTTCTAGACATGAAGGGGGCGAATAGCAAAAATAGCGCGCCGCTCAAGGCCAAGGATGGAATTGCCCAGGCGGCACCTAGGGCTACCAAAAAGCCCAGTCCAGCCAGCGTCAGAAACATAATCGCTCCGCCGATCACATAAAAGGTTGCTTTGATATCTTGCGGGTTTCTTGCGAAGTACTTTTTTTGGACCAGGCTAGCAAAAACTTTCTTCTTGATGTCATCGACATAGCGATAAAAGTCGTAGCGCAGATCGCCGAGCGTTATCCGATCTTTGCTGCCAAATAGCTTCCTGAAGAAAAACTGCTCAGTCTCATCCATTTCGCTATCAGCTTCTTTCCGCTTGATCAGCGCTGTGGTCTTGTTGGTTTCCTCGATCTGCAGATAGCCGCGGCGGGCCAGGTCGATGATCAAAGCCGATAGATCGCGAGGGTTGAGCTTCTCATCGATTAGGGTGCCCATCTCCAAGACGTTCATCTTCCTCGGCAGGTCGTAGCGGGGGATGATCGGCCCCTTGTTATATTCCTTGCCGTGCTTCCGCCAGTAGACAAAAAGAAAGATCAACACCACCAAGGGGATAAGCAGCCACCAGTTATCGACGGTAAACCAAACGACTTTTTGCAGGCTGCTGGGCGGCCTGACCAGCCCCTTGCTGAAACCAACTACCGCTGTGAGCCCTTCACCTACACTTAGCTTGTTAAAAGCTTTTATTTCCACTCGGTTTTCTTCCTTAATCATAGAGCACTCTTGGTCGGCGCTGCCCAGATAGCCGCTGAAGCAAGTCGCCTTTAGATTTTCATCGGCCTTGGGAATAGTGATGGTAGTTTCGGCACTGTCGATCGGCACATCCCACTCATTGCCAGTGACGTTCCAGTATAGCTCGTCGTATTCGCCAAAGTAATTAATAGCGCGCTGTACTTGGTATTTAATCACAGCTGTGCGCTCCTCGTTTAGTGGGTCGCGCAGATAGATCTTTAGCTTGCGGTTGCGGCCATTATTGCTGATATCATAGTCATAATTCTGGCCATTCTCATCAGTGACACTGAGAACCTTCATGCGCAGATGCAGCTGGTTGCCGAAGCGATCCAGATATTTGACAGGGATCCAGCGATAGATACCATGCCACTGCCCTTGGAAATCGCCCTTGATCGTTTCGGTAACATTGATCGAGCTGTCTTCGTTGATCTGGATGTCAGCGCGGAAGTCCTTGATATGCCACTCACTGATAGTAAAATCGTCTTCTGCCAGGGCGGCCAGCGGAGACAAGAAAGCTAAGGCTAGCAAGCAGGCAAATAGTGGTTTGAAAAAGCGCATAGAGGTGCGGTTAAATGCTTAAAATAAGTATACCATAAAAATAACATTTAGCAGATTGATTTTTCTGATACAAATACTTAATATACAAACGACGGTATGTTAAAAATAATCTGTCCCACAAGGGCAAAAGGAGGTGGAGACTTTGAATCTCAAATGTTTTCCCTAATTTAAAAAACAGAAGGGAATTTTAAAAACCGTCACAAACCAAATGGCAAAACAAGGAGGAAGTTAAGATGAGCAATATTATGGTGCTGTCAAAGAGAGATTTTGAAGAGTTGTTGGGGGTCAAGCTAAACAAAGATATAGATCTGTTGGTGGTTCATCACGATTTGTTTGAAGAAGCGGATTCAAACTTCGATCCACTTGATGAAGAAGCCTTTTGCGAAGATGATTGGCTTGATGAGAGCAGAATTTCTTCTGACCTCTTAGATCCGGAAGAGCGGATCGAGAGGGAGACCGAAGAAGAGAGAAACATAGAAGATGGTCAAGACCCGTTTACAACGGGTCTATGACCGCACCCGGCCCCGGCATCTGCTGGGGCCGCTTTACTTTTCCTGACCGTAGTATCTGCCCGGCAGAAACCAAAATATGCCAGTGACGGCGGCTTGTGGCCAGCTGGTGCGCTGGATCTCATAGTCGCGCACCACAGCGTTGTAGTAGCGCTTGGCGTAAGCTAGCTGGTTTTCAATGTCAGCTAGAGTCTGCATCAGCTGTCGGTAATTCTCATGGGCTTTTAAGTCTGGATAGTTTTCCACGACGGCAAACAAAGTTTTCAGACCACCCTCCAAATCTTCCTCGCTTTTGATCTTCTGGTTTATCTCCTTAGACCGCATTGCTCTGGTGCGCTTTTCCGCTACTTCCGTAAATACTTGCTGCTCATGTTTGGCATATGCTTTCACTAGATCGACTAAAACCGGGATCAAGTCATGCCGGCGCTTTAGCTGCACATCGACATCAGCAAAAGACGCCTGCATGCGGTTGCGCAGGGCGATCAGGCGATTGACTACCGTGATGACATAAATAATTAGCGGAATGATGATTGCCAGAGCGATGATGCCAGCGATGATAGGATACAACATAGAAGACAGTTAATAGTGAATAGAAAAGGATAAGAAGGATGCGAAAGATATAAAGGATAAGAACGATAAAAGTTATTCATTGTGTCATCCCCGCAAAAGCGCTTTTGTCTGCCTATGGCAGAGGGATCTGTGAATGCAGTATCAAGCTATTTTTTGGTTTCTCGCTGATTAAAGTCACTCTATAAACTTTGTACTATTTACTATGTACTATTTGCTATTCCCAGACTTTCATCACTGTTTCGATAATCATATCGCCGCTTGGTGATATTTGCACATTTTCAAACCGGCCATTAAATTCACCCAGCCCCTTAACAAACCTTGCTATGTCTTCAGGATTTTCTCCTACTTTTTTTATGGCGTTGGCTAGAATCTCCATATCCGTATAAACAAAGATACTATATAGATCGGGCTCCGTTCTAAATTCACTTTTATATAGACTGATAAAATCAGCAGGGACATCTTTGTATGTCTGGTAATAAATCCCTTTTAGATTCTCTTTGCCGAGGATTTGCTGGGCGTCTTTGGAAATAACCAATCCATTGTTGGCGAAAATCTGGCCATTGTATCCCATCTCCTTAAGCTGTTTGATAATCAAACCCACGGGTGCGCCGAAAGAAGCCACAACAACAGCCTCTGGTTGTTTACCTAAAATCTTGGTTATTGCTGACCGAAAGTCTGTATCGCTAGGGAGATGGCTGACAGCTGTTACTTCCGTGTTGGGCAGTAATATGTTTGCCTGCTTTGTGAATTCTTCGTTGAAGGCTACTCCCCAGTCGTCATTGAGATAGATCAGCCCTAATATTTTAGGCTGATGCTTGGCTAGATCTTCGGCTACGATTCGAGCATCACTACTGCTTATATTGGAGTGTCTCAGTACAAGCCTACTGTTCTCAGTTATCTGGGGGTTAGCCCCTGAGCTAAAAAGCAACACTCCCTTTTCTTCTGCTAGCGGCTTTAACGCCAGAGCAATGGAGCTGCCCAGAGAAGACACATATTTTACTTTATCGATTTCTGTTAGCTTCTGAAAAGCGGATACAGCTAGCTTAGTATCAAACTGGCTGTCCTCTATAATCAGTTTTATTTGTTTGCCATTTATGCCACCATCTTTATTAATTTCTTTGACGGCAAGTAAAGCGCCGTTTTGATATTGCTGGCCGAGGCTGGCTGTCGGGCCACTCAATCCGTAGACGGCACCGATTTTGATAGATTCTTCTTTCTGGCCAGACCAGGAGCAGCCGCTAGCGAATAGTTGGAGAATGAGAAGAAAACAAAGAGCAGATTTGATTAGTTTTTTCATCATAGATTCTTCTATTAAGATATAGTCTAGTTATTTTTCATATGGTACAAATTGACCATTTTTTACCGTTTTAATCACAATGGGTTTTCTTGCTTCACCGATATTATCAAATGTGGTTTCTCCTGTAATGCCATTATAATTTATCGAAAATAGACCATCTCTAACACAAGTAGCATCTTCAGGGTCATGGCATTTTCTCATTGACTCTGCTAATATCTTCAAATTATCGTAGCCAATGGCTGAAAAATATTCTGCTTTGTGGCCATATTTTTCTTCTGACTTCTTGTTAAAATTGCTTACTAAAGTCTCTGAACTTTCGGGATCATAAACTGAGCTTGTAAAAACGATTCCCTCCATACTTTTTTCAGCCATTTCAAGTAACTCGTTAGATTCAGCCCCAAATGTGCTTAAAACTTTTATATTGATATTGAGCTCGGTAATCTGCTCTAATATTTGAGCCAGGCCGTTTATTCTATCTATAATGTAAATCGCATCCGGGGATAGTAGACCTATCTTTGCTAAAGAGGTCCTATGGTCTGAGCTATTGCTTTCGTAGAGCTCATTAAATACAATTTTACCGCCTAGAGACTCAAATTTCTCCTTAAATTTTTGAGAATAAATTTGACCCCCATCGCTATTGGTAGCCAAGATCGCTATCTTTTTATAGCCTAGATCCTTAAAAGCAACTTCCGCTATCTTGTCTGCTTCGCCTGCTGTATCAATATTGTTCCTGAATACAAAGTCGCCTATCTTTGCGATAGACGGGGAACCAGTTCCAATTACAAAGAATATATTTTTGTCTTCCTGGGCCAATGGGCCAATGGCCAAACTAATATTAGACAAGGTTGATAAATAAATCTTAATCTTATCTATATCTTTTAGCTTTCTATAGGCGCTGATTCCTGTCTTTGGATCATCTAGACTATCTTCATAAACCACTTGAAGCTTTCTCCCATTGATGCCTCCCTCTGCATTTATTTCTTCCAGTGCTATATTGATGCCTTCTTTTGATTGTTGGCCATATTGAACTGACTTTCCGCTTAAGGGCAAAATAGCGCCGATTTTGATAGACTCTTCTTTTTGGCCAGACCAGGAGCAGCCGCTAGCGAATAGTTGGAGAATGAGAAGAAAACAAAGAGCAGATTTGATGATTTTTTTCATATTCCTAAATTAGATATTACTTTCCTCTATATAATATCTTTTTTTTCAACAATTTCATACTTCCCTAACTCCAGCTTTCCTAATATCATTTTGCCGATGCGGATACGGACTAACCGATCAATGTTGACGCCCACGGCTTGGCACATTCTTCTGACTTGCCTTTTGCGGCCTTCGTGAATGATCAGGCTAAAACGATGCGATGAGATTCTTTTAATCTGGCCCCGCGCTGGTCCGTCATCCAGTTGTACACCTTTGGCTAATTGCTGGTAATTAGTCTTATCCAGATTGACCGTCGCGCGCACGATATACTCTTTTTCATGCTTGAAGCTTGGATGGGTAAGTTTTTGGATCAGCTCCCCATCATCAGTAAAAAGTAAAAGACCACCTGTGTCTTTATCTAGCCGCCCAGCATATTTTAAGCCTTGGTACTTGGTCGGCAGCAGGTCGTATATAGTTTTGGCGGCATGCTCGTCGGATTTGGTTGTGATGTAGCCAGCTGGCTTGTTCAGTACCAGATATGTGTGGCCAGAGGCAATTTTTGTTGGTCTGCCGTCGACACTTATTTGGTCTTTGTCTGGGTCAATGATTGTTCCTAGTTTGTCAACAACCTGCCCGTTTACCTTAACTCGGCCAGCCAGAATCATCTGTTCGGCTGATCGGCGGGAAGCGATACCGGCTTGAGAGAGGAATTTTTGTAAACGCATGAGGGGCAACGGGTTACGGGTAACAGGTAACGGTTTACCGATGAGCGAAGGCGGGGTTAGCGCTTGTCCGCCTTTGGAGGAAATCCTGTCTTCTTAATTATTTCTTTCAGCTCCTTCTCGAATTTTTCGGCCGCAAACTTCTCCGCTTGCTTCCGGATTTGCTTTGGCTGGTATTTGCTCTCGTTTTTCACAAAACGTCGATAAGTTTTTATTAATTCTTCCACGGTTGGCTGCGCAAAAAACTCTCCCGTTTTGCCGGCTACCACTGTTTCTGTCGCGCCGCCCTTACCAAGGGCAATCACCGGTCGGCCGTAGCCCATGGCTTCCACTGGCGTTAGGCCGAAGTCATCTTCCGCCGGGAAGATGAAAGCCCGGCACTCTCGGTAGTATTTTTGCACTACGCTTTCTGATTGAAATCCTAAAAACTGGATATTGCCTTTGGCCATGGCCTTTAGTTTCTTCTCTTCCGGGCCAGTGCCGATCACCACCAGTTTTTCGCCGATCTGGCTAAAAAACTCTACGGCTAAATCGACATTTTTGTATGCGCTTAAGCGACTGACAATCAGAAAATAGTTTTTCGGCTTGCTGAATTTTTTGATCTTGGGCAGAACCACTGGTGGGTAAAGCACACTAGCACTCCTTCGCCAAAACTTTTCAATGCGCTGTGCCACAGTCTTGGAATTGGCCAGCAAAATATCAGGTTGCTGGGCCGACAAGAAATCCCACTGTCGTAGGTCATGGAGCATTTTTCGGACGGCGAAGCCGGATATCGGCCCTAACTTTTGGTCGTGCAAATAGCTAAAATAAGTGTCCCAAGCCCAGCGCATCGGCGCGTGGACATAGCTGATATGTTTAGTTTTCTCCGGCACGATGATCCCCTTGGCAAAGGAATTGGACGAAGAAATCACCAGATCAAAGTCTTGAAAATCAAACCCCTCGATAGCGCGCGGCATCAGAGGCATCAAAAACTTTTGCCGACGGCGGATAAATCCCGGCCATTTTTGCAGAGAAGAAAAAACTACTCTCTTGGGCGGAAATAATTTGCCCATCTTCTTTTTATCATAGAGCAGGGTATAGATCGGCGCATTGGGGAACATATCGGCCAGATATTTGGTTACGCGCTCGGCTCCGCCGAATTTCAGCAAAAAATCAGTGACGATCGCTACTTTCATATAGTTTTAGTTAAAACATCAAAAGTTTGACGGGCGCATTTGGCCCAAGAAAATTGGCGCACTTGTTTCTTCCCATCTTTAGCCAGCATGCCGCGCAATGACTTGCTCTTATGCAAGCGCTCCATATTCAGATAAATCTCGTTGGTGCTGTGCGGGTTAGCATACAGGCCGCCGTCGCCGCCGACTTCATGCATGACCGGCAGATCGGAAGTCAGCACCGGGCAGCCGACTGACATGGCCTCCAAGACCGGTATGCCAAATCCCTCATAAAGCGATGGGAAGACAAAAGCCAAAGCATTGCCCAAATATTGGTATTTTTGCTTTTCCGTCAGATAACCGAGAAATTGTACGCCTGCCGTTTTTTCTCCCAGCCGTTTAATCTCACGAGCGCCCAGTCCGTCTTTGCCAGCCAATAAAAACTGGTAGGTAGGATGTTTGCGCTGAAATTTGGCAAAAGCTTTCAGCACTCTGGTTAAATTCTTTTTTTCTTCAATACGGCCGATATAAAAGAAATAAGGTTTTCTGATTGGCCTTTTTTGGGGATATTCCGGCGGTTTGCTGGCCGCCAGATAAGTAACAGTGATTTTTTCTGGATCGGCGCCAAATATCTTTACCAAGTCGTTTTTAGTATTTTCCGAAATAGTGATAATCTGCGACCCATCTTTGACCGCTTTCCTCACCGACCAACCTAGATACCAGCGCTGGAAAGGGGGATATACCTGTGGGTAATAATGGAAAGCCAAATCGTGGATGGTCGCTACCGTTTTTTTCGGATGAATCAGGGGCAGCACATGTCCGGGCACAAACAGTAGATCGGGTGGGTTGATCATCATCTCCAGCGACAAGCGGATCTGCGTCCAGAGCTTGGGAAAGCGCATTAGCTTGGTTGCCGGCAGATCCAATGGATGATTGGTATAAAGCCGGTATTTATACCCGCGCTTTTCTAGCTTGGTCAGCCCTCGCAGCAGATTATCCACATAAAACTCCACACCAGTTTTTTGCGCCAATGTAGCCCGCGAAGCATCGATGCCGATAATTTTTGCTTTGGCCATGTGCTTTTGATTTTAACACAATTTCGGAAGCAGTGCTTGTCTATTTACCCGCTTTCTTTTGACAATGGCCGGTCTGCCTGCTAGGCTAATACCAAATTAATCCGCTAAGCAAAAATGCTCCGACCGGTTGGACCTTCGGCAGAAGAGAGAGGAGGGGAAAAGAGGCCAATTCATCGTGACAAAAGGCAAATAGATTCGCGAGATAGATTGTCGGGGATTACTGCGGAGCAGGCCAACAAGCTAAAAGAGTATTTAATAAATAAGCTTATCAATAGTGATGGTAAGCCGAATTTAGAATATATCAAGAAAATTGCTCATGCTCTTGGCGAGATTAATATGGGAGGTGTCAGTAATCGGCTATTTTTCTTAGTTAATCGTCGGGAGAATATTGGCGATGGCGGTGATATTTCTAATAGCGAAGGGTTTTTGCTTCGATATTGTATGGACAGATATGCTGCTAAAGATGGGTTCAATCTTTTAGAAGAGGCGCAAACCATAATAAATTTTTTATCGACCTCGCATCTTTTAGATGTTTATCAGATGCTAGAAATGAGTATAGATAAGGTTTTGGGCAAAGACTGGCAGAAGCCATCTATGATTGGCAGGATTCGCCGGAGAATCAGAGGTAGGATCAATTCTTTGCTGAGCTAGATTATCTGGCAAAAATAAAGCCCCGCGCAGTGCGGGGCATAACACAAATGATCTATAGAAAAGATCAATCAGCTTACTCTCGCGGAGCGTTGATGATCTCTTCGATTTTGTTTTGAACTTTTTCCAGATGGCCGATGGCTTTATCTACCTTTTCCAGATTACCCTCATTTAACCAGTTGTTAGCTTGGTTAAGGGTGTTCTGGAAATCGGTCATCGGCTCGTCCAGCGCTTCTCGGTTAGCAGGTGGCTTTCGTTTCCACCGTCGGCTATTCGTTAGCTCTCGGAGCCACCGCTCAAACTCCTGTAGCCTTTTTCTCAGGCGGGCGATTTTACGCTTTGTTCTTTCTTCTTCTTGCGCTGCCCGTTCCTTGGCCAGCTCCTGTGCTTGTATCTCCGCCTGAGCTTGTTTTATTCCTTCTTCCGTTTGTTGAACCAACGCCCGTGCTTGGTTAATTGCTGCTTGGCGCAGGCTCATATCCAGCTCCAGCGTTGCTGCGTCATGCAGCAGCTGCTTGATCTGGTCGGCGATTTGCTGGTCAATCTGGTTGACCAGGTCGGCTAGACGGTTTTGCAGCTCTTGAACCTCTTGCTGCAGTCTTTCTTCTCGCCGTTTTTCTTCGGCCACGGCAGCTTCAGCAGCTTGCTGCTCAGACAATGTCTTCGCTTCTCTGGCTGCCCGCTTATCCTCTTGAGCGATTTGCAGCTTGTTGATTAGATAGGCTAACCAGCCTTTGTGTTTGGCTATGGCTCCCCCGAACAATATCAGAGCAGCCAATAGAACAATGCCAGCAAATTGTCTGGCCAGCGCTTGAGCTTCCCACCATTGAGATTCCTGCTTGTCGATTGTCTCTCGAACAGCTCGGACGGTAGTGTTACTCAGCACTGTTTTAGTGGATGCTGACAAACTAGGGCTTTCTATTATTTCTTTTTCGTTGAAAACCCAGATTGTAGCTACCCCTATTTTCCAACGGGCAATCACTGGTTGGGGTAAGTGGCGATTGATGAAAGGATCTTTGTCATAACGATATAGAAGGCGGTGATATTCACATATGCCACAAACCGCAACATTGACCTGACGGCAGTCAAAGGCAGTATCAAGGTCGTCTGATCGGTAATTGATATCGATGATGTATCCCTGTTGCCCAGCTGCTCGAGCTGTGGTTATCAACGGCTGTGACTGGATAACTGTGAATGGGTTAATTAACCGGGGGTGAATAGGCCTTTCGTGCAAATAAACAGCAACCTTATGGCCGCTTGCTTCGCCCAGATAATCCAGCGTGTTTTGGACGAATAGGTCGACATCTTCCTGCAGACTATGGCCAAACTTCCAGCGATAAATCAACGATGGTGACTGGGTGGCGATCAGGATAGGGATGACAAAAATTGCTATCACTCCTATCCATACCGCCTTTGTCTTATTACAGACAAATATCAGTGCCTTTGTTGAGTCTACAAGTCCCAGCCATAGCAGCCCCGAAAACCAAACCAGTAGGGCTAGTGCGATCAGGATGGTACCTGCTTTGGCTATTGCCCACTCGATCCATTTCAGTCTGTGGCTTTGTCTGGCCATCACGGCTAGCTGCTGGTCGTGGAGAGACTGGATAATTTGGTAATCATATCCTTCTCCCCATATTTTCTCGGCGAAGCCATGTACGGCCATGATGCTG
>Ga0265297_10004812_pt1 | contig 21451 bp, 20 predicted proteins | sample Munlanlwell13791_FD_192502 | JGI IMG/M metagenome (GOLD analysis project Ga0265297, IMG submission 192502) | Leachate microbial communities from a municipal landfill in Southern Ontario, Canada - Leachate well 137-91 | ecosystem: Engineered > Solid waste > Landfill > Unclassified | place...
GATCGCCGCCATTTTAAAAAGTATTAACTCAACAATATGGAGGTTCTTATGGACAATGTGTTGATGCAATTTAAGGATTTGGGCGCGGCGGCGGCGGTGTGCCTTTCGGCCTGCGGCTCGGGTTTAGGGGCCGGTGTCGCCGGGATGGCTGCGATCGGGGCGTGGAAAAAATGTTACGCCCAAAACAAGGCCGCGCCGTTTTTGCTGTTGGCCTTTGTGGGCGCGCCGCTTACCCAGACGATCTATGGTTTGATCTTGATGAATGCTATCACCGATGCGGCCAAGGGCGGGATCTTTTTCTGGGGGATGGGTATTTTGGGCGGATTAGCTATGGGGATTTCTGCCTGGATGCAGGGCAAGGCGGCGGCCAGCGCTGCGGATGCCTTTGCCGAGACCAATAAAGGCTTCACCAATTATCTTATTGTCGTCGGTATTATTGAAACGGTCGCTCTTTTTATCATGGCTTTCTTGTTGGGCAAGGTCGCGGTTTTTTCCTCTTAGCATAAATCGCCCGCTGGTCTTTGCCGGACGACCGGCCACGGCCTCTTCCCGCAGTAGAATTATTTGGCGGAAAGGAAAACGGATCTTTGAGGCCGAAAAGATAAAGCCCGGGATTGGGACGAATAGCTCAGTTGGTTAGAGCATCTGATTTACATTCAGAAGGTCGAAGGTTCGAGCCCTTCTTCGTCCACCAAAAACGGCGGGTTTTTGAAAGGCGGAAAAGCCGCTTATTGTCCGGTTTTATTTTTAGTGATTTGCAAGCTGATTACTGCCGGAATTTGTTTTGTGCCTTTTGGGATCGGTGGGGAGTAGAATTTCCTTTACAAATTTTACTTTAAATATTACACTACCTTTCAAATCTTAGGATGTTTCTCTGGGCCCGTGGTGTAGTTTGGTTAACACACTTGACTGTCGATCAAGAGACCGCGAGTTCAAATCTCGTCGGGCCCGTTGATATCGAAAGCCCCGCTGTTTTAGCGGGGCTTTCGTATATCGAGGGTCTGACAGTTTGACGCGCACAACCCCGGAGGGGTGCGAGTTCCATTCTTTACTTTCATTATTTATTTTTAGGTATGTAATGAATCCGCGACCCCGCAAGGGCGGGGGAGCGAAATCGAGTCGGGCCCGTTGATATCGAAAGCCCCCGCCATGCGGCGGGGGCTTTTGTATGGTGCGCCCGGCAGGGCGCACTTAATTTTAGGTAATTTTAGGGACACATCCCTAATTAGGGTAGCCGGTTGGCTTTGAATTGCGTACGTGTCTGCGGGGCACCCGGCGCGTGGGACACGGGAAGTATTTTTTCTTGCTTAATGTAGGCAATTTGTTCTGAAAAGGAGAGATCAATGATTAAAATTAGGTTTATCGACCGGCTGTATATTCTATTTATCAATATCATTGACCATGTGCAGGCCGGAATTTTGAAGAGCTATCCGGTTTTCACTTTTGTCGTGAGTCACGCTCCTCAAAAAAACGGTGCGCGGGCCTGCTGTTATCGCGCTTTTAAGGAATTTCTCATCGCCTATAAAAATGTTCCTGCCTATAAGAGTTTTCTTGACCACAGCGGATGGGTTGCTACCACCCGTGATGCCAACGAGCTCTTTAAGACACTCCCGGTTACGGACAAGGCGAATTATATTTTAACGTTCCGCACAGAGGAGAGGTGTCTTTACGGAAAATTCTTGGCGGAAGGAGTGGTAATCGATGAGTCGTCAGGCTCTACCGGGATTCCTTTTAATTGGGTGAGAAGCCAGAAGGAGAGAGAAATAACCAAGAATCTTATCGGTGTGTATTTACGGTATTGTTTCGGAGATAAGAGGTTTATTGTTTTGAATATGTTTAGCATGGGGGCCTGGGCGACTGGTTTTAATATGGCGCTTGCGGCGCAGAGTCTGGGGGTAGTAAAATCGACCGGTCCGGATATCGATAAAATTCTGCGCACGCTGCAATTTTTTGGGAATAAATATCCGTATATCCTTAACGGGTATCCGCCGTTTATTAAGTATCTTTTTGATGAAGGAGAGAAGCGGGGATTCGCTTGGAAGGAATATGAGATTCATGCGATTGTTGGCGGAGAGGGGATGTCTGAAGGGTTGCGCGATTATTTGTTGCGGCAGGCAAGGACGGTATTCTCCGGTTATGGGGCATCGGACCTTGAGATTGGGATTGGCGGCGAAAATCCTTTGACCGTAATGATAAGAAAATTGTGCCTTAAGGATCCGGCGCTTAAGAAAACCATTTTTGGCGATGACCATAGGCTGCCGATGCTGTTTCAGTATAATCCTCTGGATCATTTTGTTGAAATTATTGATCGCGAGATCGTTGTTACTATTAGCAAGCCGTGGACGCTTTCACCGCGGATACGATATAATATAAGGGACGAGGGGGGCATGATTACGTTTGACGATATGAAGGAGCGCTTACGGCGACACAATATTGATCTTCTGGAGCTTGAGAGGAAATGCAATTATCCACGCTGGTACTTGCCTTTTTTGTTCATTTACGGACGGAAGGACAGCACTGTATCAGTCATGGGCGCGAATATTTACCCCGAAGATGTCGAAACCATTGTTTATTCCGACGCCCTGCTTGCTAAAAATGTCAATTCGTTCTCGCTCTCCTTGATTGAAGATTCCGCGGGCAATCCTAGGGCATGTTTTGAATTTGAGCTTTTAGACAGTGCCAGGAAGGATGAATGTGAAGGTAGGCTGCGGGAGTTGCTGGGGCCTGAGTTGGCTAAGTTGAGCGCAGACTACAAGAAGGCCCGGGATGAGTATCCTCAGGCTGTTGAGCCGGTAATCAAACTCTATGGCATGCATGCGGGGCCATTTAAGGATGACCAAGGCCGTATCAAGAAGCGTTATATTAGATAGGAATTCCAACCTGTTGAAGCAGAATAATCCCGCGCGCCTATTATACCTTGGTACAATTGATTTATTGGGTTCTTTGTACAATACTATCTTAAAATATCGTTGATTTTTTCTAATAAATCCTTTTCTCCAAGGAAACAATTATTATGCCTACGGAAAAAAATCAAATTTATATTGTCGATGACGATGCGTCGGTGTGCCGCGCGCTCAAAGTTCTCTTAAAGACTTTTGAGTTTGAAGTGAAAACATTTAATTCCGCGAAAAGTTTTTTTGACGCGGTCCCCAAGGATGAGCCGGGTTGTTTGGTCCTCGACATTCATATGCCGGGATTAGACGGGTGGGCCATGCAGAAACAAATTTTTGATTCCGGATCGAAGCGCCCGGTTATTTTTATTTCTGCCGAAAGGCAGGACAATGCCGAAGACCGTGCCTTGAAAGTAGGGGCTGTGGGTTTTTTGCAAAAACCGGTTAATGGCCAGACCCTGGTCGATCTTATCAATGTTGTTTCAGAAAAAAAATAAGTGCATGATTTAACGGCGCGGCCTATAATATTTATAGAAATTATAAAGAGTTAACCAACGACTATGAAACAAAAGAAACTAGCTGCTAAACAAAGGCGGAACCGCCAGATCTTTGAGAAAAAACCTGTCAGCTCAAAAGCCGGAAAACAAAAGATGGCGAAAGAGCCGTTGTTGGGAAAAAGAACCCGTAGGAATCTTGAAGATAAGGTCCGCCATCAAACCGATGAGCTAAAGGTTAAGAACGGGCAATTAAGGCAAGGGGCGGACCGGGAGAAAATCGCCGATTTAAAGATTGAAGAACAACGAGAAGAACTTTTGCATGTCACTCGAGTGGGAAAGCTCGCGGAGTTCGTTTCCTCTTTGGCACATGAGATCAGCCAGCCTTTGACAGCCATTCTTTCTTATACCCAAGCGGCTCAGCGTATGTTCGCCGGCCGAGAACCTGAATTACAAGAAATTTTGCAGTACATTATTAATGATAATCAGCGAGCGACTGAGGTTATTCGGCGGTTACGGTTACTTTTGAAAAAAACTCACCCCATTTTCGAGCCGCTTAATATAAGTACGCTTATAAATGATACGGTTGCACTTATTATGACGCATATCACCGTGAGGAATAAAGCCATCAAATTAGAATTGGACAATGATCTGCCACCTATTCAGGGGGATCGAATACAACTGCAACAGGTGCTCTTAAATCTTATCAGCAACAGTTTAGAAGCAATGGAGGAGAGAAGTGATTCCCGCGAGCTGTTGATTAGGACATCGCGCCAAGATGCCGACACGATTGTGGTGGAGGTAAAGGATTCGGGATGCGGCATCCCAGAGGAAAATATGAAAAAACTTTTTAAGCACTTTTTTACCAATAAGACTGATGGACTGGGAATGGGATTGTCCATCAGCCGTTCTATTATTGAAGCGCATGGCGGCCGATTGGAGGGCAAGAATAATTCGGGCTATGGCGCAACCTTTTATTTCACCCTTCCCGTTAACAGGAAGAATGTCCAATGAAAAGCAAATGCGCTATCGTCTATGTCGTTGATGATGATGTCTCGGTGTGCCGGGCGCTGTCTTTATTGTTAAAATCACACGGGTTTGAGGTTGAGACGTTTACCCGGGCTAAAGATTTTTTGGTTTTTAAACATGCTAAGGCGCCGTCATGTTTGTTGCTCGATATCCGCCTTCCGGATATCAATGGACTTGTTCTGCAGGAGAAAATGGTACAACAAGGGATTGGCATCCCTATTATTTTTATTACAGGGTGTGGGGATGTCCCCAATAGCGTGAAAGCCATAAAAGGCGGGGCCATAGATTTCTTTCTTAAACCCTTTACTACAAAAAAACTTCTCGAGGCCATTGCGCTTGCCATTGTGGAAAGTAAAGGCATCATTAAGGAACAAAATGAGAAAGCAAAAATTTGGCGCAATATTAAGACACTTTCTCCCCGCGAACTTGAAGTCTTTCGTTTAGTGGCCACCGGGATGTTGAGCAAACAGATTGCTTATAAACGGGGGACGGCCCTGCAAACGATCAAAGTCCACCGCGGCCGGGTCATGCATAAAATGCAGGCCAAGACCGTAACCGAGCTTATCCACTTCGCCCAAAAAGCCGGCCTCGTCACTTCCAAAAAATAACCATTCCCTGATCCTTCCTTTTAAGTAGTCTCTTTTTCCTCGAACGTTTATCTTTCCTGGTTATACCTCGGTACAATTGATTCCATTTGGTTTCCTTCCTAGAATACATTTCAAAAGTCAGATGAATGAGAAAGTCAAATTTTTAAACTGGAGGATATTTATATGGCAAGAGCAATTGGAATTGATTTAGGAACATCCAACTCTGCGGCTGCGGTTATGGAGGGCGGTCGACCGGTCATTATCCCGTCTGCCGAAGGCGCGGGGGTTGCTTCGGGCAAAGCCTTCCCGTCATTTGTGGCCTTCACTAAAGACGGCCAGCGTTTAGTCGGGGAGCCGGCTCGTCGCCAGGCGCCGATTAACTCTGAAGGCACGATTTATGCCGCGAAACGCAAAATGGGAACGGATTTTAAGTTCAAAGTTATGGGCAAGGAATTCACGCCTCAGCAGGTTAGTTCATTCATTTTGCAAAAGATTAAGACTGACGCCGAAAAATATCTTGGCGAGCCAATTGACGAAGCGGTGATCACCGTACCGGCGTATTTCAATGACAACCAGCGCCAGGCGACCAAAGACGCGGGGGAGATCGCCGGGTTAAAAGTTTTACGCATCATCAACGAGCCGACCGCGGCTTGTTTGGCTTATGGCATGGATAAAGCAGGCAAGGAACAAAAGATCATGGTTTTTGATCTTGGCGGCGGCACGCTCGACGTTACCATTCTTGAAATGGGATGGGACAAAGAACTTAAGGCAGGCACATTCGAAGTTTTAACCACAAGCGGGGATAACCAGCTTGGCGGGACCGATATGGATAATGTCCTTATTGACTATATTACGAATGAATTCAAGAAAGAAAGCGGGATTGATCTTAAGAATGACAAAATGGCTTTTCAGCGTTTACGCGAAGCTGCGGAAAAAGCCAAGGTTGAGCTTACGAGCACCCTTTCGACCGATATTAACCTGCCGTTCATTACCGCAGACGCGAGCGGGCCAAAGCATTTGACTTTGACGATTGACCGCGCGAAGTTGGAGAGTTTGGTCGAACCCATTATTGGGCGTTGCCGCGCCCCGGTGCGTCAAGCTATCAAGGATGCGAGCGATAAATTAGGCTCTACGGTTAAGATTGATCGCGTCATTCTTGTCGGTGGCCCGACCCGCATGCCCATCACTCAACAGTTTTTGGAAAAAGAAGTTGGTCAAAAGATTGAGCGTGGTATTGATCCCATGGAATGCGTGGCTTTGGGTGCGGCCATTCAGGCCGGGATCATTCGCGGGGAGGCTAAAGAAGTTTTGTTGTTAGACGTGACGCCCTTGTCTTTAGGCATTGAGACCCTAGGAGGAGTTTTTACCAAATTGATTGACCGCAACACGACCATCCCGACAAAAAAGAGTCAGATCTATTCCACAGCCGATGATAATCAGACGGCAGTTACGATTCGGGTTTTGCAAGGCGAGCGCCAGATGGCCAATGACAATACCGAATTAGGCCGGTTTGACTTAGTTGGAATTCCACCGGCGCCGCGTGGCGTTCCTCAAATTGAGGTTACTTTTGATATCGACACCAACGGTATCGTGCATGTCACAGCCACGGATAAGGGAACCGGGAAGGAACAGTCGATCAAGATTACGGCTCCGACAAAATTATCGAAAGATGAGATCGAAAAGATGGTCCGGGAAGCGGAAAAATACGCCAACGCGGATCAAAAAAAGAAAGAAGAAGTTGAGCTCGGCAATCAGGCGAATATCCTCGTGTATTCCACGGAAAAAGCGCTCAGGGAATATGGGGATAAAGTCTCCAGCGCTGAGCGGGGGAATATTGAGCAGGAAATGAATAGCCTAAAAGACGCTATCAAAAATAAAGATGCGGATAAGATCAATCGGGGCATGGAATCTTTACAAAAAACAGCGCATAAATTGGCTGAAGAAGTTTATAAGGCGTCCGCTGATCAACAGCAAGGCGCTCCTGGTGATGGCCCGGCCCAAGCTGACCCTGGGGCTGAACCGCACAGGCAGGATCATTTCGAGAAACAGGAAAACAGGCAAGACAATAAAGACGATATCATCGACGCTGAGTTTACGGCAGAAGATGTTAAGAAGAAATAAAACCGAGGAGGTATTTATCATGGGTGAGCATAATTGTTACAAGAGCGATGAGCAGGAGTGTATTAAGAAAAAGGCTCATGAATTATGGGAAAAGGACGGATGCAAACAGGGCCACGATCAGGATTATTGGCTCATGGCCGAAAAGAATGTCAAGGCTCCGCTCAAAAAAATTCTTAAGAAAAAGGTATAAATCAATGAGGATTCAGCGGGGAGCTTTAAGAAGCGTAATGACTCCAATAGCCGTATTAACGATGATTATCTCGTTATCCGAATTGGCATTTGGAGAAGTGGGGCACGGAACATATTATAAGGAAAGCAATTCTATTAAAGGAGAAGGACTGATGAAAATCAATGACAAGGCTGAAATTATAACTACGCATGGTTTACCGCCTTTACCCTATGCACCGAACGCGCTCGAACCGGTAATCTCCGCGAATACGATCAGCTTCCATTATGGAAAGCATCATAAGGGATATGTTGATAACCTGAACAAGCTGATAGCCGGGACAGAGTTTGCCGGTTTTAAATTAGAGAAGATCATCACTGAAACAGCAGGAAAGGCGGACAAAGCCGCTATCTTTAATAATGCATCCCAGGCATGGAATCATGCGTTTTTCTGGAATAGTTTGACTCCAAATGGCGGCGGGGAACCACCGGCGGAGTTGAAGAAAAAGATTGAGGCTTCTTTCGGCACTGTCGACGCGTGCAAGAAAGAGCTGGCGGCTGCGGCATTGGGCCAGTTTGGAAGCGGTTGGGCATGGCTCGTATTGGATGGCGACAGTCTCAAGGTGGTTAAGACCAGTAACGCGGATTCCCCTTTAACTAAGGGCAGGAAGCCATTATTGACTATCGATGTCTGGGAACACGCCTATTATCTGGATTATCAGAATCGCCGCGCGGACTACCTCAACGCTGTTCTCGAAAAATTGATCAACTGGGGATTCGCAGCCGATAATCTCAACCAGTAACATATCAGAGGGTTTTCGCTTGCCTATAATGAAAAGGATATGAACAAAATCTTTGTTTTTATAAGCTGCTTACTGTTATGCATTCTTCCTGCCGGAGGAATCAATGCCTCTGTCCCGCAGGAACCCGGCAAGCCTTTTGTTTGTAACCTTTCCTCTTTGGCTGAAAAAGAAAAACTTGTTTATAAAGCAAAATTTTTAGGCATCTCAATCGGCACATTTATTATCATAAATAATGGAAAAATGATGTTAAACGGCCAAGAAGCCTACTGTTTTGAACTTAAGGTCAGGACCCTCCCTTTTTTTTCTATACTTTTTAAAACAAAAGCCCGGTATGTCTCTTATCTGGACGCCCAGGAGTTCGTGGTCCTTCGTCATGAAGAGTACGTAAAAGGAGGGACACTCCTGGAATCGGCGGTTGATTTCGATTATAAAAATTTCACGGCAACTAATAAGAATTTTATCAACCACCAGGAAAATACGGTCAAGATCCCTGATAAAATCCTGGATGTTTTAAGCGGAAGTTTCTATTTAAGGATGATGCCGTTAGCCTTAGGGGACAAGGTGGATCTTAATATCTACGCGGATCAAAGAATTTATAATTATACAGGGCGCCTCTCATCGAAAATCAAGGTCCATGTGCCCCATCACGGGAAACAAGACGCTTATCCTTTTAAGCCATATTTGTTTCTCGACGGGAAGCAAGTTATAAAAATTTCTGCGGAAGTTTTCTTTTCTACAACTACCCCCAGGAAGGCTTTACGCGCGACCCTTAAAACGCTCCTGGGGAATGTAAATGTGATTTTGGTAGAGGGCTACGAATCCCTTTAGGCATTGGCAGCACATTCTGCAGCATATGTTGATTAAGACTCAAATCTGCAACCAAAAATTTCTGCTCCCGGTTTTCTCCAGAACGTTCCAATTTCCCGATTATACCTTAGTATAATTGATTCCTTTTATATTAGGGCTACTATGAAACCAAAGGAGGGCAGGCAAATCCTCCTTAGAAAAAAACTGAGGTAATTTGCACCGTCCTGATTTCCTCTGGAGGTCAAAAGGCCAAAAGGTCAATCAGGCAGGCAAATCCTCCTTAGAAAAAACTGAGGTAATTTGCACCGTCCTGATTTCCTCTGGAGGTCAAAAGGTCAATCAGGCAGGCAAATCCTCCTTAGGAGGAAGGGTGCACTTAAGAAACGCGGGGAGATGTTTTCTAACCGCATTGGAACAAAAATAACGGAGGGGCTATGACAGGAATAATAGGACTTTTAGTCCTGGTTTTAGACATTGTCGCTATTGTTGATGCGCTGAAAAGTTCCATGGATACCGGCAAAAAGGCATTATGGATTATTTTGATCCTCCTTTTGCCTGTCATCGGCATGGTGCTTTATTTTGTTATAGGCAAAACGCAATAGTTCGCGAGAGCCAATTTCTCCTCCCAGAGAAGCTTCTCGCTTGTATCAAGCGCCACCCCCTTGGCATCACAAGTGCCAGAGGGGTGGCCGAACGACCCATTGGCCTATCGGCCAAGGGCGATGATGAGGCATCGAGAGCCTTCTGGTGAGTTATAGAGCGGAAGCGGCTGTCGTTGATATGTCATACAATAAAGTAGCCCCGATTTGGCTGCTAGGACGCAGCCCGGCTTGAACAGCCGTCCGGCCAAAATTCAGGCAGGCTTGTCGGGATAAATTCGCGCGGCGGAATTGATATAACAAAAAGGCGTTCCGCAAGTCGGGCACCTATTAAAAGGAGAAAAAGATGAAAAAGAAAATACTGTTTATTGTGTGCTCCTTATTCCTTGCTTTGCCTGTTTTTAGTTTTGCTGAGGCGGCGGCGGAAACTAATCCCGCGGTGGAGGCGGTTGAGCAGGCGAATAAGAAGGGAAGAGGTGAAAGCGATATAGAATTTCTTAAAAATAAAGCTCGGGAAGAAGCCCGGCTCAGAAAGCGAGCTGAAAAGAAAGCCAGAAGGGAAGCGACGGCAAAAAAGAAAGCACAACGGCTTCAGGAAGAACGTGAAAGGCAATTCAGGAAGAAGGCCCCGGATCCTAACGCCTCGGCGTACGAGCGGGCGAATGAAAACGCAAGATTTAAACGCAGCGGAGAAGTGTTTAATAATAAAGCTAATAAAAAAATAAGATCCAGAAGGAGGGCGGAAGACAGGGCGGCGGAGACAGTGGAAGAAAAAAAGCAAGAGGAGGAGGCCCAAGACGATGGGTATGGGCAAGTTGATGTTAAGTTTTAAAAACAGCAGTGCCCTCTTTAAGAGAGGGATTTTACAAAACAAAATTAGAAAGGAAGGTATGTGATGAATAGAAATTATCTAAAAGCAGTTGTTGCGGTGACGGCCGCTGTGTTATTCACAAGTATTGCTGCGCGTGCGGAGGCGGTGGAAGTGCGCCGCGTGTCAGGAGAAATCGGGTGGGTGGATGTTCAGCTGGGCAAGTTAGAGCTTAATAAAGCAACACCGAAAGGCACGAAGACAACCGCGTATAGAATTAATCAGAATGAAACGCGGGTCACTGACCCCACGGATGAGAAATTTCTCAATGTCGGGGATTTGCGGGCAGGCCAGCAGGTCACCCTTGAAATAGTCAATGGACAAGAGGAGGGAGTTATCCCCAAGATCATTGTCGAACCCCGGCCAGCGTCGGAGTTTCAGCAAGCCTTCGGCGAACTTAGGGCGATTGATGTTCCCGCGGGAACGCTTGTCCTGGAAGAGCGGGTGAGGATTGGGCAAGAGGAAATCACCAGATCATCCGAATTCGTTTATGACCCAAAGACGATCATTGTTATGCACAGCCCAAGCAAGCAGCCGGTGGAATTGGTGCTCAAGCCCGGCGATGTCTTAAAGGTTGAATTTGTGGAAAAGGAAGGAAAGAAACAAGCGCGCTACATTACGCTGTATTCACCAACTGTTACGACGACAACAACAACGACAACGACAACTACGACGCAATAATCCCCAATTTTGTTTTTGCAAAAATGAGGGGGGAAGAATGACAGCGGCAAAAAGACGAGTGTCCAGGGCGCCGGGTGGGGCAGGGATGGCCAAGAATCGGCCAGCCGGCCAAAACAGCATGGCCGCTTAGGCAGCAGGGCACTCTGGTTTTTGTTTGGCAAGATACACAAGTATAAATTTCAGAGAGGAAGGCGAAAGTGAGTGAATGCACAAAATGAATGGAAAGCTGTCGTCAATAATAAAAAGCCGATAGGTTCCCGCAGGAGCCTAGCGATATTTCTTTTTGTTTTTGTCGTACTGGGCTGCGCAGGCACTCATAAAACAATATCAGAACAGACACCGCGTGAATTTACCTTTCCCAAAGATTTTTTCTGGGGGGCAGCTACTTCCTCTCATCAGGTCGAGGGGAACAATACCAACAATGATTGGTGGCGATGGGAAGAAACCCGGGTTCCGCAAGCGCGTTCGGGCCAGGCTTGTGATCACTGGAATCGTTTTGAAGAAGATTTTAAACTCGCCCAAAGTTTAGGGCATACCGCCTACCGCTTCTCCATTGAATGGAGCCGCGTCGAGCCGCAAGAAGGGCAGTGGGACAGCTCCGCCCTTGATCATTATATGAAGTTTATCGCTTCACTAAGATCAAAAGGCATCGAGCCGATGGTAACGCTGCATCACTTCACGCTGCCTTCATGGTTGGCACGCCAGGGAGGGTGGGGCTCAGAGAAGACCCCGGAACTTTTCGCCCGATACGCCGAAAAAGTGACCGAAGCCTTGGGAAGCGATGTTCACTATTGGATGACGTTAAATGAGCCCGTCGTCTATGCATATAAAGGATATATGATCGGCGAGTGGCCCCCGGGGGTGAAGTCATCCAAAGAAGCGATCAAGGTTTTTAAAAATTTACTTCTTGGGCATGTCCTGGCGTATGAAAGAATAAAAGAGTCCTATATCAAGAAAGGCTGGGAAAAGCCCCTGGTAGGAATTGCTCAAAGCGTGCTCATCTTTAGGGCTTGTTCGGATACATCTTTACGGGACCGGATTGCGGCGCGTTTTCGGCACTGGATGTTTAATCACTTATTTGTCCAGGCTTTGGTTCGGGGGAAAGCCTATTGTATTGGGCTTTTCAATATCCACTTGCCAAAAGCAAACACCTTGGACTTTATTGGCCTCAATTATTACACACGGGATTTTGTCCTCTACAAAGGGTTTGGTTTCCCGGGCATTTTAGGCCAGGCGTGCACGGCGACAGTAGCGCAGAACCGGCATACGGGTAAGGATAATTTCCTTTCGTGGGAAATTTATCCGAAAGGATTATATACGTTCCTCAAGGATTTTTCGCGATATAAGCTGCCACTTTTAGTTTCAGAAAATGGCATTGGGACTGACGATGATGCCGAGCGGGTAAGTTTTATTGTCGAACATCTTAAAGCCGTGGCCCGCGCGATGGAAAATGGCGCTCCCGTGATCGGTTATCTCTATTGGTCGCTTTTGGATAATTATGAGTGGGCGGAAGGTTTTGTCCCTCGGTTTGGATTGATCGAGGTGGATTATAAAACGCAGGAACGGAAGATCCGCGGCTCAGCAAGGAAGTTTGAGGAAATCATCCGTTCGGGAAAGATAGGTTTTGAAAAACATGAAAACTGGAAATGAAATGATCCGTTTCTTCGGCGCAGGGTCTATTGTCGTTGTGATAGACTTCGGCATTTACTATGCCTTGATGAATTCTTTGTCATTTAGCCTGGCGAAGGGGATTTCTTTTACGTGCGCGGGTATCATCGGGTATTTGCTTAATAAATATTGGACATTTAAACACAACCAGGCATCGTACGCCGAGGTTGGCCGATATGCGATCATTAATTTTATAGCTTTAGGAATTAACGTATTAACAAACCAATATATTCTCAAGCTGTGGCCCGGAGCGGTTGTCGCAGCTTTAATTATTGCTTCAATGTTGACCGGTTTGTTTACCTTTGTTTGTTTTAAATGGTGGGTTTTTAGAGCCTTGTTGAAAGAGGTGGTTCCTTTTATGTGGTGGAACTGGCTGCCCTGGAGATTCTTGGTCAGGGATGTCGCTCGCCGGAAGGGGTTTCTGGACCCGATTAAGATTCTCTCTCAATTGCAAAATTTCGCGCAACCCTCTGAGGTGGCAGCCCCGACGGAACTGGTGCGCTCGGGAGTTGTCCTGCACGCTCGCGGATTGATGAACAGCCTGGCGATCCAGCACAACCTTGATTGGATCTGGCCGTACTGGGTGGAATGCCAATATAATCCGCGAAACGAGGCGTTTATTCCCCGCGCTTTTTCTCTAACGTCCATTAATCTTACTCATCGAAATTGGACGGCCTTGGGTATTCCCGACAGCAATGAATTTTCCATCGTGGGTCCCCGCGGCCTTGTGACTCCCTGTTACGATGGCTGGTCGCTTGATGCCTGGATTATCCCTGATGAAGGAAGGCCATTAATCCCGTCCCGCTTAGCGTCGGTTTCACAGAAACTGATTATGGACAGCGGGCTTTGTGTCACGACCGAGTCCCACTTTGAACAATTGAAACTTGAAACTAAAGTCCAGGTTATTGGCTCAGCGCAATCTCCGGTCTGTCAGATCAAGGTTGAAGGATCCTCTCCTCAAGCGGCGCAGCTCGTTATTTCTCTGCGGCCGTATAATCCCGAGGGCGTTAGCTTTGTCAACGATATTGCCTTCCTTGATAACCGGAAGGGCTGGCAGGTGAATAAAAAAGATTTTGTGTATTTTAATGTCCCCCCGGATCGATGTGAATTTTCCTACTATCATCGCGGTGATGTTTATAGCCGTTTGTCGTTCGCGGAAGACAAGAAAGAGATTTGGTGCAGGGTCGGAATGGCCTCGGCAGCAGCGGTGTATAAACTGCAAGCGGGACAAGTGCGGGAAATGATAGTTTCGGTGCCTTTGACAAAACATGAAAAGGACAAAGAGTTGCGTTTGGACGACCAGCCGGCCGCACGCCTTGCCTGGGAACAAAGCCTCGAGGGAGAGTGTTCCCTGCAAATTCCCGATGAACATTTTCAGTTCCTTTACGAAGCCGCTGTTCGCACCATGGTTTTACATTCGCCCAAGGAAGTCTATCCCGGGCCGTATATTTATCGGCGGTTTTGGTTTCGTGATGCCGCTTTTATTTTATACGGTTTGCTATGTGCCGGATATAAGAAACGTGTCGCCCGGGCTTTAGATTGTTTCCGCTCCCGGCAAACTATACCGGGTTATTTTCTTTCCCAAGAAGGCGAATGGGATTCTAACGGCGAGGCCTTGTGGATCATCCGTCAGTATTGTGAGATGACGGGGACTGTCCCGCCGAAGGAATGGAAAGAGTCCATACAAAAAGCCGGCAAGTGGATTTGCAAAAAACGTTTATCTGCGGATCTGAAATCCGAGCATGCCGGCTTGCTGCCCGCGGGTTTCAGCGCTGAGCATTTGGGGCCCAATGATTTTTATTATTGGGATGACTTTTGGGCTGTTGCGGGCTTAAGAGCGGCCGCCTTTTTATGCGGAACTTACGGCGACAATGATAATTCTGTCCATTTTCAGGACGAAGCACAGTCGTTGTCAGAGTGCCTTGACCGAAATTTACAAAAATCAGCCGAACGGTTAAAAAGGCCGGCCATTCCGGCGTCGCCTTACCGCCGCTTAGACACCGGGGCCATCGGCTCATTGGTGGCGAGCTATCCGCTTCGCCTATTTGCCTCCGGTGACGAAAGAATTTTAGACACGGCTGATTTCTTAATGGGAAAATGTTTAGTCAGGGGAGGTTTTTTCCATAATATGACTCACTCCGGAATTAACCCTTACTTAACTTTGCATTTAGCCCAAGTGCTTCTGCGGGCAGGGGACCAAAGATATTTTGATTTGATGACCGCGGTCGCTAATCTCGCCACCTCTACGGGACAATGGCCGGAAGCGATTCATCCCCGCACCGGCGGTGGATGCATGGGAGACGGGCAGCATGTCTGGGCCGCAGCGGAATGGGTTGTGATGATCCGAAATTGTTTTATGCGGGAAGAAGGCAATTGCCTCATTTTGTGTTCGGGAATACCACAAAGCTGGCTGGAAAAGAATCAAGCGCTATCGTTTGGCCCTGCGCCAACAAGCTTTGGGGATATGAAGGTCTCCATAAAACCCCAAGGGCAAAAGGTCATTGTCGAATGGAAAGGGCAATGGCCAGAGGCGAAAGAACCGCCAATCGATATTCGCTTGCCTGGTTTTGTGAGCGTAAGAATTGTGCCGGGAACGAATTCTGTTGAATTGAAACCTGGCCTGCCCGCCTCGGCAAGCCGTCGGCAAGACGGGCCGCCAGGCATGAGGAAGAGAAATGACTGAATCCCTGACATCCAGAATTAGAAATTTTATCATATTAAATTCGGGGGAGAGAATTTACCCGGAAGAGATCGAGGGGATCTATACAAAGGTTGCTCCGGTCAAAGAGATGTGCGTCTTTACCGTTTCGGGAATGGGAGGGGCAGGGAATTCAAGAGTCCTTTGGGCGGTCATCCAGCCTGACCTGGATAGTTTCAGGGAATTTGGCGAAGTGAATCTGCGCTCCGTGCTTAAAGAGAGACTTGATAATGCCACACTGTCGCTTCCCGAGCATAAAAGGCTTAAAGGTTTTACGATTGCGCTTGAGGACCTGCCGCATAATTTTTTCGGCAAATTAGAAAGATACGCGGTTAAGGAAATATATGAGCCCAGAGTGATCGCAGGAATAGAAGGCGCCCTTCCGGTATCCGGAGAGCTAAAGGATGCGGACCTTCGGTTGATCGAATCCGAGCTTGGCATAAAAATTTTAAAGTGCCTCGAGGAGCAATCCGGCGTCAAAAAACCGATTAAGCTCGAGGATTCTTTAGAGCTGGACCTGGGCATCGATTCTTTAGGCCGGATAGAGCTTGCCTTGCGCCTTAACCAGGCGTTCAGTGTTGATATAAAACTCGAGACCGTAGCGAGATCCTTTAGCGTAAAGGATCTTTTTCTGGGGATAGGGGATGCGCTGTGCACCGCTAGCCACATCTCTCCGGAAGATAAAGCGAGATTGTTCGGGCCAGGATACTGGAAAGAAAATCTGCGCGTGCTGCCGAAAAAAGAAACTTTGGAAATGATCGAAATGGGGACGGGTTACTTCGCCTGGCTGTTTCGATTTATCATAACAGCCATTGATTGCTCGATCTTCAAATTGTTTTTTAGTATTAAGGGCGAAGGGGCCCAGAACGTGCCTAAAGAAGGAGCCTATATTTTGTATGCCAACCACGCGAGTTTTTTAGACGGGCCAGCCATTGCCGCTTGCCTGCCGCGCAGGCCAGTGTTCCAGATCTTTTATTTTGTTTTTGGGCCGTATTTTTTCAGGCCGTTTGTAAAATCCCGCGTATTAAGGAATTTTGTAAAGATGGGAAGATTTATTCCCTTTGATTTCTCCACGCATTTCTTAGAGGCCCTGCGCAGTTGTTTTCTGGTATTACAACGCGGCAAGGGCCTGTGTTTTTTTCCCGAAGGGTTGCGCAGCAGTACGGGGGAAATCGGAAAATTTAAGAAAGGGTTTGGCGTCTTGGCGAAGGAGACCGGGGCCCAACTCGTTCCGGTGGCCATCGAGGGGACTCATGAGGCTTGGGCCAGTACGGCCAAATACCCCAAACGCTATCCCGTTAGGGTGAGATTCGGCCAGCCGCTCATCGTCGAAGAATTGGAGAAAGAAGGGATGGCCATGGGCGCGAAAAATTCTTACGACGCTATCTGCGTGGCGGCCAGAAAAGCGCTCATAGAATTAAAGACCCCAGCTTAGGAGGCTGGATGGGTCTTCGCTGGCGCGAAGGGGAAGCCGGCCCTTCTTTACTTGAATAAATTAAGATGAAGCAATGACCGGAATGGTCTCTGCTATTAACAGTTATCAGTATTTAGGAAAACAAATATGAGAATTTTGATGATGACAAATACCTATTTCCCGATTGTCGGAGGGCTGGAACAATCGGTCTATTCTTTTAGCGAAGAATTTAAAACTTTGGGGCACGAGGTTTTGATCGTTACTCCGACCTTTGCCGGGGCACCGGTAGAGGAGCCGGGGGTTATTCGCCTCCCCGCCTTCCAGAAATTTAATGGGACTATTTTTTCCGTTAATTTTCCGGTCTCCAGGCTCTTAACGCGATTGATGAAAGAATTCTCGCCGGATATTGTTCACAGTCATTGTCCGTTTTTCATGGGAGATTTTGCCCTGCGGCTCAGCCGGCAGCACGCCATACCGCTGGTCTTTACGTATCACACGATGTTTGAGGAGTACACGCAGGATTTGCCGGTTCAGAATGAGGGCGTCAAACGGTTTATGGTCAAGCTGGCTGCCGGGTATGCCAATTTTGTGGACCGGCTGATCGTGCCCTGTGAAAGCGTACAGGAAATCCTCCTTAAGAGAGGCGTCAAAACACCCATGGAGATTGTTCCGACCGGCGTAGATCTGAAGCGTTTTTCAAAAGGAGACAGAAAAGGTTTCCGGGAGCAGAATCATATCCCTCTCGATGCCTTAGTGATCGGGCATGCGGGGCGCCTGGCGTCGGAAAAGAATTTGGACTTTTTGATCCATTGCCTGGTTGAAGTGTTAAAGAAAGACGCAAGAGTCCATGCCTTGATCGTGGGCAAAGGCTCATCAGAGAAAATGATCAAGGACGCCTTTCAAGAAGCCGGCCTGCAAGAAAGAGTGCATTTAGTCGGGGTCTTACATTATCAGCATTTGGTTGATGCCTATTTTGCCATGGATGTTTTTGCCTTTGCCTCATTAAGCGAAACTCAAGGCATCGTCTTGATTGAAGCCATGGCATCCGGGGCTCCGGTGGTCGCGTTGGATGCGCCCGGAGCGCGGGACATGGTCAAAGATGGCAGCAACGGACGATTGCTCGGGGAGATGGACCAGCCCAGTTTTTGCGAGGCACTGCGTTGGGTTTTAAATCGTTCTTTCGAAGAAACACAAACCATAAAGCAGGCCGCAAGAACGACGGCAGAAAAATACACGATCAGCGCCTCTGCCAAACGCATGTTGGCCATTTATGAAGAAGTGAGATCAAGAAAAGCAATTTCCGTGGGCAAGAAAAACAGTTCGCAGTATCTTTTTCTGTGGCGGCTGAGAGCCGAGTGGGACATCTACAGAAATTATATTCAGTCCATCGTCACCTCGATCTTCGAAGGGAATTTTAAGAAGACGGAACCCAAAAAGATTAACGATACGACGGTGAGGGGGGAAGGCCTTTCTCCCAAGAGCACGGCCGGCGGCCTAGCCGCAGGCCTGAACGGGGCGCGGAAAACTGCCGATCCGCTTAACGGGGCCGGAAAAATCGCGGAAACGAAGCCGCCTTTTGCGCAGGAGGCGGAACCGGATCGTTATGTGATGACCGAAGATGGTAAGCGCATCGCTTTTGTGCATATTAAAAGAGGGTTTTCCAAAGTCGTTATTGTCGCGCCCGGCTTTTATAACAATAAGGATACGGTCCTGTTTCGAGGGATGGCCGACGCATTCAGCAAAGAGTACGATGTGATCGTGTTCGATTTTCGTGGGCACGGCAAGAGCAGCGACGTCTTTACGTGGACAGCGCTTGAGCAAAAAGATCTGCGGGCGATCACGGCGTACGCCAAAGAAAACAAGTATGAAAAAATCGGTGTGATCGGTTTTTCGCTTGGCGCGGCAATCGCATTGATTGAAGCAAGTTTCCACCAGAACATTGATAGCGTGATCGCGGTCAGTTCCCCGTCAGATTTAGGAAAAATTGATTTCCACTTTTGGGAGCAAGATATGTGGAGAGACCTCATCCTCAATTTTGGGCTCAAGGGGCGGGGGAAGGGTGTCCGGTCAGGCAGCCTGGCTTTGCAAAAGATCCGGCCCCGCGATGTCGTCGATAAGATATCGCCCACGCCGATTCTTTTCCTTCATGGCCAGAAAGACTGGCTCGTTAAGCTAAGTCATAGCCAGCGTTTATTTCTGAAAGCAAAGGAGCCTAAGGCCCTGATAATCATGAAAGACGGCGGCCATGCGGAAAGGATGTTTGACGCTTTCCCGGATCAATTTATGAAAATATGTTTAGATAGATTTGGGGAAACGTTGAAATGAAATCAAGTTGCATCTTTGGAATCAGTGCTTGAGTCTTGTCGCGCAAGTCTTCGGCGATCCTCTCAAAATCCTTCCTGAGAAATAAAATTTCTTTCGCCTTTAAAGAATGATATTTTCCTCATCGATAAGACAAAACCAGGGGTTATACCCCGGTACAATTGATTTAATTTTGCGTTTAACTAGAATGGCATCACGAACAAAAGGATCGAGAGCGTAATGGGTTTTGTCTCAGCTCAAAAAACAACAAACAAATTTATAATACGCCGTTCAGCGGCCGGTCAGGGTAAATCCAATGAAAACTGAAGGAAAGAAAATTTTAAGACATCGGATATTTTTTTCCTGTCTGGCCTTTTCCCTTCTATTGCTAACCGGTATCGCTTACGCCCAGGGCAATAAGGGAATGTTAGTCGTAACCCCGGAGCCGGGGACCCTTGCGCTTTTTTCAACAGGAATTGTCGGCTGGATTATTAGCGTTGCGCGCCGTCGTTTCCGTCAATTCAAAAGAGGCATTGATATCGTCTTTGCCTTGGCCGGCCTCGTGCTGGTATGCCCCCTCATGGCTTTTGTGGCTATATTAATCAAAATCGTATCGCCCGGGCCGGTATTTTTTAAACAGGAAAGAGTGGGGCACAAAGGCAAGATATTTGAAATATATAAGATGCGGACGATGAAAGTTGACGCCGAAAAGAATACCGGGCCGATATGGGCGGAAAGAAATGACCCGCGGCTGATCAAATTCGGGAAAACATTGCGGAACCTGCATGTTGATGAACTGCCTCAGTTGTTGAATGTTTTAAAAGGGGATATGAGCCTCATCGGCCCGCGGCCGGAAAGACCCGTATTCGTTGAGAAACTGAGCTGCCAGATAGGGGACTATAAAAAAAGGATTAATGTGAAGCCCGGAATTACCGGCCTGGCTCAGGTGCGGCATCATTACGATGAAACAATCAAAGATGTAAGAAAAAAGGTTAAGCTCGACCTTCTCTATATAAGGGAAATGTGTTTCGTGGCGGACTTGCGAATTCTTTGGCTAACTGTTTTGGTCGTCGTAACAGGTAAAGTAGCAAGATGAAGAGAAATGTGGGTGAAGAGGGCCCCTGACGCCATATATTAAAGAAGAATACCTAGGCATTCTCCAGTTAAATCCACTCTAAAGGTGAGGCCTAAACGTTTGTTTCAAATCAAAGGAGGGAAAAATGTCGAGACACCATCATCAACGCAGGGCAGAACAAATGAGCAATAAAGCACGCGGCCCGGAACGATTTCAGCACGAGAGCGGGCAGGATTTAAGAAGAGAGTCAGCGGGGACGAAGGATATTCAGGTGAAGACGGCCATTCTGGATAGTTTCATACATCCTTGGGCCTATCAAATCCATCGGGAAAAAAGAGAGTCGGCCTTTGATAATTGGACGGAAGCAGAATAAATGTTGAAGGGAGAAGGACAATAAATATTCGATCATGATTTTTAATGATTTTACATAAATAAGAAAGCTAATTTGCAAAAAAGGAGAAAAAGATGAAAAAGTGTTTAGTGTTTATGATTGGTTTGTTTTTATTAGTTGGGATTACCACAAACGTCCACGCGGGCCTGCTTAACCTTCTTAACCCGGGGGATAGTCAAAATGTGAGTAATGAAGCTGTTCCTGCAGGGATCTTGCTGGATAGCCAAGATGTGCTTTTCAGCAATGACTATTTCTCAGGAATTTCATATCAAGAAGTTTACAAAAATGACACAGGGATGCTCTTTGTCTACAGTTTTGAAAATTCTATAAATTCGCTCAATTCGATTACCAGGATGACCGCAACTGATTTCGCGGGTTGGAACACCTGGGCAGATGCTTCGCTGGTTGCGGATACGACGTACTCTATTGACCGGTCTTTCTCGGTTAATGGGACCAGCGGCGATAGTATTGGGTTCGGTTTTAAAAATGGCGATCCACAGCAGAGTAATTTTGATCCTGGAGTTCAGCCGGGTAATCTGTCATCAATTATGTGGATTCAGACAAACGCTCCGGCCTATACTATCGGCGGGCTGAGTTTCATCGATGGAAGAACTAGCGATATTTTAGCATACGGTCCGGCTGCTTGTCCTGTTCCGGAACCGATGAGCTTGTCTCTTCTGGGTTTTGGCTTGTTTGGTTTAATTGGGCTTCGAAAAAAGAAGAACTAATTAGAGAAATGAGGGCGAAATGAGGAAAATCAGGATTCATAATCTGCGGAAGGCCGGCTTTGCGGCTCTGCTGACCTTGCCACTTCTTTATGGATGCGGTGGCGGTGGCAGTGGCGGCGACAGTGCTTCGG
>Ga0265297_10004813_pt1 | contig 21447 bp, 14 predicted proteins | sample Munlanlwell13791_FD_192502 | JGI IMG/M metagenome (GOLD analysis project Ga0265297, IMG submission 192502) | Leachate microbial communities from a municipal landfill in Southern Ontario, Canada - Leachate well 137-91 | ecosystem: Engineered > Solid waste > Landfill > Unclassified | place...
CAAGGTTCATGGATTAGTCGAAATGTAGGCGGGGAAGCACCAGCCAGCGAAGCCAGGGAAATTACCATTGATGAGATCCAACTTGTGTTAAAACAACATTCAAAAGCTTGTAAAATCGCTGCATATGCCGGTTTTGCGGGAATAGAACTTCATGCTTGTCACAGCTATTTTGTGGATTCATTCCGCGATGCCACTATGAATAAGAGAAAAGACAAATATGGAGGAAGCGTTGAGAATAGAAACCGCTTCGTGCTTGAGTTTGCAGAACAATCCATTCGAGCTGCCAAAGAAGAAAACCGCCACATGGTGGTTGGAATACGTATTAGCGTGATGGCTAAAGAAGGCTATACGTTTGAGGAGACTAAAAAATTTGCTCTGCAGCTACAGGAAATGGGTATCGATTACTGTCATATTTCACTGGGTAGAGGACAACCTCATGAGACTAGTGGAGATGGAATACTTCTGGATTATGCTCATGAACTCAAGAAGATTCTAAAGATTCCGGTAATAGTTCCTACCGTTCATGATCCAAGACTAGCCCTAAAAGCAGTTACCGAGGGGCAAACAGATATGGTAGCTCTTGGCAGGCCTCTTATTGCCGATCCATATTACGCTAGCAAGGTGAAAAGTGGCAAAATCGAAGAGATCAATAAGTGTACAAGATGTGCTCTTCATACGTTACCGCATGGACTTTGTCTACCCACCAGATGCGCTGTTAACCCTGAGTGCGGGTTCGAAAGATATAATCCAAAGTATCAAATGCATCAAGGATTTAAGAAAGCAGAAATGCTTCCATACGTTTTGCGAAAGAAATAGTTTGGTAAATTCTTGTTTATACATTGCTAAGGATTTTTCAAATATCTGGCACACTAAAATAAAAAAGATATGTAGTATCTAGACCAGAGTGCAGATACTACATATCTTTCTCGGGTATTGGAATATTGAAATCATTGAATATAGTGTTTTCTGTGTCTAAAGTAATTAGAACTAGATCGCTTACCTGTGTTAATCCGAGAGAATATTAATAAGGTCAAGAAATGTAATCTATGGTTAATAGAATTTTGGCAATTATACGTGCCTACCAAGATCAAGGAGGTATTACGATAGATGGCATATAAAATCACAGATGAGTGTATGAGTTGTGGTGCTTGCGAACAAGAATGTCCTAACAAGGCAATTAGTGAAGGAGACAATAAATTTGTAATTAATCCTGGCAAATGTACTGAGTGTATTGGTTCTTTTGAGTCGTCTCGCTGTGCAGAGGTATGTCCGTTTGAGGCTCCTGTCCCCGATCCAGAGCATAAAGAAAGCAGAGAGCAACTTATCAGCAAATGGAAGAAGCTACACCCAGGCGAGACTGCAAAATTCAGCTAGTCTAAGTATTTATGAGCAAATTGCTCATAAATCTATTTCATAATTTCTATTGGTCTTGTATTAAAATTGGAATTTAGTAAGGAGGCGACTGATGAAAACAAGAATAACTGAGCTTTTTGGAATAAAGCATCCTATAATTTTAGCAGGCATGTCCTATATCAGCACACCTGCTATGGTTGCTGCTGTATCCAATGCTGGTGGGCTTGGCATTTTAGCCGCTGGAGATCTAAGCTCTGAAAAACTAAGAGCAGCAATTAACGAAACTAGAGCACTTACGAGTAAACCATTTGGAGTAAATGTGTCATTTATATTACCAGGTGCTGTAGACAGAGCAAAAGTAGTGCTCGAGGAACAGGTTCCCGTATTAAATTATGCATTGGGTAGGGTATCCGATTTAATTAAGGCAGTACATGGTTATGGTGGTAAGATTATAGCAACTGTAGCTGTAGAAAAACATGCTCTGAGAGCGGAGCAAGATGGCTCTGATGCGCTTATTGTTACTGGGCACGAAGCCGCAGCGCACGGAGGCAATATTACTTCCTTAGTATTAATACCAAGAATTACTGGCTTAGCAAAGGTACCAGTAATTGCAGCAGGAGGTTTTTGTGATGGTAAAGGGCTAGCTGCAGCTTTGGTACTGGGAGCTGAAGCTATATCAATGGGTACGAGATTTGCCACGACCAAAGAATCTCCTGTTCATGACTACTACAAACAGGCAACTATCAAGGCTACTGTCGAAGATACCATATTCTCAGACCGCTTCGATGGGATGCCGGGAAGAGTACTTAAGACAAAAGCAGCGGAAGAATGGGTAAAGAAGAGAGTTTCACTGGCACAGTCAATACGTGATAGCCTGATATTCAAACGAGAACTAAAGCTTTCTAATTGGGAATTGATAAAAGGCATACTAAATCTGAAAAAAGCCGAGAAAGCCAGTTTTCTAAACTTAGCGCGTCTGCCAGTTGGAATGTCAACTTTGAGAAGAGCTGTCGAAAATGGTGATGAGGATGGGATTTATATGTGTGGACAAAACGTTGGTAGTATTGAAGATATACCAACCTGTGCAGAGCTTATTGAGCGAATTGTGGCTGAAGCTGAAAGTATACTGGCAAAAAAAGCAAGAGTCTAGAAGCACAATACATATTTGTCAATAATAGAAAGACTATAAATTAAACACGTTATATACGCAATATATAATATAATCAATGCTGTAGTATACCATCTACAAATGTTCTTGTGGGAACTTCTTAGAAAAGTTTATAGGATTAAAAAATAATTTGTAAATTATCCGAGTTGACTCACAATTAAATGGTAACCTAAAGATACAACATTTTGAGATATTAGATATAATATCCAAATCCCTAAGCAAGTTACAACAATGCTAACTTAAAAATGAACTTTGAGGTTATGGAATGGGGAAAAAGATCACCAGACTACAAGAACCAAAGGAAACGGAAAATAAAGAAAAGACTTGTGTTAAAAATATTGGCTTCTGTTCTTTTGGGAACGGTGCCAATGTATCCACAGTGGATATCAGAGATGGCAAGATAATTAGAATCAGACCGTTATATTACGATTGGAAATATAAACCAGAACAATTCAGACCATGGCAAATAAAAGCTCGTGGTAAAACCTTCGAGCCGAGTACGAAAACATTAATCCCTCCCCTTAGTTTAGCCTATAAGAAACGTGTCTATTCCCCCAACAGAATACTCTATCCGCTTAAGAGGGCAGATTTTGACCCCAATGGTGAAAGAAATATACAGAACCGCGGCTATAGCAGCTACGTAAGAATATCATGGGATGAGGCATTAGATATTATAACCAGTGAATTGAAGAGAATCCAAAAGAAATATGGGCCTTCTGCTATACTTGCGCAGGTAGACGGGCATGGTGAAAGCAAAACAATACATGGGCCTCACGGGTGCTCTTTAAAGCTACTTGAATTATTAGGTGGTGGCTACACTGTGCAAACCAGAAATCCTGACAGCTGGGAAGGCTGGTGGTGGGGTGCCAAACACGTTTGGGGATGTGAGCCTGTGGGACAAATGTTACCAAGCAATAACGTAGTACCCGATATCTCACAGCATGGCGAGCTACTTCTATACTGGGGTTGCGATGCTGAGACCACTACTTGGGGCTGGGGCGGACAAACACCCAGTCGATTGATGTACTGGTTCAAAGAACTCGGAATCAAATCTATCTTTATTTGCCCTGACCTAAATTATGCCGCAGCAATACATGCTGACAAATGGATACCGATTTTGCCCAATACTGACGCCGCACTTCAACTTGCCATAGCTTATGTCTGGATCACCGAAGATACTTATGATAAAGATTACATTAAGACACATTCGGTTGGATTTGACAAGATTAAGGACTATGCTTTAGGTAAAAAGGATGGTATTCCTAAAACACCCAAATGGGCCGCGGAGATTACAGGCGTACCATCCAGAATAATAAAGGCACTGGCCAGAGAATGGGCTTCCAGAGCAACTTCTACAGTACACTGTAACGGAGGGCCTTATATCAGAGGACCTTATTCTACCGAACCAGCAAGGTTGGAAGTCGTACTGCTGGGCATGCAGGGACTCGGCAAACCAGGAGCGCACCAGCTTAAAATGATTGAATGGGGGCAATTCGGCATACAGGAATGGATACCCCTACCTAGAAGTGAGATGATGCCAGATACACATTCCGCCTATCATGGGTATGTCACTTACAAAATATTAAATCCTTCTCAGGTGATTCCCAAAAACCTTATCCACGAGGCGATTCTTAATCCTCCTATTAGCTGGTACAGTACTACAACCTTAGATGAACCTGTAACTGACCAATTCGTGAAATATAACCATCCTGAGAAAGGCTGTTCTGAGATCCATATGATATGGACTGATACTCCCTGTCTGACAACTTGCTGGAACGATAGCAATAGTATTATTAAAGCCTATAGAAGTCCAAAGATAGAGTTTATGCTAGCTCAACACCCCTGGTTCGAGAACGATTGTCTTTTTGCTGATGTAATACTGCCAGCTAATACACTTTTCGAAGAGGAAGACATAGGTTCTGATGTTATGTGCGGTGATTTCAGGACAATTCAATATGAAGAGAAATGCATTGAGCCTCTGGGCGAATCGAAGAGTGACTATGAGATAGTATGCGCTATAGCAGAGCGTATGGGCTTTCTGGATAAGTATACCGAAGGCAAGTCCATCAGCGAATGGATTAAGTTCGGTTTCGATAATTCCGGTGTTACCAAATACATAAGCTATGATGAATTTAAGGAAAAAGGGTACTTTGTTGTTCCTACCGATCCAGAGTGGGAAAAGTACCCTGCCGGTCTGAGAAAGTTCCACGATGATCCAGACAATAATCCCCTTTCTACTCCGAGTGGTAAGCTGGAGTTCTATTCACAAAGACTGGCAGAAAAGTTCCCAGGAGATAATGAAAGACCACCATATCCCAAATGGATTCCATATGGTGAATCGCATCAGGAAAGCCTGCTGCATCCCAGAGCCAAGCAATTCCCTATGCTGGTTATGTCAAATCATCCCAGATGGGGGGTGCATGCCAACCATGACGATGTCACCTGGTTTAGAGAAATCAAAACCTGCAAGGTAAGAGGCCCCGATGGTTACCAGTATCAGCCTGTTTGGATTCATTCCTTAGATGCTGCTAAAAAGGGGATTCATGATGGAGACGTGGTTAAAATCTACAACGAAAGAGGTGGCGTTCTTGCTGGCGCCTTTGTGACGGAGAGGATAAAACCTGGAGTAATTTCTATAGACCATGGCGCCAAATATGATCCCATAGTCCCCGGCATTTTAGACAGAGGTGGGGCTATAGACACAATAACACCACGCAACAGGACTTCAAAGAATGCCACCGGAATGGTATGTAGCGGATTCTTAGCCGAAATAGAACGTGTTAACCTGGATGAATTGAGGATGAAATATCCTGAAGCATTTAATAGACCCTTTCATCGTGCTGCAGGACCAAGCGTGACTTTCTTTATGCAGAAGGAGCGATAATATGAGCAAAGTATTTGTCGTTAATGTCAGCATATGCAATGGATGTCACAATTGTCAAATCGCCTGTAAAGATGAACATGTGGGAAATGATTGGTCACCTTATGCCAAGCCACAACCCGATACAGGACAATTTTGGTTGAAATTAAATGAGCATATCAGAGGAACTATTCCGAAGGTTAAGATAGCCTATGTTCCGACTTTGTGTATGCATTGTGATGACGCACCTTGTAAAAAGTCATGCCCTATTCCAGATGCTATATATAAGAGAGACGATGGCCTGGTTATCATAGATCCAATTAAATGTACCGGCTGTAGAAACTGCGTGGATACATGTCCATATGGCGTTATTTACTTCAATGACGACCTTAATATAGCCCAGAAATGTACCGGCTGTGCACATCTTCTAGATAATGGATTTAAAATTCCCAGATGTGTTGATGTTTGTCCAACGGATGCCATAATGTTCGGTGAAGAAAAAGACTTGAGAAACGAGATAAGTAAGGCTGAGATATTGCATCAAGAATATGGAACAAAACCTAGAGTATATTATATTGGTTTACCTAAGAGATTTGTGGCTGGAGCAGTTTATGACCCCGAAGAGGACGAGTGCATCGAAGATGCAACAGTTACGCTTACCGACCTGCAAACTGCTGAGAAATTTATTACTAAGACAGACAGGTTCGGAGACTTCTGGTTTGAGGATATGAAAACAGCCAAATATTCTTTAGAAATAAATTGCGACGGATATCAAACCTGGTCAAATGAAATGATAAGTACCGAGAATGATGTGAATATAGGCGATATTGCGTTATATAAATCCAGGTGATTTTCTTAAATAAAAAGGAGAATATATCGATGGATAATGCCAATCCTAAGAAAACCAATAATTCACTAAAGAAAGATACTAAAGATAAAACATGCATGAAGGTAACCGGCTTTTTGTCCGAGACAGGCACAGGTGGTAACGCCAGTGCAGTAGATGTTCAGAACGGTAAAATAACCAGGATTAGACCATTACATTATGACTGGAAATACAAACCTGAGGAATTCTACAAATGGAAAATTGAGGCACGCGGTAAGGTTTTCCAACCATGTATGAAGACTCTGCTCCCACCACATAGTCTGGGTTATAAAAAGCGCGTCTACTCTCCAAATAGAGTTTTATATCCACTGAAAAGAATAGATTGGGATCCCAAAGGAGAGCGTCATCCAGAAAAAAGAGGCGAGAGTAAATATATCAGAATATCATGGGATGAAGCATTAGATATAATAGCAAACGAGATAATAAGAATTAAAGAAAAGTATGGCCCCGAAGCAATACTTGCCCAAGCAGATGGGCATGGGGAGACCAAGGTTGTTCATCCAGCCCATGCTTGTAATACTTTGCTACTTAAACATCTGGGGGGTTATACCTTACAAGCCAGGAATGCAGACAGTTGGGAGGGATGGTATTGGGGAGCAAAACATGTGTGGGGAATGGACCCAGTCGGTCTGGAGTCACAAATTGATATATTGCCGGATATCGCCGAGAATACCGAACTCATGTTGTGTTGGGGATGTGACCCTGAAACTACAACATGGGGATTCGGTGGACAGCTAGCAAGCCGTATATGCTATTGGTTTAAGGACCTTGGAATAAAATCTATATATATATGTCCCGATTTAAACTATGGAGCCGCTGTTCATGCTGATAAATGGATACCTATACTTCCCAATACGGACGCAGCGATGCGTTTGGCCATAGCTTATGTCTGGATAACCGAAGGTACTTATGATAAGAAGTATGTAGAAACACATACTTTTGGATTTGATAAATTTAAAGAATATGTTCTGGGAAAAGAAGATGGAATCCCTAAAACCCCTGAATGGGCAGCGGAGATAACTGCAGTCCCATCCATGATAACCAAAGCTCTGGCGAGAGAGTGGGCGTCGAAGAGAACATCAATCGCACATTGTTTAGGGGGCGGTAGCGTTAGGGGATCATATTCCTCTGAACCTGCAAGGCTGGAGATATTATTATTGGCAATGCAGGGATTAGGCAAGCCTGGAGTTCATCAGTTCTTGGCTGGAATGGTTATTTTGTCTGAGTCTTTCAAAGCAACAATGAGACCAATGCCTACGAGTGCATATCGTGGTTTTGAAGCACCTGTTCAGGCTGCTGAATACCACGGACAATCCAAAAATGCTTTTCTTGCACAATGGCAACGCCCGGGATGGATGGTGCCACCAATCAGTCGACCAACTGATGATACTGCGCCAAGTGAAAGCACCAGACCCAAACAAATTATTCCCAAGAACCTTATACATGAAGCCATTCTAAATCCACCTATAAGTTGGTATGGTACTACAATATGGGCAGAACCTTTAGAAGACCAGTTTATAAAATATACTTATCCTGCAAAAGGCTGTTCGGAGGTACACATGATATGGACGGATACCCCTTGCTGGATAACATGCTGGAACGACAGTAATCATTATATAAAAGCACTGCGAAGTCCAAAGATTGAATTCATCTTAGCTCAACATCCCTGGATGGAGAATGATTGTCAATTTGCTGATATAGTGCTGCCAGCAAATACTAAGTTCGAAGAAGATGATATAGGTATGGACGGTATCACTTCACAAGTTGATGTCATGTTTCCGGAAGAGAAATGTGTTGAACCTGTAGGTGAGTCTAAAAGCGATTATGAGATAGTTTGTGAAATAGCAGAAAGGCTTGGCTTACTAACTAAGGTCACTGAAGGCAAGTCTGTCGAGGAATGGATAAAATACGGCTTTGATACGTCGGGTGCGGCACAATTCATTAGCTACGATGAATTCAAAGAAAAAGGATATTTTATACCCCCGATTAATCCGGATTTTAAGGAATCCAAAACTAAACCCAGGAACTTTATGTTAGACTTCTACGAAGACCCCAAAAAAAATCTACTAAAGACACCCTCGGGTAAAATAGAGTTCTATTCTCAAAACCTGGCAAAATGCTTCCCTTCCGATGATGAAAGGCCACCAGTTCCTCACTGGATACCATATGGTGAGACACATCAGGAAAGCCTGTTGCATCCGAGAGCAAAAACATATCCATTACTCGTGGTTTCGAATCACGGCAGGTGGAGAGTCCATGCTAATTTAGATGATGTCACCTGGTTCAAAGAAATACCAACAGGTAAAGTCAAGGGGCCAGATGGTTATCATTACGAACCACTCTGGATTCACCCTGAAGAAGCAGCTAAAAGAGATATAGCAGATGGAGATGTGGTCAAAATATACAATGAGAGAGGAGCGGTTCTCGGTGGTGCCTATGTGACAGAAAGGATAATGCCTGGAGTCGTATATATGGATCACGGGGCAAGATATGATCCTATAGTTCCGGGAAAGCTGGATAGAGGGGGCGTAATTAATACTCTGACACCACGTAAGACAACCTCAAAAAATGCTACGGGAATGGTTTGTGCTGGTTTTCTAGTTGAGGTTGAGCGGGCAGATTTAGACGGATTAATAAAACAGTATCCAGCAGCATTCAAAAGACCGTATCACCCAGCTGCCGGCCTATGCTTGGAAAGAGTACTGTATAGATACGAATAAAAAGGAAAACATTCGTTATAGATATCAATAAGTGAAATATAATAATATTGAGGAAGGGGGGAAATAAATGGCTAAACAGATAGAAACCAGAAAAGGGTGGTGTGGGCCATGTCATATAAGGTGTGGCCTATTAGTGGAATTTGAGGACGGACGGGCAACAAAAGTTAAAGGTGACCCAAATGCGCCGGTAAATCGAGGGGCACAGTGCCAAAGAGGCAAAATGATCTTGGAGCATCTATATCACCCCAACCGCTTGAATTATCCCCTAAAAAGAATCGGGAGCAGGGGGCAGGGTAAATGGCAACGGGTTACCTGGGATCAGGCAATGGATGAGATAGCCGAAAAATTAGCAGCGATTAAAAAAGAAGTTGGGCCCGAGGCTCTGGCTTTTGCTAAAGGTACTTTCCGTAGCTATAGTTGGCCTATCACCAGGTTCTTCAATCTTTTTGGTTCTCCCAATTTTACTGGTGCCAACGAAATTTGTATGTGTCCTTCGCATTGTGTGGAATGGTGTACGTATGGTTTTTATGCGGAGGGTGATGTTCCTAACGCCAATTGTATAGTTGTCTGGGGATTCCAACCATCGGAGTCACAGCCAATCCCAGGTTGGAAACACTTGCTTCAAGCTAAAAAGAGAGGCGCCCAAATTATAGTTATTGATCCGCGGTATACTAAGGACGCAAAACTATCAGACCTATGGCTTCAGATAAGGCCAGGTACAGATTTGGCATTGATGCTGTGCTGGATAAAAATAATAATAGATGAAAATCTATATGATAAGGAATTTGTGGAAAAGTGGACTACAGGGTTTGACAAATTAAAGAAGCACGTACGCAAATATTCTCCGGAAAAGGTATCTGAAATAACATGGATACCTAAAGAGAAAATTATCAAGAGCGCCAGGATTTATGCTAAGACCAAACCTGCAGTAATAACCTGGGGGTTAGGTATTGATGCACAGGGTGTAAATGCTGCTCAAGCTATCAGGGCTAGATGTATCCTCCGGGCTATAACCGGTAACTTGGATATAAAAGGCGGTGAACTGCTTGGCATCTCCGGAGAAGAAACAAAAGTTATCTCAGAAGTCGACCTAGAACTTAACAAAATTATATCCCCTGCTCAAAGAGAAAAACAGCTAGGGGCAAAAGAATATGGACTCTTTGGTTTCCCTGGCTACGACATGATATATGAAGCATCCAAAAAATCGGGAGCTTCTTATGTTAGACCACCGACTGCACACATGGTATGTACAGCTCATCCCAGGCATGTGTGGCAAGCTATGATCACAGGAAAACCTTACCCTGTAAAAGCACTGATAGTACAGGCTGATAATCCACTAGTCTCATTATCTGATACCAAACTGGTTCATAAGGCTTTGACCAGTTCAAATCTAGAACTTCTAGTAGTCATGGATTATTATATGACTCCTACCGCTGAACTGGCTGACTATGTGCTTCCCGCCGCATGTACCTTGGAAAGGAGCGATTTCCCTGACTATCCGAAGACCCTTGACCCCCTCTATGAGCGACGTGATGACTATCAATTCTGGCGAGAATTAGGCATAAGGCTTGGCCAAGAAGAATACTGGCCATGGAAGACTGCGGAAGAGGTTTGCGACTATAGACTTAAGCCTCTGGGCATTAACTTTGAGGAGATAGTTAAAAAAGGAGGTCATCCACATACAGAGATGAGAGGTTTCATATCACCAGGAAATATGGAATACCGAAAATATAAAGAAAAAGGATTTGGTACTCCTTCAGGCAAAGTTGAAATATATTCGAGTATTTTTGAAAAACTGGGGTTAGACCCCTTGCCTAGTTATAAAGAGCCTCCAGAAACTCCTGTTAGCGCCCCGGAATTGACAAAAGATTATCCGTTTATACTCATTGCCTCAGGTAAGTTCATGCCAATGTATCATTCAGAAATGCGCCAGATACCTTCAGCCATTAAGGTATTGCCTGAACCTCTTACTGATATTCATCCAGATATTGCAAAGAAATTGGGTATAGCCGATGGTGATTGGATATGGATTGAAACATTAAGAGGTAAAATAAAACAAAAAGCCAGACTCTGCAACGAAATTCATCCATCAACAGTTCGAGTACAACATGGCTGGTGGTTTCCTAGTATGCCAGGTGAAGAACCATCGCTTCATGGCCTATGGGAATCAAACTCCAATATACTATGTCCAGTTGATCCGCAATATTGCAATGTTGAAATAGGTGGTTGGCCTCATACTGCACTTTTATGTAAAGTATATAAGAATGATTGATTCTAACAGAACAACGAATACTACTGGTCCATAATCTAAAATAATAAACCTTCTTGAACTTACGATCGGGGAAATAAGTCGAGAAGATTAAATTTTCTCTGTTCTCAAAGACTCAAGAGTCTTTTCTGCCAATACAGGTATAAATTCAGCAGGCTCGCTATCATTTAATGCAGGAAGTAATGGGCTGATCAATTCATCAAATTTGCCTTTATCCATATCATGAAGCACATGATGGGCACCTTGTCTTAGCCACATTGAATCAGAGTGATCGATAAGTGCCGTTAATAAAGGTTTTAATGACTTATATCCGATTTTAATCAGTCCTTCAGCGGCTAACCAACGAACATCGAATTCCTTATCTCGTAATGCATCTACGAGTGCCTGGGCTGCTGAAGGGTCTGCAATATGAGCAAGGGCTTTTGCTGCCTCCCATCTCACCCAATGCTTTTTACTGCCCAAAGCTTCCACAAGGCTCGGCACAGCTTCATGCCCAAAAGCTATTAGAGATCGTCGTGCATTCTGACACTTTAATATATCATCGCAACTGAGATCAACCATTAGTGATTTGATATTGTCTTTTGTCATAGTTTACTCCGTTTTCGTTTCTGAAATTATATTAGCTTATTGCTGATTTATCAACGTAGCTCTAATACATGAGACTAATATTTGAGAAAATTTATCTGGCAAAAACTCCTGAATTAATCTTTTAACAAAATTTTAAAATTAACGAGGTATGATTTAGGATAATCAGAAGAAATTTTTGATCTACTATTTGAACAGGAAAATATTTTCAATCAATTATTCAGCCTGCTATCGGGTTATATATTAAATCCAAGTTATGTTTGTCGGCCAGTGAGAACAGGCGCTTCACAGATTGAGATGGAACCGATATTGCCCCAATCATGGTCTCTTTACCGTCTTCAAAATGATGATAGTCAGAGCCACCTGTAGGAATAAGGTGATAATGTTCAGCCATCTGAAGTAACCTGCTTATCACTTCTGCAGTATATTTAGCATAATATACCTCTATTCCAATCAGGCCGACTTCTACCAGTTCTGAAACGAGTGTATCTAAGCCTTCTATATCTGCAGGATGGGCAAGTACTGGTAGACCTCTTGCGGCCTTAACTAATTGTACTGATTCTACAGGAGTTATTTTTTCACGCTCGGCGTAGGCTGGACCATTTCTACCGATATATTTGTCGAAAGCTTCAGTGAGTGAAGTTACATAACCAGCTTCAAGAAGGGCCTGCGCAATATGTGGCCTTCCCACAGAGCCACCCTGCGATAACGCCAATACTCGCTGCATCTTAATTTCCATACCTAGATTGTGAAGCTTACCGATTATTTTTAAAGCTCTCCCCTCACGAGAATTACGCAAATTGGCTAAAGTATTAACTAGATTGTTGTCAGTATAATCAATAAAATAGCCCAGTAAGTGCACTTCGCCCTTCGGCACATCGGTACTAAGCTCTACACCCGGAATCACTGCTATTGAATTATAGTTTCTGGCAGCAGTTATAGCCGGAATAATACCATCTATAGAATCATGATCAGTAATAGCAATAATATCAAGTCCGACCTTTACAGCCAGGTCAACTAGTTCTTGAGGTTCCAATCTCCCATCAGATGCCTTAGTATGTAAATGCAGATCAGCCTTCAATTACTCATCCTCTTCTTCTCGCTGGATCCGCTGAATGTTTAATGCCTTTCCTGTAATTTTGTCTACTTCTGTCAACACGGCATTAAAAATTGATTTGCCCTTACCTACTGAAAGACGATGTGGCATCTGAGTTAGAAAACTGTGAAGGACTGAATCAGCATCATCACCAATTACAGAATCTGCAGGGCCAACCATGCCCACATCAGTAACATAAGAAGTTCCTCTAGGCAGTATACAAGTATCTATAGTTCCAACATGCGTATGTGTTCCGAATAAGGCACTTACACGCCCATCCAAATATCTTCCCATAGCTACTTTTTCAGAAGTAGCTTCAGCATGGAAATCGACGATTACGACCTTAGTTTCATCTTTCAGTTCTGAAAGCAATGAATCCATTGCTCGAAAAGGACAATCATACTCCCTCATAAAAACTCGGCCTATTAGATTTACTATTAGAACCTTTTTTTTCAACATAAAACCATGACCTGGCGCTCCGGGTGGTAGATTCAGTGGACGAATAATAGGCAATTCCATGGTGTCAAGATAAGGGATGATCTCTCTTTTAGCCCAGACATGATTACCCGTAGTGATAACGTCGACGCCTGATTCTAAAAGTTCCTGGGCTGTAGACACTGTAATACCCAAACCGCCAGCAGCATTTTCCCCATTAGCCATTACTAGGTCAAGTCTATATTCATGACGCAAGCCTGGCAGAAATTCTTGCACAGCTCTTCTGCCAGGCTTACCTATGACATCGCCAATCATCAATATACGCAACGCTTTTCCTCAGCCTGTTTACTTGGCGTAGTCTACTGCTCTAGTTTCTCTTAATACTGTTACTTTTATCTGTCCAGGATAATCTAAACTCTCCTGTATTTTTTTAACAATATCACGTGCTAATCGCATAGCTCCTAGATCATCTATCTCCTCTGGTTTAACCAGTATACGGACCTCACGACCCGCTTGAATAGCAAAAGCCTTTTCTACTCCAGAAAAACTATGAGCTACGTTTTCTAGAGACTCAATTCGTTTAAGATATTGCTCCAGCGATTCACGCCTAGCCCCAAGTCTAGAGCCACTTATAGCATCCGCAGTAGCAACAATAAATCCGATAGTGCTCGTAGTGTTAGCCTCACCGTGATGCTCTGCTATAGCCTGATGCACTTCTTTAGACTTATCCCACTGACGAGCTAAATTTGCACCTATTAAAGCATGTGTACCTTCAACTTCATGATCTACAGCCTTTCCAATATCATGTAGCAAGCCAGCTTTCTTGGATAAACCTATATCGGCACCAATTTCTGCTGCCAGCATGCCTGACAGATGCGCCACTTCAAGACTATGGGTCAACACATTTTGTCCATAGCTGCTTCTGAATTTAAGTCTTCCCAATAATTTGATTAATTCGGGATGTAATTGTACTGTAGCCTCACGAGCTGCTTTTTCACCCTCAGTTCTAACCGTAGCTTCTACTTCATTTTTTGCCTTGTCAACTACTTCCTCAATTCTAGCAGGATGAATACGACCATCAAGAACTAGGTTGGTTAAAGCAACTCTCGCTATTTCACGACGAAGTGGATCAAAGCTGGATATAGTAACTGCTTCCGGAGTATCATCTATAATAAGGTCAACACCAGTAGCCTGCTCTAGAGCTCTAATATTACGTCCCTCACGCCCTATCAAACGTCCTTTCATCTCGTCATTAGGCAATGGAACGACTGATACTGTTGTTTCTGAAACTACATCTGTAGCGCAACGCTGAATAGCCGTGGCCAATACGTCACGTGATTTCTCTTCAATTTCTTCTTTTATCTTTGTCTCATATTCTCTGACACGTCTGGATGCTTCTTCCCTGATCTCATTTTCTACAGTCTGTAATAGTCTTTCCTTAGCCTCATCACTGGACATGCCGGAAATGAACTCTAATTCGTGTAACTGCTTAACTCTTACTTCTTCCAGCTGAGCCTTAACAGTATCAATCCCTTTTTCCTTATTAACTAATTCACGTTCACGACGCTCTACAAATTCCAGTTTTCGATCCAGCTTCTCTTCCTTCTGGCTAAAACGCCTTTCTAATCTCAGCAACTCAGCGCGGCGTTGCCGGCTTTCGTTTTCGGCTGCTGCTCTGACCTTAACAGCTTCTTCTCTTGCTTCAAATAGCATTTTTTCATGTTTTTCAGTTGCTTCACTTAGTAATCTTTTAGCTTCATTTTGAGCACTGCGTACCTGCTGATTGGCCAACAATTGCCTCGTGAAATAGCCTAACACAAGACCTAGAATTAAAAAAAGCCCAAACATTAATATGTATATAGCTGATATATTCCCAATCACAGTTGGTATATTTGAAATCATGTAACTGCCTCGCTTTCATAAAACACAACATGATGATGCCTTATAATATATATTTATGTTTTAACAAATTTTTAATTAAATACTAATGCTTAAAAGGATTTATGTCAAATAACCAAGGCGTAAACTACTTTGGTAAATCCTGTTTTTCCTGCCATAAACGCTCTGAAATATTATTGATAATTTCATAGCTAAAACCTCGCCATTTTAAATAATTAGATAGACGTCTACGGAATTCATCATAATCCAGAGAAGACATAAGGCGGACTTTCTTCAAGCCCGCCTTGTAAGCATTTGCAGTATCATCTAGATCGCTAGTTGCTTCATCAACGGTTTCACCAGGTACTCCCTTTCTCAGTAGTTCATACTTTATTAACCGTCGACTTCTGGGATTAAATGAAACTCGGTTATCCTTCCAGTATTGAGCAAAAGCCACATCGTTAACTATATTTTGCTCTCTTAATCTTGCCAAAACTTTTGTTACAACATCTTCCCGAAAACCGCGTTTATATAACCTCTGTTTCATCTCAGCTTCACTTCTAGGACGATAGGCTAATAAACCCACTGCTGCATCAAGACACCTATGATAGAGAGCAGATTTTTGCAATTCCTTTACCTGTTTTGCTGATAGTTCTAGTCCTTTTTTAAGATTAGCTTTCCCTGCTGTCTCCTTATCAATAACGAAAGAAGATGAGTCACTCAAGAAGACACTAACTCTATTCCTAGATTTGTTCGGTTGCAGAGCTGTGATTTTACTCATTCACCATTTTCTATAAGACACGAGGCGCATACTTCTTCTATTTGTTGATTGCGACAGCAGATTTTATCTTGGATTCTATATCTGCAGCTATCTCAGGATGCTGTATTAAATATTCTTTAGAATTCTCACGCCCTTGTCCCAGCTTTGAATCACCATAAGCGAAAAAAGCTCCTGCTTTTTTCACCAAGTCTAAGTTGACACCCAAGTCAATAATATCTCCTTCTCTGCTAATACCGCTCTTAAACATGAGATCGAATTCAGCGGCACGGAATGGGGGAGCTACTTTGTTTTTTACTACTTTTGCCCTTATTCTGATTCCAATAATTTCCGAGCCTTGCTTAATAGAATCACCACGTCTCAAATCTATCCTTACTGAACTATAAAACTTCAAAGCCCGACCACCAGGAGTAATCTCGGGACTGCCAAAAATAATACCTACTTTCTCTCTGAGTTGATTAATGAATATCACAGCAGTGTGAGATTTACTCATGGCACCTACCAGCTTTCTTAATGCTTGAGACATCAGCCTGGCCTGCAAACCAACATGAGAATCCCCCATCTCGCCATCTATTTCTGCTCTTGGTACCAAGGCAGGTACGCTATCAATAACAACTACATCAACAGCCTCGCTTCTTACCAGTCTCTCGGTTATCTCTAGAGCCTCTTCACCGGAACTGGGCTGAGAAACTGCCAGTTCTTCCCATATTACACCACAACTTGCGGCGTACTCACTGCTAAATGCATGTTCAGCATCTATATAAACTGCTTTACCACCGAGTTTTTGAGCTTGAGCAATTATATGTAGAGCCAGTGTGGTTTTTCCCGCGGATTCGGCACCAAATATCTCTGTGACTCGTCCTCTTGGAATACCCCCAACACCTAAAGCTATGTCCAAAGATAGAGAACCCGTAGGAATAACTTCTACTGCAAGCTTTTCGGCTAACTCTCCTAGCTTCATAATTGAACCTTCGCCATATTGCTTTCTAATCTGGCTCATTGCCAATTCCAATGCTTTTTCCTTCTCAGTTTTCATACTTTTTCCTCCTTCAATGGCTTAAGGCATCATAACATAGGCACTGTGCAGACACAAGCTAACTTTTCCATCCTTTTAATTAAAAATTTGGTGGGGTGAGTGGTAAAAAAAGCTTATGTGAATTCTTCTTTGCTAAAGATTCTATTTTTGCTCTTGTACTTTTCTTAGCCTCTCCGGTTATTAAATAATGATCAAGCTCATTATAAGTCAATCCCATTTCTTTCTCATCGGTTTGACCATCCCATAATCCAGCCGAAGGCGGTTTATCAATAATTTCCCCGGGTATCTTCAAGTACACGGCTAATTCTTTAACCTGGCTCTTAACTAGGTTACCTAATGGCATAAGGTCCACTCCACCATCACCATGCTTACTAAAATAACCAACAAATAGCTCGGATCTGTTAGTCGAACCGATTACCAAGTAGTTTAGCCTATTGGCAAAATAATATAATGTAAGCATCCTTAATCTTGGCTTAATGTTAACTTTTGCCAACCTTTGTGTAAAACTATCATCATTATTTGCAGAGAATGTTTTGATCAGCATCTCAAACACACCATCTAGCACTATAACTTTAGCAGGGATATGAAATTTATTAGCTACAAGCTCTGCATGTTTTTGATCCAATACGTTGCTTTGGCACGGCATTATTATCCCCAGGCTAGCTGTAGGAAATGCTTTTTGACATAGCACTGCTACTACAGAAGAATCAATTCCACCACTCATACCAAAAACTACCCCTTTGCCCCCTGCAACCAAGGTCGATCTCTTAATCCAAGAAACAAGCTTTTGAACTAGCTTTTCAACAGGCATGTGAGCCCCAATACCCATTATTATCAACTAAACATTATACAAGAACACAGCATTAATTAGATAGGATTAAATGAAATAATTCTAAAAATTTAAATCTCTGTTTTAAGATAGAAAAGTTGACTTAATTTCAGCCATACGTTAAATTTGTTACTTGGGAGGAATAAAATGCCTATCTACGAATATTCTTGTTCTAAATGCAATCACAAATTTGAATTACTACGTTCTCTTAATCAAGCTGATGAAGGTGTTTTATGTCCCAAATGCCAAGGTTCTAGCAAGAGAATTTTTTCTCGATTTGCTTCGTTTTCAAAAGACAGCAGCGGTGCTTCGGCCCCGGTAGCAGGTACAGGCAGTTCATGCAATAGTTGTTCTGCCAGTAGCTGTAGTGGTTGTCACTAAGGACTTTATTAGGCATTTGGCCACAAAGTTTGCCTTTTAAGTTTTAGAATCACGAAAGTAAGTGAACCGAGAAGTATAGATTCTATTATTATAGCTACAAAGCCAAATAAAGCTATATCATAAAAAAATCCACCAGGAAATAGCATTAGTAGATAATCCTTGGTTGGATCAAGTATCCAAAATTCATTAGTGAAGCTAGCACGATGAAAGAGTATAAACAGCTGTTCGAAGCCAAATAATGCCCAAAGAGCTAAAAAAATCATCACACCAAGTGTGAATACACTTCCCCATAAAAAACCTTTAGCCAATATGTGCCAATTTCTTTTTAGCCCAATGTAAAGTACTAAACAACAAACAAACAATACAACTAAAGCTGTAATCTGTATGCAGTAATCTAATTGAATCAACTTTTTCACATCCGCTAGATGGATTAATTCTTTTTCATTGAAAATAGGAATTATTTCCCCTTCCTTCTCCACTAGTGCTTGTGCTGAACCCATTTCAGAATTATAAAAATCTATTAAATGATGGTATACATTCATTAGTTCAGGTTTTTCTATCCCGGTAACATAACTTATCTCATACTTGTCAACGCTATATTCATAAACTTTAATTTCATTAATTCCCCAGCGAAGATTGCTGGTAATAATTAATAAAGGTATACAGCATATAAGGAGCCAGAAAACAATAAATTTAAGAATCTTCATTTAATATTACTTACATTGTAAATTAAATCCGATAATAAAGACTTAATCACACTGTTGTCAAGAAAAACCTCCGTGTTTACCATTCGCGGAGAAAGCAGACATGCTAATTTGCAACTAGGCCACAATAGTGAAATCATTATGCTATAATTAAAAATCGATTCTATCAAAATGAGCCTGATGTTTACCCATCTTCACGTACATACTGAATATAGCCTGCTTGATGGTTTATGTCGTCTTAAGTCGCTTATTTCGAAAACCAAAGAATTAGGTATGAACAGCTTGGCGATAACCGACCATGGCAATATGCACGGCATTATTGATTTTTACACAATAGCCAAAGAAGCAGGCATTAAGCCTATTATTGGCTGTGAGCTATACGTTAGTCAAACAGACCGTCATAGCAAGAACACTGGAGATAAAAACCCCTACCATCTTACTTTGCTGGCTAAAAATCGACAGGGTTACCACAATTTAATTCAACTAGTCACAAAAGCACATCTTGAAGGTTTCTATTATAAACCAAGGGTAGATAAAGAACTATTAAGTAGTTACCACGAAGGTATTATCGTGCTATCTGGCTGTCTCCAAGGACAATTACCTCGACTTATCTTAGAAGGTCGCCTAGACGAGGCAGCCGCTGTAGCCAAGTGGTATAAGGATACATTTAGTGACTATTATTTAGAAATTCAAAGACATCCCATACCTGAACTCAATCAGGTCAATAACGAATTGTTATCTCTATCATCGAGTCTAGATATACCTATAGTAGCTACAAATGATGTGCACTATATTAACAAAGAAGATGCTTCTACTCATGAACTGCTTATTTGCATTCAAACCAACACCTCCATATACGATGAAAAAAGGATGAAAATGGCAGGTGATTTCTTTTATCTTAAAACACCTGAAGAAATGGCTACTGAATTTTCAGATTTGTCTCAGGCCTTGGAAAATACGCAGAAGATTGCTGATATGTGTCAAGTGGAACTAGAATTTGGCAAGGTTCATCTTCCTAAAGTAGAAATACCTCAAGACAAAAGTGCTGACGACTATTTAGCGGAACTTTGCTGGCAAGGACTTAAAGACCGATTCCGTTCACCATCCCCAAACCTAGAGCAGCGACTGACCTATGAGTTAGAAGTAATTAAAAAAACTCGTTTTGCAGATTATTTTCTTGTTGTATGGGACTTGATATCCTTTGCGCGCAAGCAAAATATTATGTTCGGTGTTCGAGGAAGTGCTGCGGCTAGTTTGGCTCTATATTGCCTAAATATAACAGATGTGGACCCGGTAGCCCACAAATTAGTTTTTGAACGTTTTTTAAATATAGAAAGACGTGAACTACCTGATATCGATCTAGATTTTCAAGACGATCGTCGTAATGAAGTTATTGCTTATATCAACTATAAATATGGACATGACCATGTAGCTCAGATTATTACTTTTGGTACTTTGGGCGCTAGAGCCGCTATAAGAGATGTAGGCAGAGCTTTAGGTATGCCTTATAGTCAAACTGATAGAATATGCAGATTGATTCCGGCACGACCAAATGTAAAATTAGAAAATGCATTAGCCGAAAATAGAGAATTTCAAGATATATATTATAAGGATAGTGCAATAAAACACTTAGTTGATAGTGCTTTAAAGCTAGAAGGGATATCTCGACATGCAAGCACTCACGCTGCAGGAGTAGTTATTTCTAGAGAGCCATTAGCTGAATCTCTACCCCTTCAGCGCGCTTCCAAAAATGACGACCAGGAAACAGCTATGACTCAATTTTCTATGGAGAGTGTAGCTCGCTTGGGTTTGTTAAAATTGGATATACTTGGACTGGCTAATCTCACCTTGTTAGCTAAAGCTAAAGAAACTATCGCAAAAAGTCGCAATATTTCATTGGATTTGCACCAAATTCCATTGGATGACCCTCCAACTTTCAAACTATTATCTTCTGGAGAAACCACTGGTATTTTTCAATTAGAAGGAGAGGGCATGCGCCGCAGCATAAAAGAGCTCAAGCCTACCACATTCACTGATATCGCAGCTATGGTCGCTCTCTATCGACCAGGCCCTATGGAACACATACCTGAATTCGTCAGATCGAAACATGGAATTGAACCAGTACATTACCTACATCCAGCCCTTAAAGAAATCCTGGAAGAAACCTACGGTATTATCGTTTATCAAGATCAAGTACTACTTATTGTCCAAGCCCTGGCAGGATATAGTCTGGGGCAAGCAGATATCTTTCGTAAAGCTATGGGCAAGAAAATCCCAGCGGTTATGCAAAAAGAACGTAATAATTTCTTCAATGGTGCTAGAGCAAAGGGTTTATCGGAAGAACTGGCGAATGAACTTTTTACCCTAATTGAGCCCTTCGCCGGATATGCATTCAATAAAGCTCATGCTGTAAGTTATGCACTTATTGCATATCAAACTGCCTATATCAAGGCTAACTTCCCCTCAGAA
>Ga0265297_10004814_pt1 | contig 21443 bp, 16 predicted proteins | sample Munlanlwell13791_FD_192502 | JGI IMG/M metagenome (GOLD analysis project Ga0265297, IMG submission 192502) | Leachate microbial communities from a municipal landfill in Southern Ontario, Canada - Leachate well 137-91 | ecosystem: Engineered > Solid waste > Landfill > Unclassified | place...
ATGACAAAATGCGGCGACCCTCCGCCCGCGACCTCGTGCGACTCCTTCGCCATGGCATCGGCCAGAGGCGACGGGAGCCAGGCGGAGCCCCAGCCGTCGCCGCTTGAGTTTTGCCAATGTCCAGGCACAGGCATTCCTGCCTGTGATGGACGTGGCACGGGCATTCCTGCCTGTGCGAAGGGGGCGGCGGGACAGGGAAAACGCAGCTCCGGGCCGAACGCCGAACGTCCAGGCCGTTTTCTCCTCTCCCCAAGCCCTCAGGGGAGGGCCAAAAGCCGCCGCAGCTCCGCCGCCACCAGCCCTTCGCCACCGTTGCCGCTGAAGAGGTTCTTGGTCAGGCCGAAGGCGAAGCGGCATTGCGGGTCGGCATTTCCCTTGGAGCCGCCGAACCCGCCGTGGCCGATCTGGCGCCAAGGGGCGCCCGCGGCGGTGACGCCCGTCTCGACCGCGTAGCCCAGCGCCCAGTGTGACGGCTGGGGCGTGCCGTCGGCACCCGTCCACGGGGGCGGCATGGTCGTGGCAAGCTTCACCCGGGCCGGGGGGAGCAGCTCCACCCCGTCCACGCCGCCGGGGACGAGGGCGGCATAGTGGCGGGCAATGGCCCGGGCCGTCATGATGCCGCTGCTGGCGGGGACGCAGGCCCGGCGGACTTCGGGCCGGTTCATCCAGGCGTGGAGCGGCCCGAGCCAGGCCGGGACCGGCTGCGGGACGGATTGCCCGGGCGGCGCCGCCGGATTGACGGTGGTGTCTTCGAGGATGGCGACCCGCGGCTCCACTTCGTCCGGAATGCCGCAGTACATCCCGCCCTTGATCCCGAGCGGCCGGCAGATCTCCTCCTCAAGGAGTTGCGGGAAGGGGCGGCCGGCCACCCGGCGCGCCACCTCGCCCAGGATCCAGCCATAGGTGATGGCATGGTACTCCATGCGGCTGCCCGGCGGCCAGGCCGGCGCGAGGCGGGCGACCGCGGCGCACACCGCCGCCCAGTCGCGGAGATCCACCCCCCGGAGTTCCTCGGGGACGTTCGGGAGGCCAGCGGTGTGGTTCAGCGCCTGGCGGATGGTGATGGCTTCCTTGCCGTTCACCCCGAACTCCGGCCAGGACTGGCTGATCCGGTCGTCATAGTCCAGCTTCCCGCGTTCGGCGAGCCGGTGGATGATCGTGGCGGCCATCCCCTTGGTCGTGGAAAAGACCGGGAACAGCGTCTCCCCGTCCACCGGCCGGCCGGTGGCGGCGTCGGCGACGCCGGCCCAGGCGTCAACCACCAGCTTGCCGTCGAGATAGGCGGCCACCTGGATGCCCCGCTCCCGCCCCTCCTTGACCAACCTCTCCAGCAGCGCCTGGATTTCCTCCTGGGCACGATTGTTCTTCATGATCCCTGCTTTTCCAAGGTGGAAGTTGCCCCCTGGCCGGGGCTGGCGCCGGCCGCCCGCCCCTCCGGCTTGGCTTGGGGGAACCATAGCCCCCGCCCCCGGCGGCGCAACTTCCCTCCCCGTGGGCGCCGGGCGAAACCTCCCCGCGCTTCGCGCTCGCACTCGCGCCCGAAACTTGCCAGCACCCCGCCCGCCCGCTGGCCTCCCGGCGTCAGCCGGTTGCCGCGGCCATCCCAATCATCGTTCCGCGACTCCCTTGCACTCCGGGTCGGCGGAGCAGCCCCAGAACTGCTTGCCGGCGTTTCGGCCGCTCTTGGCCGTGCGCCGGATCATGGCCTTGCCACTTGGCACCCGGTGCCCGCCGCGAAGCCGTTTTCGCCTTGTCTGTCCCCTTCGCCCCTTTCGCGCGCCGTCGTGCCAGCCTCGTCGCCAGCGGCGAGCCCAAGATGGCCGCCAGCGGCGCCGTCAGGAGGCGGGATTCCAAACGGCCGACTGGCGGCGGCGGCGGGCGGCGCTATATTACTTAACGTTCGTTATAATTCCGTTCCGCCCCCGGGCGGGCCGGGCAGCGGAGGCAGGCAGCATGGCCGGGAAAACTGCCAGAACAGACCCGAAAAAACGCATCCTGGACAGCGCGGAGAAGATCTTTTCGGGCCATGGGTTCGAAGGCGCGTCGGTGCGGGCCATCGCCGCGGCGGCCAAGGTGAACCTGCCCACGGTCTACTACCACTTCGGCTCGAAGCAGGGACTGGTGCGGGCGGTGCTCGACCGGCGCGGCGACCCGCTCCGGCAGGAACATCTGGAGCTGCTGCGCCGCTGCGAGGCGGAAGCCGGCGGACAACCCCTGGCCGTGGAGAAGGTGCTGGAGGCGATGCTGCTGCCGCCGCTGCGGCTGGCGGCCAGCAAATCCGCGACCCACGCGGTGGCCATGCGGCTGATCGGCCGGATCATGGCGGAACCGAACCTGGGAATGCAGACGCTGCTGCTCCACGGGCACCAGGAAACCCGAAAGGCCTTTGCGGCGGCGCTGGCCCGGAGCCTCCCCGGCCTGCCCCGGGAAACCCTGCTCTGGCGCTGCGAATTCGCCTGGGAGACGCTGGGCGCCCTGCTCTGCGGCGCCCAGCGGATCAACCACGAGACCAAGGGGGCCTGCAACCCCCTCGACACCCCGGCCGTGCTCGCCCAACTCCTCCGCTTTTTGGCCCCGGCCTTCCAGGCGCCGGCCTGAGCCAGCCCCCATTCCCCAAAGAACCGACGAGGAACCACATGCGGATTCAAGCCAAAACCCAACAACTGCTCGGCGCGGGGCTGCTCGGCGCGGGGCTGCTCCTGGCCGGCTGCGGCCAGGCGAAGGGACCAAAGGCGGGGGCGGGCGGCGCGGCGCCGCCGCCGCCCGAGGTTGGGGTCGTGGCCATCCAGCCGGAACGGCTGGTGCTCACGGTGGAACTGCCCGGGCGCACGGCACCCTTCCGGATCGCGGAAATCCGGCCCCAAGTCAATGGCCTAATTTTGCGGCGGGCCTTTGCGGAAGGCGCCGATGTCCAGGCCGGCGAGCTGCTGTACCAGATCGATCCCGCCCCCTACCAGGCGGCCCATGACCAGGCCCAGGCGGCGGTCATGCTGGCAGAGGCCAACCTGCCGGCGGCCCGGGCGCGGGAAGCGCGCTTCAAGGAGCTGGCGGCCAGCCGGGCGGTCGGGCAGCAGGACTACGATGACGCGCTGGCGGCGCTGCGCCAGGCGGAAGCGCAGTTGGCGGTCAACACGGCGGCCCTGGCGATCGCCAAGGTCAACTTGTCCTACACCCCCATCAAGGCCCCGATTTCCGGCCGCGTCGGCCGCTCCAGCGTGACGGAAGGGGCGCTGGTGGCCGCCTACCAGCCCCTCCCCCTGGCCACCATCCAACAGTTGGATCCAATTTATGTGGACGTGCCGCAGTCCACCACCGAGCTGCTCCAGCTCCGGCGGCGGCTGGCGACGGGGCGGCTCAGCCCCGATGGCGCGGAGCAGGCCAAGGTCACGATCCTCCAGGAGGACGGCACGGCCTATCCGCTGGCCGGGACGCTCCAGTTCCGCGACGTCTCGGTGGAGCCCAGCACCGGCTCCGTCATCCTGCGGGTCGTGGTGCCGAATCCGGAGGGGACGCTCCTGCCGGGGATGTTTGTCCGGGCGGTGCTGAAGGAAGGGGTCAAGGAAGATGCCCTGCTGCTGCCACAGCCGGCGGTGGAGCGCACCCCCAAGGGTGAGCCCTTTGCCTTGGTCGTGGACGCAGCGGGGAAAACCGGGCTGCGGATGCTCACCCTCGACCGGGCGATCGGCGACCGCTGGCTGGTGGCCGCGGGGCTGGCCCCCGGCGACCGGGTGGTCGTCGAGGGGCTCCAGAACGTGCGGCCGGGCGTTGCCGTGAAGGCTGTCCCGGCCGGGGCCGCGGCCAGCCAGCCGCCGGCAACCGCGAAGCCGAAGTAACGGAGACGCGACATGCTATCGAAATTCTTCCTGGAACGGCCGGTCTTCGCCTGGGTCATTGCCATCATCATGATGGCGGCGGGCGGACTGGCGATCCATTTCCTGCCGATCGCCCAGTATCCGCCGATCGCGCCGCCCTCCATCGCCATCACGGCCTTCTATCCCGGCGCCTCGGCGGAGACGGTGGAGAACAGCGTCACCCAGATCATCGAGCAGAAGATGACCGGGTTCGACGATCTGCTCTACCTTTCCGCCACCAGCGACTCGGCCGGCAGCGCCCGCCTCGAGCTGACCTTCAAGCCGGGGACCGATCCGGACCTGGCCTGGGCCAAGGTGCAGAACAAGCTCCAGCTCGCCATGGCCAGCCTCCCGGAAACGGTCCAGCGTTCCGGCATCAAGGTCAGCAAGTCCACCCGCAATTATCTGCTCATCGTCGGCCTGGTCTCCGAAGACGGCAGCATGGACGGCACCGACCTGTTCGACTATGCCCAGTCCAATCTGGAAAAGGTGCTGGCCCGCGTGCCCGGGGTCGGCGAAGTGGAAACCTTCGGCGCGCAGTATTCCATGCGGGTCTGGCTGGACCTCGACAAGCTCACCGCCTACCACCTGACCATGGAAGACGTGATCCTGGCGCTGCGGGCCTACAACGTGGAAGTCTCCGCCGGCCAGCTCGGCGGCGTGCCCGCGGTGGCCGGCCAGCGCCTGAACGTCTCAATCCTCGTCCAGAACCTGCTCAAGACCCCGGCGGAGTTCGCCGCCATCCCGATTCGCGTCAATCCGGACGGCTCCGTGGTGCGGGTCACGGACGTGGGGCGGACGGAACTGGGGAGCGAGTTCTACGACGTCAGCTCCATGTACAACGGCCATCCGGCCGGTGCCATGGCCATCCGGCAGGCGCCCGGCGCCAACGCGCTGGCGACCGCCGACGCCGTCAAAGCCAAGCTCGTGGAGATGGCCCCCTACTTCCCCTCGGGACTGAAGGTCGTCTATCCCTACGACACCACCCCCTTCGTCCTGGTCTCCCTCCGCGAGGTCGTCATCACCCTTTTCGAAGCGGTTGTCCTGGTCTTCCTGGTCATGTGGCTGTTCATGGGGAACATGCGCGCCACGCTGATCCCGACCATCGCGGTGCCGGTGGTGGTGCTGGGCACCTTCGGCACGCTGGGGCTGTTCGGCTATTCGATCAACACGCTGACCATGTTCGCCATGGTGCTCTCCATCGGCATGCTCGTGGACGACGCCATCGTGGTGGTGGAGAACGTCGAGCGGATCATGGGCGAGGAGGGGCTGCCGGCCCGGGAGGCCACCGCCAAGTCCATGCTCCAGATCACCCCCGCCCTGATCGGCATCGGGCTGGTGCTCACGGCGCTGTTCGGCCCCATCGCCTTCTTCCCCGGCTCCACCGGGGTCATCTACCGCCAGTTTTCCGTGACCATCTGCGCCTCGATGGTGCTCTCGGTGCTGGTCGCCCTGATCCTGACCCCGGTGCTCTGCGCGGCGATCCTGAAACCGGTGCCCAAGGGGCATGAACCGGCGGAGAACGCGATCTGGTTCCTCCGCCCCTTTTTCCTCGGGTTCGACCGCGGCTTCTTCCGGTTCCGGGATCTCTGCGTGAAACTCGCCGGCCGCGCGGTGGCCAAGAAACTCCGCTACCTCCTGGCGTTCGTCCTGATTGTCGCGGGGCTGGGATTCCTCTTCGCGCGGATGCCGACGGGCTATCTCCCGGATGAAGACCAGGGAATCCTCCTCGCCCAAATCATCCTGCCGACGGGCGCGACGCTGGAGCAGACCGAGGCGGTGGCGGCCGAGGTCCAGCGCCATTTCCAGGAGAGCGAGAAAGCGGTGGTGGAATCCTGCATGGCGATTCGCGGGGTGGGCTTCTCCGGGCGGGCGCAGAACAACGGCATGGTGTTTGTCAAGCTCAAGGACTGGAAACTGCGCACCCGGCCGGAGCAGCGGGCCAAAGCCATTGCCGGCCGGGCCATGGCGGCCCTTTCCCGAATCCGCAACGCCCGGGTGTTTGTCTTTCCGCCGCCGTCCGTCATCGAACTGGGCAATGCCCAGGGGGTTGATTTCCAGTTGCTGGACCGGGGCGGCATCGGCCACGAGGCCCTGATGGCGGCCCGCAACCAGCTCCTCGGCCTGGCGGCACAGGATCCGCGGTTGGCGCGGATCCGCCCCAACGGCATGGAGGACGTGCCCCAATTCCGGATTGACGTGGACTGGGAAAAGGCTGGGGCCATGGGCGTGCCCATCACTTCGATCCACAAGACCCTCGCGGCGGCCTTCGGCAGCGCCTATGTCAACGACTTCATCAAGGCCGGCCGCGTCAAGCGGGTCTACGTCCAGGCGGACGCCCCCTACCGGATGCTGCCCCAGGACCTGGACAAGCTCTACGTCCGCAACCAGGCCGGAAAGATGGTGCCGTTCTCTTCGTTCGCCTCGACCCGCTGGGCCAGCGGCTCACCCCGGCTGGAGCGCTTCAACGGCTTCCCATCCCTGAACATCTGGGGCGAGCCGGCGCCGGGGCACAGTTCCGGGGAGGCAATGCGGGCCATGGAGGAGATCACCGCCAAGCTGCCGCCGGGGGTCGGCTACGACTGGAGCGGGCTTTCCTACCAGGAGCGGCAGGGGACGGCCCAGGCGCCGCTGCTCTACGCCTTTGCCATCTTCGCGATGTTCCTCTATCTGGCGGCCCTCTACGAAAGCTGGCCCGTTCCGGTCGCCATCATCCTGGGGCTGCCCCTGGGAGCCGTCGGCGGCATCCTGGCCTCATCGCTGCGCGGGCTGCCCAATGATGTCTATTTCCAGATCGGAGTGTTGACCACCCTGGGCCTGACCACCAAAAACGCCATCCTGATTGTCCAGTTCGCCCAGGACAAGATGGAGCAGGGGGCGGACTTGGCCGCGGCCACGGTCGAGGCGGTGCATCTGCGGCTGCGGCCGATCCTCATGACGGCGATGACGACCGGCCTCTCGATCCTGCCCTGGGTCTTTGCCGCGGGCGCCGGCGCGGGGGCCATGAACGCGGTCGGCTTCGCCCTGCTGGGGGGGATGCTCACCGGCACGCTCCTCGTCGTCATCTTCACCCCGCTCTTCTATGTGCTGATCCAGAAGACTTTTGGCAGACGCCAGCCGCAACCGGCGGCCACCCCCGCCGTGGTGCCGCCTTCCGGGAACCCACTGACATGAAGACGAACGGTTTTCTCTTGCTGGCCGGGCCCGCCCTCGCCCTCCTCGTCGCCGGCGCCGGCTGCACCCTGGCCCCCAAATACGCCCGCCCCGCCGCGCCGGTCCCGGCCAACTGGCCCAGCGGCCCCGCCTACGGGCCAAGCCTGGCGCCACCAGCGGCCGCCCCGGCCGCCCCGGCCGCCCCGGCCGCCCCGGACTTGGGCTGGCGCGAGTTCTTCACCGACCCGAAGCTGCAACAAGTCGTCGAAACGGCCTTGGCCAACAACCGCGACCTGCGGCTGGCGGCCCTGAACGTCGAACTCGCCCGCGCCCGCTACGGCATCCAGCGCGCCGAACTGCTCCCGGCCGTCACCGCCACGGCCAGCGGCGGCCAGCAACGGGCCTCGGCCGACCTGACCCAGCCCGGCCAGCCCCGCACCACCGAGCGGCACGACGTCAATCTCGGCGTGCTTGCCTGGGAACTGGACTTCTTCGGCCGCCTCCGCTCCCTCAAGGATGAGGCACTGGAAAACTACCTGGCCACGGAGGAGGCCCGCCGCGGGGCGCAGATCCTCTTGGTCTCCGCGGTGGCCAACGCCTATCTCGCCCTGGCCGCCGACCAGGAGGCCCTGGCCCTGGCCGAGGACACCTTCCAGGTCCAGAAGGCCGCCTACGAACTGGTGCAACGGCAATCCGCGGCCGGCATCGCCACCGAGCTGGATCTGCGCCGGGCCCAGACCCCCATGGAGGCGGCCCGCGGCGAGATCGCCCGCCAAACCCAGCTCGTGGCGCAGGACGCGAACGCCCTGGACCTCCTCGTCGGCGCCCCGGTTGACGCGGCCCTCCTGCCCACGGCGCTGGACCAGATCCGCCCGCCCAAGGAGATTTCCCCGGGCCTCACCTCCGCGGTGCTCCTGCGCCGGCCGGACATTGTCGCGGCGGAACATCAGCTCAAAGGGGCGCACGCCTTCATCGGCGCCGCCCGCGCCGCCTTCTTCCCCCGGATCTCGCTGACCACCACCCTGGGCACCGCCAGCGACGAACTCGCCGGCCTGTTCAAGTCCGGCACCGGCACCTGGAGCTACACGCCACAGGTGGTCCTGCCCATCTTCGATGCCCGCACCTGGTCGGCCTACCGCTTCAGCAAAGTGCAGCGGGAACTTGCCGTGGCCCAGTACGAGAAGGCGATCCAAACCGCGTTCCGCGAAGTGGCCGACGCCCTCGCCGCCCGGGGCCCGCTGGACCAGCGGCTGGCCGCCCAGCAAACGCTCGTCAACGCCCTGGCCGAGACCCAGCGCCTGGCCCAAGCCCGCTTCGAGAAGGGCCTTGACAGCTACCTGGGCGTCCTCGACGCGCAACGCTCGCTCTTCGCCGCCCGCCAGGGCCTCGTCGCCCTCCGCCTGGCCCAGGCCGCCAGCCAAGTGCGCCTCTACGCCGTCCTCGGCGGCGGCGGGGCGGACGCGGCGGCGGCCCCCGCTACTCGTATTCGATGAGCCATTCCGTCGCCGGCAGCACCAGCTTCACCTGCTGGCGCGCCGCCGAAAGCGTGCCTTTGCGTTCCGCCTCCTGGCCGCGGCAAGTGATCTTGAATGCCTTGCAGGTGTCAAGCTTGACCGCCTTCAGGAACGCCTCGGTCCGCACCAGCATCGAGACCATCCCCACCATTCTGCCGTCCTTGACCAGCGGGTAACGCAGCGCAATCAGCCGCGGCTGCAAGAGGTTGCCATGGCCGGGCTCGCTGAGCTGGGGGCCAGGCTTTTCCGCCATCACCTTGCGGAACGCATCCAGTTCCTTGACCTTTTTCAGGCTGAACCCGACCGCCAGGAAATCACGCTTGAAGTAAACTTGCCGGATTTCCCAGTCGGCGTTGATCAGCGTGGCGCCGAACAGCCCGGCGACCGTTTCGATCTGGGGCTTCATCACCGTGCGGAAATTCCCCGCCGTCGGCCCCTGCGCGGCCGCCTTGCCCAAGCGCTGGAACAGGTCGCCGAAGTAGCTTTCGACCGCGCCCTGCATTTCAGCCTCAGCCGGCGCCGCCCGCAGGTCGCCGGCCACCACGGCGGCAACCACCGCCGCCAACACCCAAACCCACTGGAGTTTTGCCTTCATCGCTTCACCTTTCCCGCGTGCGGCCGGCCGCAACGCATCTCCCTCACTTGACCGCTTGGAACACCGTCACATGCCCGGCGTGGTGCGCCACCCGCGTCACCTCCCGGAAAGGGATCTCCGCCAGCGCCCGGCGCAACTCGCCGCGGATGTTCTCGCGGATCTCCGCCTGCCGAAACAGCCAGTAGCCGGACCAGGCGCAGAGCCGCCCAAACCAGTTGCTGGGGACATCCACATCCACAATGACCAGCTTGCCGCCAGGCTTCAGCACCCGCCGCAGCTCCGCCAACGAGCGGCGCTTCAAGTCGGCGGCGATGTGATGGAAAAAGAAGGTCGAGATTGCCGCGTCGAAGGACGCGTCCCCGTACGCCAGCGCCTCCGCCACGCCGACGTCGAACCGCAGATGCGGCTGCCCCGCCGCGCGCCGGCGCGCCACCTGGATCATCTCCGGCGCCGCGTCGAGCCCCACCGCGCACGCGTCGGGTTCCGACAGCCGCTGGGCAACCAGGCGGGTCAGCACGCCGGTGCCGCACCCCACGTCCAGCACCCGCTCGCCACCCCGCAGATCCAGCAGGCGGAACGCCAGCTTGCGGTAGCGCCCCTCCTGCCCCAGCATCATCACTGGCGCGAGAAGGTCGTACACGGCGGCCACGTGGCCAAGCGTGCGGCCGCGGGTCAGCGGCGCCCTTTCATTCCGCGGCAACGCCGGCATCCACCAGATCCTCCAAATCCAACAGCTTGAACATCGCAAGCGCCAGCTCCGCGACCGGCGCGCCGGCGGCGATCACGCCCTCCTCCCGCAGGAGCGCACAGGCGTCGGCGAGCCGCCGGCAGCCCAGCCGGGCGGCCGGAAGGCTCACGGGGAGCACCTCGAAGTAGAGGCGATCCCCCACTTTGATCTCACGCCGCGACCAGGCGTCCAGGATCCCAGGCCGCTCCTGCGCCAGCACCGAGAGCACGTAGTTGTGCCGCCGCTCGACGAAATCCCGGGCGAGGTCGCGGACGTCGTCCAGGATCTGGCAGCCCCCGCCAAACCCCAGCAGCGCCCGTTTCAAGCGCGCGACGCGCCCAAGGTCCACTTCCGTTTCGACAATGTCGCCGCCCATGAACGGGATGTTGAACAGCAGCCCCGTCTTCAGGACGTGGAGCGTGTCGAGCACATGCTCCGGCGCGGGGCGCACCGTGACGCCGCCCTCTTCGCTGCCCTCCTGCGCCGCGCTCGGCAGCAGGCAGCGCAACGATTCGTCGGCCAGCGCGGCCGCCTGGGGCGCGCTCACCGTCCCTGCCGCCACCGCGCCGTCCAGAAGATGCCACAACACCCGGTCCGCCGCCATGATCGCAACCACCTCCCGCATCACCCGGGACGAGCCCGGCATGGCGAGCGGCAGCACGCACTTCTCCTCGTCATCCAGCAAGTTGTCGGCGCTGGTGACCCAGATCCGGAACAAGTGGTTCAGCTTGCCGTACAGGAGCCGGCGCGGCGGGGGAATGCCCAGCGCCAGATAGGTGGCTTGGAAGAGCGTCGAGAAGATGTTCCTTCCTGGCGTGAAGAAGGCGGCCGGGATCTCCCCCAGCCGGACCGCATACTCCGGCGCGGCGCCCGCCGGCGGCCGCACGACTTCGCCGGCCAGCGCATACACCGCCCGCAGGCAGGCCGCCTGCTCGGCAAAGGCCTGGGCCAAGAGCGGATCCGCGCCCCAGCCGCCGAGCGGATCCGCCGCCGCCAACCGTGCCCTTGCCTTGTCGTCGCCCATCCGCCGTCACCCGCCCTTCCCGCCGTGCCTCGCCCGCCGCAAAAGCAATTCTATAATAGTACTATACTTTCGCCTGGCCGCCTGTCAACCGGGTGGGTCCGGCGCGGGGCCATGGCATTTGTGTGGTAAGGTGCTATATTAATTGTTGCCATTTTACAGCCCGGAACAACGGCGCCTTTCCTGTGGCCCTGGGAAATAAAACGCAGGCCAGAGACCCCCAAGCGATCCATAGGAGATCAACCATGGCCAAGAAACTGTACGTCGGCAACCTCAGCTACGATGTCGCGAGCGCGAATTTGAAAGAGATGTTCGCGGCTTACGGCGCGGTCATCAGCGCGGATGTCATCATGGATCGGGAAACCGGCCGGAGCAAGGGCTTCGGGTTCGTTGAAATGAACTCGGATTCCGAGGCGGCCGCCGCGATTGCCGCCCTGAACGGGCAGATGCAGAACGGCCGGGCGCTGACCGTGAACGAGGCGCGTCCCCGCGAGGAGCGTCCCCGCGGCGGCGGTTTCGGCGGCGGCAACCGCCGGTATTGAGAGTCATCGCGGGTGACCACCCGTGATTTCGGAAAAAAGAGAGGCCACCTTGACGGGTGGCCTCTTTTTTTGGGCGCTTCCGGCTTTGGGGTGGGTTGCCGGTCAAGTTTGGGCCGCGACGCGGCCAGGGTTGGTAGCCACGGGCGCGGGCGTCCGTGGCCTTGTGGCCGCAAAGGGCTTGGGGCCGCCGAAGTGGCCGCACCGTCCCCGGTGCGCCGCCGCCTTCCAGGCGCAGTCCTGAGCCACGGGGCCGCCGCGGTGGTGGCCGGCGCCCCCCGCCCGAGGGGTGCCAGGCGTGCGGGTCACGGCGCCGCCGGCACGCCGGGGGCGGGCTCAGCGTTCTCTTTCCCGTGGAGATACTTGATCACCTTGACATTCTCCACCGTCACCAAGCCGCCGCAGTGGGCCGATTCAAACAGGTCGTGGAGCACCGGGAGGAAGCGATTGATCTTCCCCTCCTCGTCGGCAATCTCGACAATGATTGGGAGATCCGTGGAGAGGTCCAGGATCCGCTCCGTGCGGATTCGGCTGGTGTGGCCAAAGCCCATGATCCCGCGCCACACGGTCGCCCCCGCCAACCCCAGCCGTTTGGCCTCACGCACGATGGCTTCGTAAAGGGCCGTGTGTTTCACCCGGTCGGCTTCGCCAAAGAATATCCGCAGCAGTTTCGCCTCGGCCTTCAACTCCATGATCCACCTCCGATCTTGACAAGGATGCGTACGGCCAGGACACCGACAACGAAGGCGCCCATGGAGAGGAGGAAGGTCCCCGCCGCGTACCAGGACGCATGAAAATACTCGCTGCCGCGGAGCATTTCGGCGGTTTCATAAATCATGGACGACAGGGTCGTGAAACCGCCGCAGAAGCCGGTGGCCAGGGCAAGCCTGAGCGCCGGCGGCAGCGTTTCACCCCGGGCTGACAGCCCGGTGATGATGCCGATGGCGAGGCACCCCAAGACGTTGGCGGCGAGGGTCCCCAGCGGCCACCCAATGGAAAAACGTTGCCCGGCGATGCTCAGCCCATAGCGCGCGAGCGAGCCCGCGAATCCGCCCAGCCCCACCAGAAGCGACATGCCCCAGGCTTTAGTCATCCTTCACCCTCAGTCCACCGTGCCGATGGGCGGCACCGCAGCTTGGGACGGGCGTGCCCCTCGCGCAAAAGGCGATCCCCCCGCGCGAGTTCCGCGGGTTCGGCTTCGCGGTTGGCGGCCGTCACGGTTTCGCATCCGGTTTCGCGCACTCGTCCTGGGCGGCTTTTTCATGCTCGGCCGCCGCTTTCTTCTTCCACTCCTCGATGTCCAGGTTCCCCAGGCATTCCGCGGCTTTCGCGCACCAGGCCAGGCAGACATTGCCGAGGTTGGGATTGAAGTTGACTTTCTTGCAGTTCGGACAGATGCGCTTGACATCGTCCTTCCAGAACTCGATCATGGCGCCGCACTCGCACTTGTGCTCCGCGATGTCCGTGATCTTCCAGTTGCTCGGATCCATGCCGGGACACTTGGCCATGGGTCACCTCGCCTTTCTTTCGGGAATGGGATCTATGAGACCTATGGGACCTATGGGACCTATGGCCACTTTGGCCCGGCGCGGCGGCCGCCGCTTTTATAACAATCCCAGACAGATGCGGCTGGCGAAGGCGGCGGCGTCATCGGCGCCGTAGGCCCGCTTCACCCCGGCGCTGAAAAGCAGGTCGCAGGCCGGCGGGAACTCGGCGTCGCCCAGACTATAGCGCAAGGCCAGGTAGAGGTTGCCGAGGCCGTGGATTTTCGCGCCGAAATCGCCAAGCGCAACCCGTTCCCAGTCAAAGCGCTGCGTGAGGCTATCCGCCAGTTTTTCCAGGTTGTCCCCGAGCCGCGCCGCCAGCGGCCGGGCCGTGCGCGCCAGGAACGGCTCCAGGTAGAACGCGCCGCCAGGCAGGTCACGGAAGGGGATCCAGTCCGCGATGCCGTCCGCGGGCGGCGGCACGGGCCGGCCGCAGCCCAGGTAGTGGAGGATCATGATTTGGTCATTGAGGCTTGCGGGCTTGCCGGTCCGGCGGTTGAGCATCGTCCAGTCCGCCAGGCGCACCTCGAGGTCGGCGCCGAAGGCGCGCACCGCCAGCGCGCCGTCACGCAGCGCCGGCAGGCCCAGGCCCGGCAGCCGCGCCGGCCAGTCCACCCCCGCCAGCCGCGCCTGCGCCTGACGGAGCGCCTCTTCTTTTGCCGCCTGCATGGACATTTCAGACACTCCTGAATCGGGGGATGGCTTCCTCCCATCCCCCGAGCCCCCTGAAGGGTGGCGCTTTGCCACTTTTCTCTTGGAGGAAAATTGGAGTTGCGAAGTCCGCCGGCGGCCAACAATGCGTGGTTATTTCGGCACGGCTTCATCCGCCGGCGCACTTCGCAACTCCAGGCTGTTCAAAAAGAAACGTGGCAGTGCCACTCTCCAGAGGGGTTCGGGGAGAGGGGAGAACGCCCTCTCCCCGTTTTGTTTAGGTTGGCAGTTTCACGGTTGGGAAGCGGCTGGCGTCGGTGTGCGGGAGGAAGAGTGCGCCGGTGTATTCGTCCATGTAGCCCGGATCCGTGCTGAGTTCAAGATAGGTCATGCGGTTGGCCAAGGCGGCCTGCTTCTGGCGCCAGGCGTCAGAGAGCAGGATCATGTAGGAGCCCATCAGCGAGGAGTTCCCGATGTAGTGGAACCTTTCCGCCGGGAGGTCGGGAATGAGGCCGATGACCTTGGCGTGTTCGAGCACCAGCGAGCGGCCGAAGCCGCCGGCGATGTAGAAGCGGGCGATGTCGTTGAAGGTCAGGCCGACCTGTTTCAGCATGATGGCGCAGGCCGAATAGATCGCGGCCTTGGCGCGGATGAGGTTGTCAATGTCGAGTTCGCTGATTGAAACCGGCTTGCCGGTGCCGCTGGCTTCCGCCGGGGCGAGGAGATAGCGCGCATGCCGGCCGCCGTCGAGGTGGATGTACGGCGACGGCCGCGTCCGGTCGAGCTTGCCCGCCGCGTCCAGCCAGCCGCTTTGCAAGAGATTGGAAAGCAGCGAGATCATGCCGGAGCCGCAGATGCCCTTGGGTTTTTCGCCGCCGATGGTGGTGATCGTGGGCGCGCCGGTGCGGGCGTCCACCGCCACGTGGTCAATCGCGCCGTGGGCGGCGCGCATGCCGCAGTCAATGCCGCCGCCCTCGAAGGCCGGCCCGGCGGAACAGGCGCAGGCCAGCAGGAAGTCGCGGTTGCCGATGACCACTTCGCCGTTGGTGCCGATGTCGATGAACAGGCAGACCTCGTCGCGGTCGGCCGCCAGGTCGGTGCAGAGCAGGCCGGCGGTGATGTCGCCGCCGACGTAGCTGCCCACGGCGGGCGAGAGGACGACGGGGGCGTCGGGGTGGATTTCCAGCCCGAGGTCGCCCGCCCGCGGTTCCGGCGCGGCCATGACGGTCGGGGTATAGGGCTCCAGGCGGATGAATTCCGGTGGCAGCCCCAGCAGCAGGTGCGTCATGGTGGTGTTGCCGGAGAGCACGGCGGTGACGACGTCGGCGGGCCGGAGGTCTTCGCTTGCCAACACCTGGCGCAGCAGCCGGTTGATGGTGGCGACGACGCGCTGGCGCAGCTCTTCCAGCCGTTCCGGCTTCTTCGCGTAATTGATGCGGCTGATGACATCCAGGCCGCAGTCCACCTGGTCGTTGTACTCCGTGCCGGTGCCCAGGATCGTGCCCAGCGGGAGATAGACCAACTGCACCGCGATGGTGGTGGTGCCGATGTCCACCGCGATGCCGTAGTGCCGGGACATGGTGTCGCCCGGCTCGACATCCATCACCAGGCAATGCCCTGGCCGGCGAATGACCGTGACCGTGATCTCGCCGTTGTACTCGCCGCCCGCGGATTCCACCATCTTGGGAAGGGTGGCGGTGCCACTCGCCAGAGGGGCTCGGGGAGATGCGGGAATGGCATCGCCCCGATACTCCGGGCTCGGCGTCCGCAGCGCCGCCGCCAGCTTGCGCAGGGCATAGAGGGAGAGCCGCACCTCGGTCTCGCCGAAATCGGTCTGGAGCTGGCGGCTGAGCCGGTCGGCGTCGGCCAGGCCGTCCTGGAGCCGCGGCGCGGGAATCAGCGTATGGTGCTTCGTGGCCAGCGGCTCATAGTCGCGCTCCCGCGGGATCAGCTCCTCGGCGACCAGCTTGAGATTGTCCGCGCTGTCCAGGAACCGGCCCTTGGCGCGGCCGATCTGCTCCAGCACTTCCACGACCACGGGCGTCTGCTTCACCTTCGTCTTGCAGGCGAGCACGAACCCTTCCTTCACCGTCGCCTGCGAGAGCGCCCCGAGACTGTCCGACGCCACTTCGCCCGCGCGGACATGCACCAGGCACTTGCCGCAGGTGCCCTTGCCGCCGCACGGCGCCGCGATGACCACGCCGGCGCGGCGCGCGGCGTCCATCAGCTCCGTGCCGGGCGAAACGTCAACGGTCTTGCCGGAAGGTTGGAAGGTGACGAGGGGCATGGGGAATTTTCGATTTGCGCTTGCCGATTTTCGAATTGGCGGAAGTGGGAACTCCCAACGGGGGCCGCCCGAGTTCGGAGTTCCGCCTTCAGGCGGTGCCTTTTCCCGACCGCCTCACGCCGGGGCCAGGCGGGCCTTGACGAAGCTTTCGATGTCGCCAGCCTCCTGCGGGCCGACCAGCACTTTCCAGCCGGGCAACCCTTCCTCCAGCTCGCCGCTGATCTGGGCGACGTAGCCGGGAATGACGATCTCGCGGGTCTTGACCTGGCTCTCCAGCTTGATCGCCGTGACGAACTTGGCGATGGAGGCGCCGGAGAACTTGCCGGCCGCCCAGGCGGTCAGCACGCTCATCCCCTCGCACTCGGGCACCACCAGCCAGGCGCTGGTGCCGCTGTTCTCGATCTCGCCGGAGACGATGAAGTAGGTGAGCGAGAAGTTGGTGGTGACGAACACCGGGGAGTTCTCGTCCGGCTCGCCGATGGGATAGACTTTGGGCTCGACCTGGATCGGCTTCTGCGGGTCGGTGTAGATGTTGAGCCGCAACGTCATGAGCGTCGCCATCTGCGCGGCGTCGAACCGCGGCAGGATGCAGAGCCCGCCGTACTTGGATATCTCGGTGATGGCGGCGGAAGTGCCCTCCAGAAGGTCGGCCGCCTCGATGAAATGCAGGGTCGCGGCGCCGAACGGCCGGAAATTGTCTTTCAAGGCCAGGGTGCGGAGGATGGAGTTGACCTGGAACTGCTCGGCCGCGGAGTGGGCCGGCGGCTGGAGCAGGACGTCCTTGAACCCGGCGTCCCGGAGCTTGCTGGCCAGGGCGGCGAGCGCATCGAGGTCGGGAGCGGTGATGGCCAGGGCATGGCCGTTCTCCGCCGCGGCCTTGGCCAGCTCGTCGGCCGTCGCCGGCGTTGCCGCGGCCAGGACGCCGCGGGAACCCTTGACCGCCGCGGCCGCCAGCGCCAGCGCCTTCGGATCGGAACTGCGCAGGACCAGCGGCTTCTGCGTGGTCTCGTACGCTTTCTTCGCCAGCGCGGCGAACCTCTCCGCGGAGCCGCTTTTCTGGGTGACCGCCACCACGTCCACCACCAGCGTTTCGCCGACGCGCACCAGGGTGTAGTCCTTCACCGCCGCCAAGGTCCGGTCAATGTCGGCCGCCGGATCGGTGTCGTTGACGTTCACCCCCAGTGCGGTCTGGTGGACGAAGGTCTTCTCATGCCGGTAGAGCACGGTCTCGCCGCCCAGCTTCAATTTCTTCTCCGGGCCAAGCTCAACCACGCGCACCGGCGGCTCGCTCGCCGCGCCCAGGACGCGCTTGATCTCGTCGGACGCATAGGGGCAGGCCGACAGCTCCGCCTTCTTGCCCGCCAGCTTCATGGCGAACGCCAGGCAGGTGTTGGAGCCGCATTCCTTGCAGTTCGTCCCCGGCAACAATTTCTGAATTTGCAGTCCGGTCAACGCCATGTTTGCAATCTCCGATGTGATGAAAGCCAGTCGTCAGGGGATGGCAGCCGCCCATCCCCCGACATCTCTTGGATGGTGGCATCCGCACGCTTCCCCTTGGGAAAAGTGGCAGCGCCACTCTCCAGAGGGGTCCGGGGAGAGGGGAGAAGCCCTCTCCCCGCGGTTTGGTCAGTCCTTACGGTCCATAAGGTTGGTGATGGTTTGGTGGACGCCCTTGACGGCGTCCGGGTGGTACATGACCAGCAGGTCGGCGCCGGCGTAGAGCAGGTTCACGGCGGTGGTGAGTTCCCAGAGGGCGGCGCGTTTGCCGAGGTCGCCCCAGGCCGGGAAGTCCTTCTCCAACGCCTTGAACTCCTTGATCTTGGCGCATTCCTGGCCGGGGGAGACGATCATCGGGCCGGCCAGCATCTTGTCGCCATGGATGCCGGTGTAGCGGATGCGTTCCATGACGGAGTAGGTGTATTCGATGCCGTACCCCGTGGCGCCGGTCATCGGATCCATGACGATCTGCCCTGGCTTGACGTCCATGTTGGTCAGCAGGATCGCGAGCTGCTTGCCGATGTTGACGTCAATCGGGCTCTGCGCGACCACGCTGTGGCCGTAGGCGATGGCGGCGCCGGCGATGGTGCGGTAATTGTCCTGCTCGACCCAGTTCAGGAGCAGGTTCTCCCCGGCGCAGGCCTGGGCGACGGCCTTCATCACTTCATTGTTCTTCTCGAAGTGGTTGTGGCCGGTGACGATCAGCGGCACGTCCACCGCCTGGAGCACGGCCTTGACCAGCTCCACGCTCTGCTCGGCGGAACGGTTGCCCTTCTCCGGATGCGTGCCTTCGAGCCGGATGCTGATCAGCTCCGCGCCGAACTTCTCGACGCAGGCCTTGGCCATGGCCACCGGATCCTTCAGCAGCTCGCCGTAGATGCCGCGGAGCACGGCCGGATATTTCTCGCTGACGACATCGAAGACTTCCATCGCCACCCGCGGCCGGTTCGGCATCTCCCCTTCCCAGAGGTGGAAGGGCATGCAGGTCGCGCCGCCGATGGTGTAGGTCCGGCCGCGCGTGCCGCCCTCGGCCTTGGTCGCGCCGAGCTTGACGCTGCACACCGGCACTTCGCAGGCTTCCTTGCGGATCTTGACCGTCTTGAGGGCGGCGAGCCGCTCCTTCGCCGTCGGGCCGGCGGGCTTCTTCGCCACGGCCGGCGCCGCCGCGGCGGCGGGCATGGCGGCCAGGCCGGGAACGGGCGCGCCGCCCAGGAACTTGCCACTCAGGGTGCCGATGATCTCGCCCACCACCTCGCGGGTGACGCTCTCCTTCAGATCCTTCAGCAGCGACGCCTTCAGCTCGGCCAGCAGTTCGCCGGTGAGCTGGGCCGGCGCGGCGGCCGCCGCGGGCGTGGCGGCGGCCGTGGATGCCGCGACCGCGGACGGTTCCGCGGCGGGTGCGGCCACCGCCGCCGGCACCGCCTCGGCCTTTTCCTGTTCCGCGAAATCCGCCAGGTTCGGCAGGGTCAGCGCGGGATGGCCGACCTTTTCCAGATGGGCGCGCAGCTCGGCGGCGCCGGTGGCGACGGATTCGTCGGCGATCTGGTCGAACAGGTCGGGCGCGCCCTGCTCTTGGCAGCGCTGCTTCAGGTCGGCGCCGATGGCTTCCTTCAATTCCCGCGGCATCCAGACCAGCCGCTTGAAGCCGCCTTCCGCGAAGAGGAACTTGCGCGAGGTCAGGAAGACCTTGCCGACGCCCATGAAGCCGGGGGTCTGCTGGCCGCCGCCGACGCTGCCGGCGAGGGAGGAGAAGGTCATGCCGACCGGGGTCTCGCCCTGGAACTCGCGGTTGACGACCATGACGCCGTTGCACTCCGGCACATAGGCGCAGATCGCCTCGAAGCAGCCGCAGCTTGTCATCGGCCGGTCCATGATCGAATAGGCACAGAAACTCTCCAGCTTCTTGTGGCTGTTGGTGAAGACGTAGTCGTTCACGCCCTTCCACACGCCGCGCAGCGGATCCAGGCACTCGCCCTTCTTCACCGGCTGGTTCGGGCCGGTCGGGTCAATCTCGTAGGCGGCCTTGCCGTCGAGCCAGTTGTAGGCGCCGCAGAGGCCGAGGCGCTCGGGGGTGATCATGCAGACATGGTCGGGGGCGAAGGACTGGCAGAGCAGGCAGGAGTAGAAGGTCTCCACCGACTCGTCGGTCATGGCTTCCAGGCGGCGGTTGCGTTCGTCGTAGACCTTGCGGGCGACGGCGAGGCGCTTCTCGACCTCGGCCTGGTCGGTGACCAGCGTCACCTTGACCTTGTCCACGATCGCCGGGTAGTCGGCCAGGAACTTGGCGTGGATGATCTCGCCGTAGTGCCTGAGGCGCAGCCCCTTGGCAAAGCCGTTCTTGGAGACGCGGGTCCAGACGATGTCGCGCTGGCCCATGTGCCAGATGCCTTCGGCGCCGTTGACCATGTGATGGATCTGGCGCTCCAGGATCGGCTCGAAGTCGCTCTGCATCTTGCGCCCGGCGACCTCGACCCAGATGGCCAGCGGCAGGGCGGCGCCGGGCTTGACCGTGTCGATGTCCGGCCCGATGACCTCGATCTCGCCGTCATTGATCTGCTTCAGGTCCGCCGAGGTGACGAACTCGAAGGCCGGGGTGATGTTGCCGCCGAACTCGACGTGCGTGTCCGCCTTGCGGATGCGTTCGCCCTCGAAGGCCGGGCCATAGGGCACCGGCACCGGCACCTTGGTGACCCTGATCTTGCAGCCGCGGACTTCCAGGGCCCGCTCGACCATCGTCTCGTAGGGGACGCTGGAGACGACGTGCTCGTAGGTGCAGATGCCGGTGGGCAGGATCTGCGGAATGGCGGTGTCGGCAATGACCGGGAAGCCGTAGTTGATGGCGCCGGCGGCCGCGGCGTACTTCTCGTTGTCCACCTCGCCGAAGGCCAGGACAAAGGCGAAGATGCGGTTCTTGTTGTACTTGAGGTTGGCCTTGAAGTCGCCGGGCTGGACGCTGCCGAAGGAGAGTGCGGCGCGGTTGGCGAAGCCCAGGGCGTAGATCAGCGCCGACACGTCCTTGCCGAAGGGCACCAGGCGCGTCTCCCAGCCGAGCTGGACGCCCTCCTCGGCAAGCTGTTCGGCAAACTGTTTGCCATTGGTGCTGCCGCCCATGAACACATACAGGTTCTTCTCTTGCAGTTCCGTGGCGATCTTGACGGCGATCGCGTTGGTCGGCGCGGCGCCGGTGATGGCGGCGAAGCCTGGCGCGGAGCCGTCCACGAACTCGATGCCGCGTTCGCGCATGATGATGTCGTTGGCGGCGCCGAGCCAGATGCCGTCCACCGGGTTTGGCCCGATGATGTACTTGCAGGCCTCGATCACTTCGCAGGCATAGAGCGCGGCGACGCCGGCGTCCATGGTGTTGCCCAGGTACGGCAGCCAGACGTTGTCCGCCGGGCGCGCCGGCAGCAGGCGCTTGGCCTCCTGGAGGATGCCGGCCAGATCCTTGAGCGTCTCCATCTTCCGGCCGGTGAAGGAGTAGATCACGGGCAGGGAATAGGCGGTGGAGGGGAAGGCGACGGGGCAGTCCGCGCCCTTGGCCTTGATCGCCTCCGCCAGCTTGGCTTCCGCCCTGGCGACAAACCCGGCGGCGCCGTCAATGGCACTGCTGCAAATTATCTTGGACATGGTGGATTCTCCAGTGGATGAGGAATGAAAAAGACTGGGAAGTAAGTGATCGCGAATAATGGTTGAACAAGGCCTTCAGCCTTGGATGGTTTTGTTTCCTTACCCTGGGGCGTTGCCCCAGGCTAGGTTGAATTGCCCCCTTGGGGCGACGGGCCGCGGAATGTTCCCGGCCATCCTCGAATTTTCCCTTCTTTCCTCTGGGGTAGCGCCCCAGGCTTAGGTTGAATTGCCCCCTTGGGGCGACGGGCCGCGGAATGTTCCCGGCCATCCTCGAATTTTCCTTCTTTCCTCTGGGGTAGCGCCCCAGGCTTAGCCCAACTTTGACAAATGGGTCTCGGGGAAAATATTTTCCCCGCACGGCCCCCATTTCCGTCGTGCGTAAAATTGGCAAATCCTTCTTTGTAGTTACTATCAATTATTTGAAAAGTCTGGCGGCC
>Ga0265297_10004815_pt1 | contig 21443 bp, 18 predicted proteins | sample Munlanlwell13791_FD_192502 | JGI IMG/M metagenome (GOLD analysis project Ga0265297, IMG submission 192502) | Leachate microbial communities from a municipal landfill in Southern Ontario, Canada - Leachate well 137-91 | ecosystem: Engineered > Solid waste > Landfill > Unclassified | place...
ATTGCTTTTGTACGTGCGAACCCTCGACAAGAAAACGGCAGGACATGTTTCGGCCCATAAATTCTGATTGAATCAGTGGAGCACAAGGGATTCGAACCCTCGACCCCCACGTTGCGAATCGATCCGGGGTCGTTTTTAGAAGCTCAACAATAACGAGTATTTATCAATAATTACAAAACGATAGACCTCTTTTGAATGACGGAGGAAAACGGGCAAAATATGTCCATTTCGGAGTCGCGTGGACACAAAAATGGACACAAAACTGGTGCGAGTCGTGGTCAGCAATCGCCAGATTTTCAGTCTCGAATCCTGGAGATCAGTTGGCGGTATTCGTAAGCAGTTCTTCAGCCGCTTCGATGAACTCCGCGGCTGCCTTCACGATCTTCTGCGCGCCCTCGCGAGTGAACTCCTCCTCGTAGTCGGCATTTTCGCGCATGATCTTTGCCACCTGAAGGGCATCGATGTGTTTCTCCGCCAGAGCGCCCTGCTTCACAAAGAGTGTTTCAATCGCGACCCGCAGGCAATGGTGCGACTTCTCGCGATAGCCGGCGCTGTAGAGCAGAGATCGAGCGGCGTGAAACATGGAGTAGTAGGCCTGGATCGTGCACCACTTCCATCTCTTGTCCCTGATCCCGGCCTGCGCAGCCTCGAGGTCGCCCTTTGCGGCCCTCAGCTCCTTATCCACCAGGTCCTCTGCGGCTGAGAGCCTGGTTATCTTCTTCTGCGCGATGCATTCCTGAAACTGCTGCTCTAGCTTCTTTCCCATAGGACCTTTCCCTTTTTGATCTCTTTAGACAGTGCAGGCTCGTCCTTGTCAAATGTGAGCATCTTCTCCGGCCTCTTGATGAGGGGCTGGATCATCTCTCCGATGGGACACCTTTTTATCTCCTTCAGCACGCGGTCCTCGGCCGTGGTCACGATCAGCATGTCGAAATCGCTTTCAGAGGCGTGCGTGCCGTCGGCCCTGCTGCCGAAGAGCACCACCTTGGCGCAGAAGGGCTTGATGCGCTCCGCCAATTCAGAAATAGCCAGGATGTTGCTCAGGATCTTGAGCTCGGTGGCCAGGGTGCTCTCGATCAGGCGGCTGAAGTTCATCCTGCCGCGCGGCGTGCGCTCGATCAGGCCAAGCTCGGCGAGCCTGCGAAGGGCCATGTTGACCGCCGACTTGCCAGCACCCGTGAGCCTGCCGGCGATCTCGGTGTCGTTGAGCTCGAGGTCCGGATGCTGGAGGATGAAGTCCAGCACCTTCTGGAGTGTGGTCGAAAAGACAGCTGATCTTATGTCGGCATCGTTTTCCATTATTATGGATAATTATCCATTATTTTGGAACGAGGGTCAAACATTCTTTGTAGTAAGGCGTTCGGTTATTACAAGAAAGGCGAGCTGCTTGTATTAACGACGGAGGGTTAAATTTCTTATATTTTCAGCGTTTTGGCCTATTTCAACATTTGTTGAAAAGCAAAGTTTTAATGAAATTATCAACCTTGAAGGCAATGTTTCAGTATTAAAGGCTGTTTCAACATTTGTTGAAACAGGCCTTTATAGTGAAAGTCCAATTTAAACCGCCCGAAATAGCCGTTTAGAGTAGTGGTAGCGTCGTTGCACCCGGGTCTGCAAAAGTGATGATAGGGCGCAGTTTTTCCTATCAGTATGTAATTATTAGCCTTTCGGCTTTGCAAAAATGATGATGGGCGATGGGGTGTCACAAAAAACGATCGCTTTTTGTGACATCATGCAGGGCAGGGGGATGTGGACGAAACAATCTCGCAGACGAAAATAACCTGGTTCGCTATTTTCGCTTTAGTGCATTTTCGAAAATAAGAATTGTACGAGCGAAGCATGAGACTGGCGTTTAATATTATTTGTCCTCCCCTTGACTTCACGCGCGCCAGATACCACTTTCATATAAATTCTGGCCTTCACACTGAACGGGCTGCAGCGCAGCGTCGGATCAGGTGATGGAGGCACCATAGTCTGGAACACAAGACATGGGATGGTCTGGTCATACAAAGACACGCCATCAGAATGTCGGTGCCCAGCTGTTCAACAAAGGACCGGAGCCATGTCCCTCAATGAGGGATGCCGTCAGACGGTCGGTAAGTATTTTGTTGAGGCGCCGGCGCGGGCCGCCATGTTTTCCTTGACTCCGATGTCAAAAACGTCACCCTCGGAGAGAAAGGACGTAATATGCCGCTCGCCTGCAAAAACGTGCCAACGCATGTTGGCGCGGCGTGAGGGTGATATATGCCTTTGCGCTTGTTCTGGCCTTCACACTGAACGGGCTGCAGCGCAGCGTCGGATCAGGTGATGGAGGCACCATAGTCTGGAACACAAGACATGGGATGGTCTGGTCATACAAAGACACGCCATCAGAATGTCGGTCTTCTCTGAACAGCTGGGCATGACTTGCTGACGGCCCCAGCAAACAGGAGAAATAATGGCCCTAGCGACATCCTATATCAAGAAGCTTCGCATTGAATCATCACTCCGGAAAGCGTGGAAAACGGTCAGAGAAAACGGCCTCTCATCTAAATCATTAGACACGCGAAATTCAATTAAAGATTTTGAAAAAAACGATTACAGAAATATCCGTAAAATTTACGATAGAATCAGGACGAACACCTTCATCTTTCGTGCATCCAGAGGCATTACTATACCAAGGCCCGGGAAAGAACCGAGGCCAATTGTAATGGCTCCGGTCGAAAATCGTATTGTTCAACGAGCTATCCTCGACGTACTTCAAAGCATTCCGGCTCTCTTTCAATATGTGAATACACCTACAAGTTTCGGTGGCATAAAAGGAAGGAGTGTGAGTGCTGCCATAACATCATTAATAACCGCTTATAAGGACGGGGCTAAATACTATGTCCGCTCAGATATCAAAGAGTATTTCAGAAACATCCCCAAGCAAGATGTGCTAGCTACAATCGGTAGTATAGTTTGCGATAAGGACTTCATGCGGATGTTGGATAGTGCAACTACAGTTGAATTATCAAATGTTTCGTCTATCAAATATCGCCATCTTTTCCCCACTCATGAGATTGGAGTCGCTCAGGGTTGCAGCTTATCCCCACTTTTAGGAAATATATTATTGCATGAGTTCGATCATCAGCTCAATGGGCGAGGGATTACTTGCTTAAGATATATAGATGACTTTATAGTCCTCGGTAGTTCTCCAAGTTATGTAAAAAAAGCCTTCTTACAAGGTTTGGAATTGCTAAAGAAAAAGGGACTTACGGCTCACGAGCCAAGCGCCGCAAGTTCTAAATGCCAACATGGGTATCTTGATAATGGCGTTGATTTCCTTGGATGCACCGTTACACCAAATAACGTTCGTCCGAATCGCGTCTCGCTATTAAAATTCAAAACAGAAGTTAAGAAGATAGTGAGTGATAGCTTGACACCGCGGGATCACTCATATTCTGACCGCTCACTTAGGAGCATGCTGCACAAGTTGCATCATTATTTGGAAGGCTGGGGTAACCAATATAATTTCTGCAATGATAAGAAATTATTTATGAATCTCGATAAATGGCTAAACGATCAATTAAGGGAGGCCATGATAAGATTTAATCGCGAATATCAGAGATGTATCAATAAGAACATCCTCTGCCAAACTGTGCTAGGAATTCATTGTGTCTCGGCCGGGAAATAGAATGAGGGGACGTTGATGAATTCAAACGACGGAGGAAAACGGACATAAACGGGTCCGATCGATACTGCGTGGCCCAGGACTTCATGTGAATATTTGTGTCGCACTGGAGGCAATAGTGATATATCAATATGTAATGATATCGCCCGCAAACTTCTGCTCATGATCAAGATCGATCTTGTATCTGACTTGGAGCAGCTGCTTCGCCAGAAGTTGCAGCTAGATGGGCTCTTGGTCAGCCCGGCAGACGACCTTCGCAGTTTGCTTCGCAAAACAATAAACCTTCAAGCAAGGCAAATTCCAATTATGAAGTGGGAAATCAAATATTCGGACTCATTGATGAGTGATACATTCGACCGCCGTATTTTGGACCGTGTAAATGTCGTGAAGAATGAGGCTGTCAATGGCTTAAATTTAAACCCTCGTTTAAGTCGAAACGTTCGCGACATTGATTTCAATGATCTTCTATTCAACGATTGGGGAATCAACCATCTTCACTTGGGAAGTAATCTAGAAGATGACGGATCTATTAGTCGAACTGATGATTTACTATTCTTAATAGTGCAGGAACCCATTCTCTATTTTATTGATGTCTTGCCGCATAAATGCGGCTTCACTGCAACATCCTTACTTGAAACCATTCACAGAAATTGGCCGGATCTCCTATCGCCCTTTACGCTTCAAGGGGTCCTTGCATCGAAAAACAACCCTACTGACAAGGAGATTAAACAACTTCGCAAGAGTGGAGTGCAGATAATAATTGGGCTTTCAGACGGATGCGTGTATGGCCCTCGCGGTGGTGGATACTCGACAGCAGGAACTAATGTGCGACACACAATGCAGGCAAGTGCATACTTGAATTGGATAAGGCGATTGGAAAGTGCAATCCCTTTAGAGGAATGTGCAATACGATATCATATTATGCAATTGGTGATGTCATGTCCGGCCGTGCTATGCTTAAAGCTTACTAATTTAATGGACGATCATATAGTTCTGATTGAAGCACTCACCAAGTGCGAGTTTATTTGCTTTATCGATCGCGCTTCAGGGCAGTGCGTAGTAAGACCCTATTCCTTTGCAATAGGCATGAATTACGGCACAATCTGATACTAAGATCCTTTACGATAAACTATTCCCGAGAAAATTGACCATAAATAGGTGAGGTATCCCCATTTCTTGTATCGTTCGTATTATGGGGTCCTAGTCTCACCTCTTCATCCACACCCACTTGCATTTCTTGCCGTCGCAGAGGCAGACCGCATCATCTGGCCAGAAGCCTACTGGAGGCGGTGGCTTTATGCCGCAGATAGCAATGGCGCTGGCAGACGTGGCCGTGGAGGATGTGGGACCGCTCTGAGTCGTCGCCTTTGGCGTCTTCGTTGACCCTATCTCCCCTTCCTGCCCCGCAAACCCTGCCAACGGCGTGACAAGCACCGCCACAGTCAAGGCTATAGACAAGCTCTTCCTCATAGCGCGCCTCCTTCTTTCTTGAAAATGAGCGACGCGATGATTGGCAGGTGGTCGCTCAGTTGTCGCTCAAAGATCTGCCGTTCGCCGATCCTGCAGCCGGCAAGAGCCGCAGCCAGATTCGGCGTTGCCCACAGGTAATCGAGCTGGTGTTCAACCTTGCCGTCCTTCGGCTTTTTAAATGTGGGTGTAGAGCGCGGGTCAGGGTGATGCTTTCTGACACAATCAACCAAGCCTAAATCAGCCATGCTGTCTATGAATTCCTGATTGCCGCTTCCCCATGTCTCATCGAATATAATCGAGCAATTGAAATCACCGCCGACAACGCATTGCCGATCTCCCTCGATCTCATCGTGCAGGTATTGCCAGATGAATTCTGTGCCCCATATGTCATTCGGATGCCCCTCCCCTTGGATTTCCAGCTGTGCCTCCTTGGGAATTCCATAACCGTCGATAGGCAGATTCCAGGCAGGGGAATGGCAGCTCAAGAAAAGGACCTCGCCGCGCGGCGTTTTGACTTTGGCCCCTATGAAGCTTCCGCCGAATTTGTCCAGCGCTGTCTCAACCCACGGCCTTAAGCGGGACTTCAAGACGGCCTGCGTCGCCTGGAAGCGCCTGTGAACGAGAACAGCCGAACCCCATGGCTGTTTTCGACCCGTTTTACTGAGAGCATGTTCGTGAAATATCGTATAATTGTCGGCGATTTCTTCCGGAATTATGGCCTCTTGAAGCAACGCGATGTCGGGTTTTAGATTGAGAAGGTAATCCCACGTTTCAGCGGACCCTCCGCCCCTCATGTTCCACGACACTATGGTCAATTCAGCCGAGCATTTCTCACTTTGTTTCGGGACGCCTTCGATCTCGGCCCTGTTGATGATAATCGTTTCCTCCAAAGGCTCGCCCATGGTCCAGTATTTCTTGCCGTCTATATCGAGGTAGGTGTGCACCTTGCCCCAGAACTCCGCCTGGTAGCCGTGATCCCGTATCAGGACGACCATCCACTCAAACTCCTGCTTCAACTCGTTGTTCGGGAGCTTGTCTTTGACGACGTACTCATGGGGGGCGGTCTTCGCATAGGTCTTGGCAAAGATCCAAGCGTTGCCGTTGATGAATTTACGTGCCCTCTTCAGACCATCCTGCGAGATCTTCTCTTTAGGCATAGCTATACTAGTATCCTTGCCTTTATAGTGCCCTTATTCTGCCTCGCTGCCTAAAAACTCACGCTGCACATACGCTTTGAAAGCCTCGGGCGACGTGAAGCATCGGAATCCGGCTCGGTTCGCAAGCGCCAGCACCTCTTCGCCCTCGTTAAGCAACACGGCAACCGGCTCGCTCAGCTCCTCCTGAATACCGGCCGGCCACGCAAGATCGAGAACCGCCCTCTGCTCACCCGTATCAACGTCGGCTAACTCATGGGTCAGGGTGCCACGCGCAAGGCCATTCTTTTCCATCCACTCATTGATGTCATCGAGGGCATCTTCCTCGCTTTCGCTCGATATTCCGCCAATGACCTTCGTTGCAGGTGTTGGCGCTGCCTGCACTGCGGCACCCTCGAGCCAGCGCGTCTCGCCGTGCAGCAGCACCTCCATGCGCCGGTTCGATTCTTCGGCCAGCAGCACCTTCCGTGCCTCCAGGAAATCTCGATAATTCTCTATCTTCCATAGCTTGGGATCCATGGGAATCCACTGCGAGGCCAGCGCACCAGGATGCTTTTTCTCTATCTCGGGGAAGTATTTCTCAGGAAGGGTATCGCTGATGTCAAGATTCGTGTCCTTTGTCTGGAAGCAGAAATTCCCTAGTGCATTGACCTCAGGTTTCTTAAACTTCATCTTATACAGCTGCGCCCTGGGAAAGATGTGGTGGACCTCCAAGCTGCTCATCTTACCCAGCATGCTCGCCTTGAGCGGCAGCCCAGTCCCCCAGTCCTTTGCCTCGCCCATGCGGGTGAGGAGGTAGAGCACTGGATAGAATCTTGCGCCAAGGCTCCACCCTGTGAAATGCCCCGACTCCACCCGCAGGCCACCATGCCACAAGCGGATCTGATCGAGGAGTTTGTCGAGGCCGCCCTCAGGGCCTTCAAGCGCGGCGATATCCTGATCGATGTATGATTCGGTTGAGCCTGAAAAGCGTCCCCACATGCCTGCCTGGACAAACCAGAAGAGCAGTTTGTCGCGCTCTTTCTCGTCGAGCGCGCCCTTGCGCCTGTCGAGATACCGCACCATCACCGGGACCGCATAGCGGCCGAAAAACACCCGGTCGTGGTCGAGCCCCAGCCGCCCGCTGATGAGGTTGAGACAATCATTGATGGCTTTGCCTGCGCGGGCAAGGCCATCCTGCACTTCCTCTGCGCTCTTGTCGTGCAGGTAGTTGAACTTGGCCTCTCCGGTGAGAACAGTGTTCACGGAACGCAAGAGCCAGTCGAGGTCGAAGTGGTAGCCAGCGCCTGTCCAGCCCTTGAGGGTCTCCTTCATATGGTCTCGTGCCTCCGGCCAATCGACACAGATCTTTGCCAGAGCCAGATCGCCCTTGGAGAGCTTCGTGCCACCGGTGTTGACGCGATTGAAGATTGTCACGACCACATCGAGCGTTTTGTCGACTCCGGTAACTTCATCCACGTGCAGGTCGATGTCGCTGATGCTCAGGATACGGCTGAGGCGGCCGACGTAATCCCCTATCTTCGGGGCATATGACGGCTGGGTGCCCAGCTGTGCAACGAACGCGCCCAGACCAGCTGGCCCGGCTTGCAATAGGCCTGTAACATCGACCCAGAGCTGATCGTCACGCATTTTGACCGGCTGATAGAACTCGAACGTCTCAGCCTCCAAATGGAATCTCAGGTTTGTAAAAACCTTGGCGTTTCCGTCAAAGAACTTGGGCGACTTGCCTCGCACGACGCCATAGAGCGAGGTTATGCGCTGTTGGCCGTCGAGAAGGAGTTTGACAACACCAGGAGCAATATCACCCTCGCCGCGATGGTGCGCCGTCTTGGATTCAGTCGCCCATACGAGCAGCCCGCCGATCGGGTGTCGCCGGTATAGCGAATCAAACAGCCCTCGCACCTGATCGCGGTTCCAGACATAGCCGCGCTGGAACTCCGGCAACGCCATATGCCCGCTATCGATATGGTCGAGTATCGTAGATATTTTCATCATTCCTCCAATATCTTAAACACTACACAATTATAACAGTCGCGATTCACTCCATCCTTAAATACTTTTTAATCTGATGCCAACCATCCAGATATTTATCTATTTTATTTATATCTTTCATAAATACCATTCCCCACTGGCTTGTAGGTCTTTGTGCCGCCTTCACGGCTTTAACTGGAAGCACGTAGAATTCAGGTGATCTACGACCTGTATTGTCCTTAGTGGCCTTTTTCCTATATCTAAACCCTCTATTTAAAGCGACCAGCACCACATAATCGCAGTCGAAATTATTTATTGGAAATGCTTTATTAAAATCGGTGGCCCAGCGGCTTTTGACCTGGACTCTACAAGAGCGGTTCTTTTCAGGATTTGTAGCTATTATGTCATAGCCAGGATAATTTGTATAAGCCTTGAAAGATTGAATACCTTCTGCAAGGAGATTTCCGAGCACGAGAAACTCTGCACCAGCTGCTTCAAGTGACGTGTCAAGCCTGACCATTAGAATTGCTCCCCTCAGTATGTTACTGACTCGAAAACGCAGTAAAGCTTGCGGGAATAAGAAGCTTATACGGCTCCGCGATCTCACCGATATCATATCCATCGCCGTATACATGGATGCGATCAATTGCTGGCGGCAGAATTTCAGCCCAGACAATCATCGCCGATTTTTTTGTTACCAATATTCCCGGATATCTCATGTTTTCGCCAAACACTGCATGATATGGCATGGCGAGACTGTAATGTTTTGATAGGTGTCCACTTTGAGCAGGATTGTTGACATTAATCATCACGTTAACGCTTCCATCCATTTGCGGAGAGTAGCCATAGTTTTCCTGAATTCTAAGAATATCAGCATTTAACCTATGTGAGGTATATTTAGTGATACACATCGCCGCTATTGCTATAAATGCTGCAATGCCCACCAGAAGACTTCCGGGTATGACTAATCCTTTAAGAAAAGAAAACGGAATCCCATTAATACCGCCAACCACACCGCCCAAGAAAGCAATCGCCAATGCAAGAATCACAAAGGTTCCCAAGACTTGCGCGAACGTAAGACTTCTCGCCATAATAGATACGGGCTGGACATCTCCCATGTTGGCAGAGAAAAAAGATAATGCGGAATAAAAAAGAAAATCACCGCGCTCTAGTTTAGTGGGAAGCTCGTTGGTTCTGATCAACATTCTGCGTGCTAAATAAAAGAATATTGTCTTCTCTATATCAGCTCTGATTTGATCCCGTTTTTCGCCACTAACGGCAGTTCCGAACAGTCCAAGCATTTCCTCCGATTTCACATCAAGCAAGACATCCAATCTGCTTATTGGAACATCTTCTGAAAGACCACTCAGGAGAGTTAGGAGTGATACCGCCAAGTTATTCAGCAGGGGATCTTGCTTGCTATGAACATTCAACTTGATCTCGTACTTTTCCATACTTGAAGATAACCGCAGCACAAATTCATTTATGCCGGGCAGGTCGATAACATTTCCCTGCGTAGGCATGTTCGGTGGCAGTGGTCTAGGCATGACCCGTATAAGTAATTCCGGATATTCTTTTGAAAGCTTCAAACGAAGCTCATCGTATGTAAGTCTAGTTCGGTAAAATAGTTCATAGCCCTTGTAAAATACATCGAGATTCTTAGCGTCTAAGAGATAATCAGACAATTCCAGTAATAACCAGTTGGGGAAATAGTAATTTCCCTTGATATCCTTCGAAAGCCACAGTGACTTAACTGCCCCTTCTTGCTTTCGCACCTTATATAAGTCTGAGCCGGCGAATGATTTATGATTGCTAGCATAGACGCTGTGATAAATTTCGCTAAATAGGTAACTCTGCAAAATCAGGACAGCAATGATGATAGCAAGTATTATGATCACATGCATTATCGGGTCGCATCCAATATTCTTTACATAGCTTAAGCTGAAAAATGCAGATGCGAGCAGCACGATGTAAAATAAAATAAGAATAAATGGCATCATACCGCCTCCACTATTTATTTGATCTCATATCTTGGCTTCCGTTCCCTCCACAATCCTTATCTCCTCCTTCGTCAACCCATACAGCTCATATACGAGAAAATCTATCTGGCGGTCGTTAGCGGCGATATGACGCCGTAATGCAGTCTGCTCGTGTGGAGTCTTGCTTGCGAAAAGTTGTTCATGCAATTTAATCTGTTGTTTGGCAAAATTCACAATGCTGTTGTGTGCGTTTATGTCCGACTTTTTACTCATATTCGGTTTCCAAATAGGTAGCCTCTCAATGTGACCAGAAAACAATCGGAAACGCCAGAGCCCGCCCCGTAACGCGTTGCTCAGACCCCGGATAACGAACCAGAGAAGTTTTGAATTAAGTAAACCTAGCAAATAAAGGGAATCCGAGGGGATGAAATAGACGGTATTACTGAAATATGCTCCGGTTCGATCTAGACTGAATTTCGGATAGCGTGACATGTCCGGATAGATGATCTTAGGTCCATCAATAATATTTTGATAAGCGTGTTGCGGCTGCTGAAGTTCATACCATTCCTGCTTTGTAGCGCGTTTAAGTAGCTCGCCCTTAAAGGGCTCCAGATGAGCTACGACCGCAGGATAGGCACGCATGTCGAGGCCATGCGAAGTATAGAGAAGATAGAGATTATCACTTTTTACGTACCAGCGATCGAGATTTCGGCCACCAAGGTATGGTTTGATAATCTCCTTTGCCCTCTTATTCTTGGCTATAATCCTTTTTCGAGTATTGGCATCAATGATAAATGCTTCATTTAAGCCTGTCTTAATCCCCATATTCACCGAACCATAGATCGATTTGAGCGAAGGAAAATCTGACATGAGGCGTTCACGCAACTCTCTCGATCTGTCGTCCTCAAAAGTCCAAGCGCGCTCGCTAAACCGTTTCGTATCCAGCTCCATCGGCAAATTGAAGGTGTCAGCCGAGCCCCCTGGTGCTGAATCTTGAAGAATAAAGTGTACTTTACCTTTGCGTTTCGCTGAATTGGTCCTCTCTAGTATAGTGATAATAGGATAAACAGTTGCCCCCTCAAAAGGAAGGAAATCACCGAACTCCACTAGCTCTTGTATGAGGAATTTCCGATTGATAAATCGGCGCAGCGATGTCCCTGATTCCGAACGCGTAAATGTGTTGCTGAGGATGAAACCAAGTCGCCCATCCATTTTTAACAGGGATGCTGATTTTTCAACAAAATAGAAAAAGATATCAGCACGTTCGGCATGCGTCTCATAGTGTGATTGAAGATAATTTTTTATTATCTTGAAGGACTCCATGCGGATATATGGAGGATTCCCAATCACAGCGTCGAAGCCGCCAGCAGCTATGATTGCACGAAACTCGTGATTCCAATCGAAAGCATTGATCTTAGTCTGGTTCTCATCGCCCAGAAGAGTAAGTTGTATGCCCTCATGATAATCCGGCCCTATCAGCGAATTCCCGCACTTGATGTTGCTTTCAAGGTCCGGCAGGGCGCGTTCGTGGAAGAGCTTCATCTGTTTGTCGAGGGTCTGCTTGTTCTCACCCTCCAGGACCTTGAGGAGCAATGAAAGCTTTGTGACCTCGACGGCCTGGGTATCGATGTCAACGCCGTAGATGTTGTTGAGAAGTATCCTCTTGCGTTCGGCTGTCGTGAGGCGCCACTCGTCCTTCTTCACCTGATACATGGCCTTCTTGTGCTTGGCCGGTCCTTGGTCCAGATACCATTTAAGGTGCCAGTCCAATAGATGCTGGTATGCTCCAATGAGAAACGAGCCTGAGCCGCAGGCAGGATCGAGTATCCTGAGCTTTTCTACTTTATTCGGGGTCTTGCCCTCCAGCAGCTTCCCAACGGTATTCTTGACGATGTAATCGACGATATAGGTCGGTGTATAGTAGACGCCGCCTGCCTTACGCACCTCGGGCTTTTCCTCGACCTTCGCCTGGTGGCCAGCAGTGAGCCGAATTATCTTGCCCAGAAAACGTTCATAGACTTGCCCGAGGATATCGGCGGGGAAGACGGAGAATTCATAGGGGTTGGGATAATAGAGACTGGCTATTATCTCCTTGAGCACTTCGTCATTAATTTTGATCCTGGGGGTGAGCTCGTCCGGAGGCGCGTTTCTCTCCCTCTCAAGATTGAAGTGAAAGAGTCCTGAATTGAATCTCTGATCCGCCTTCACAAAGAGCTGCTTCAAGCGGTCGTACACGTTCGCGCCGTTGCTGACAGCCGCCAAGGCCTGATAAGGCTCGATTCCACGGTCTTCGCAGATGCGCAGGAAGATGATCCTGTCGATCGTCTGCTGAACTGCGTAGTTGAGCTCGCGGTCCGTGAGTCCCCTGTTCTTGAGGGCTATGCTTTTGGCGAGCACCTCCCGCCATCGCTCGATCTCCTCGAGGAATGCGTCGTCCACCTCTGCCGTCCCCCTCTTTCGCACCTTCACCGCATAGCGGTCGAAGGCGCCCGTGAGTACGGCCTCGCGCGAGAAGAGAGCAGCAATCTCATCCCATTGGTTGATGTAATCTTCGAACTTGTAGTATTTGATAAGGGCGACCGAAGCCTTGTCGCTCTTCTTGGGCTTTATGCGGCAATCGTATACGGCGAATTCCTCAAAATCGGTGAGGATCGAAAGGGGGAGCTTGGCAGACCAGCCATAGCGTCTGAGCTGATATGCTGGGTGGGTCTCCTCCTTTAGATCGACGGAAGGCTTTTTGCACTCGACGAAGAACTTCCTGATGCCGCCGATGCGGAAGGTCATGTCGGGGGCCTTGAGCCCCCTTCCGACCTCAATCGATTCTTCGTGGACGACTTCCCGATAGGTCTCCGCGCGGCTCTCCTCATTTCTTACGTCCCAGCCCAGGGCCTCGAAGAGGGGGTTGATAAAACTCACGCGGGTCTGCGTCTCGTTAAACACACCGCTCATGTACTCATCGTAATTCGCCTTGAAGCTTTCGACCCGCTTGACAATCTTCTCAGGCGCCGTCACTGCTACCCCCTCAGGACTCGATAAAGCGTTCAATCCAATTTATTGTAAAGCGCGTTTAACGCGTCGCCGAACTCATAGTAGCGTTTGGTCGATATTTTATAGTCATCCATATCCTTGTTATACACAGCCATGTCATAGCCGCTTTCGCCCTGACTCTTCTTATACAGTTTCTCGCAGATATCCTTTAGGCGCGTAACCGAGTCCATCAGCGCCCGTGTATAGTTTTCGAGCGCAGTTACGAATTCTGTTTTGATCGCGGGTCTGTCCTTCTGATCCTTCAGCAATACCAGGGCGGCTATGATCGTCATCAGCTGGCTTTCCAGGTTGAACAGCGCCTTTGAGTGCGAGCCATAATCGATAGCCTTAAAAATACCAGGTATGGGAATAATGCGGCGAATAGACGTTTTTAGGATGTCATCATGGATGGCTATATATTGGCTCAGTATGTCGTTTACCGTAAGTGCGTATTGCTTTTCCGTGCTCATTGTCTTGCCCCCCATGCCACCCTGCAATTTGCAATATTTATAAGTAATATCAAGGGAATAAACCACAGACCGCCCGCCACTGTTTTTGGACCATTAGCTGCCTGAGCGCTCCCCTGACCACCCCCTCGTTGCACTGTTGCAGTCATGTAGAGAGGGGGTGGTCAGGGGACGGTTGCAACTGCAACCGAGCGAAGGCAGCGAAAATAAGGCCGAATAAATTGCGGCGGGCGGACCATGGTGCAACTCCGGTTGCAGTTTTTTGAGGGCTGCAACCGTCGTTGCAACGCCTTACTTGTCCGCTTCCTCTAGCTCCGGGATCTCCTCCTCCTCTGCAACTGGCGGCGGAGGCATGAGGAGGTGCTTTGGAAGGAATGCAGCATTGGCGATCAGGGTCGGGATGAGCGCGCTCCCGATGACCACCGCCACGAGCAAAGAGTACTGCGCTTCGGTTACTATGCCATGCGAAAGGCCGTAGAGGGCGGAGATCGTGCCGAAGGTGAGCCCGGTCGACATGAGCAGCGTATAGTACCAGCGCTCCTTTTGATGTTCGCGGAACTTCCCGATGACGGGATAGAGACCAAAGATCTTCGACATCACCTTCCCGCCAAGCAGGACGACAAACGTAACCGGGGCAACGATCAGCGCGGGCAGGGAAACCAGGGCACCGGCGCGGATGAAGTAAAAGGGCGTGAGGAATCCGATGGTCAGCGTCCTGAGCCGGCGGATGTAGTGATGGTCGCTGCCCATGGTCCCGGCCAGCACCATGCCCGCGATATACGCCGGAAGGACCGCCTCGCTTCCGGCCCAGAGCGCCAGCCCCCCGAGGCCGAAGAGGAGCCCCAGGATCCACTTGGTTCGAATGGCCGCCGTCTTGTTGCCGTAGAATTTCGTCAGTTTGCGCGTGACAAAAGGCATGGTCGCGAAGGCCACTACCGATACTGCGATGAAGATGGCCGTGCGGATGGTGAACGGCGCAAAGATCAGCCCGAGGGCGACGACGGTGCCCAGGTCGTTGATGAAGCATGCGCCGAGGATTCCCTTGCCGAACTCTGTCTTGTTGAAGCCGTATTCCAGCATGACCGCGTAGACGACGGCCATCGAGGTAGTGGAAAGCGCCACGCCGGCGAGGAGGCTGGCCGGCCCGCTCCAGCCCAGGAGATATCGGGCTATGGCGGCGCACCCCAGAAACGGCGCGAGAAAGCCGATCATGCCCACGACGATTACTTCCTTCCATTTCATGCGCAGGGCCGTGGGATCGAGCTCTGCGCCGGAGAGGAACGTCAGCAGCACAGCACCTGATCCGGCGATGAACTTGAGCCAGGGCATATCCCTGCCCGGCATCTCCACGCCGAAGAACTTCAGTGCGACGAAGGCCGCCGCGATCCCCACGCAGATCTCCATGAGCGCCATGGAGATCTTCAGGTGGCTCGCCAGGACCGTTGAAAAGACCGCAAGCCCGAGCCAGACTGCCGCGACAAGATAGATCTCTTCCATTTTCCCTCCTGAATATAAAAAACTCCCACCGACATTGAATCGGTAGGAGTCATCAGCCCGTGAATGGGCAATTCCGGCGAACTCCATCGCCTGTGCGTTACATGCGATCAATGCGATAATTGCCCTTAAATTGCAAGCGGCTTGGGTGGACTATGAGCCCTGTGACAATTAAGATTTATGTTGAATTATACGATGCTGGACCTGTGACAATTAAACCCCGCAGATAACACGACCCTAATAAACACCTCCTCAAAGCTCTTCCAATCCTCCTCAAGCCCCGATCAACCCTGAACCCGCTGCAACATCCGACCAGACACCTTCGCCGCCGTGCTTGGACGATAGATCGTCTGAGCGTTCTCCTGACCACCCTCTACCGTAACCGTTATCACTGTTAAAGTTATGTAGGGAGAGGGTGGTCAGGAGATGGCTGGATTCAACAGCCAAGCGAAGACGGCGATATAACGACTTTTTTCCACGGCGGCGACTTTGGCAAACTTTAACCCCGGTTAAGATTTCAGACTCAATTTTAACAACTTTAACACCCTGTTAAAAATAACTTTAACACGCCGTTAAAATTATCAAGACCTCACATCCATGAACCTTCACTATCCATCCCAACCAAAACTTATCTGATCCCCCTCAGTCGAAATGATCCACTGAAAATCCCCGCTATCATGAATAGACGACAAACCGCCTGAGCGTTCTCCTGACCACCCTCTCTCATCACACCTCCCATCCCTGTGACAGTGACGTAGAGAGAGGGTGGTCAGGAGATGGCTGTTGTAACAGCCAAGCGAAGGCGCCGATATGACGACAGATTTAGAGACGGCGGGGATTTTCCACTGTCACAGTTGTGACAGTTAAAAAGGTAATTGTAACAACTGTCACAGCTCAAATTATAATTGTCACAGCTGCCGGGGCAGGCAAGGGCAGTGTGACAATGTGTCATGTGGGACATGTAGTGTGACATTTCAGGTATACACATGACACACATGACACACTCGGCAAATCTCTAAGTATTTGGATAATAAGAATAGTCGGCAATCGGCCTTCTGGCACGCTTATTGCTTCCCTGTCTTTGTGTACTGCGACACGCACAGGAGGCGATATCATGGGTTGCGAAAATTCACGGGAGGGCATAGTCCTCGGTGGCCGGAAAACGGCGCCGCTCTTTGACAATCAGCTCTGGTCAATAACCCGACTTGCCCAATATTTCGACGTGCCGATCCCCACGCTGCGGGACTGGGTCTACAAGCGACAGATCCCGTTCGTGAAGGTCGGCCGTCTGGTCCGTTTTCAACCCTCCGACGTTCAGAGGTGGCTATCCGAAAGGAGTCACGGAAATGGCCATCCAGAAGATTAAACGTCAGAAGGGTACGATGTACCGGGTTCGCCTCCAGATGGATGGACGGCGGATCACGAAGTGCTTCGTGCGGAAGCACGACGCCATGGATTTTGAGGGAAATGCCAAGCTGGATCGGCGGATCGCGGACGGCACAAACCTGAGGTTCAAAGAGGCCGCACTCGAATGGCTTGAGAACCACGCGAGGCCGAGGAAGGCACCGGGGACCGTGATCAACAACGAGTCCCTCATACGAAATGACCTCATCCCGGAGTTCGGCGGCAGGCGGCTGGGGGATATCGCCCCTCAGCAAATCGACGCCTTCATCCACAGGCTCCTTCCGCGCATGAGCCACGCGAGCGTCAACCGGAGGCTCGAGCTCATCCGGGCGATCTTCAATTACAACATCCGCAGGCGCAACGTCCTCTTCAGCCCGATGGCAGGGGTGGCGTTCCTCAAGGTCGATCCGAAGCCGATGAAGTTCTGGACGCTGGAAGAGGGCCGCAGGTTCCTGGAGCACGCCAAGGACAAGTACGAGGGGTCGCCCAAAGAACATGCCTACATCCTCTACCTGATCGCCCTGAACACCGGGATGCGGTTCGGCGAGATGATCGCCCTCAAGTGGTCGGCGGTGGACTTCACAAGCGGCCTGATCACGGTCTGCCAAAGCCGATGCCACCACACGGGACAGATCCGGCCGACGACGAAGGGACGCCGGATCAGGCATGTCCCCATCAACGAAGCCCTGGTCGGCCCTCTGAAGAACGCATGGGCCTGCAGAGGCGATATCGAGTGGGTCATGCACACGGAGGGAAAGACGCTTGATCAGAATAATTTCCGCAGTCGCCACTGGTACGTGGACGTGCAGGAAAGCGGCGTCTCGCGGATATGGGTTCACGACATGCGTCATACGTTCGCCAGCCATTTCATGATGAACGGCGGAGATGTCTTCAAGCTCCAGGCGATCCTCGGCCACGCCGACATCAGGACGACGATGCGATACGCTCATTTCTCAAAGGCGTATCTCTTGGAGAATGCGAACATCGTGCGGTTTGAGGCGAAGGGAAACGTGATCCGCGTTCCATTCAGGAAATCAGGAACAGATAAGTGACATGAAGGTGCGAGTGCAGAATGAAATCGGGGACCGAGCCTTTCGGCAAGGTCCCCGAGGTCACTGTGGAGCAGAAGGGATTCGAACCCTCGACCCCGACGTTGCGAACGTCGTGCTCTCCCAGCTGAGCTACTGCCCCGAAAAATTTTCAAAAAGTAGATCCGAAGTGGACACAAAATGGACACAAACCGCGCTGGAAAAATTATTCTCTAAAGTTTTCAAATACTTCGAACCCTCGACCCCCACGTTGCGAACGTGGTGCTCTCCCAGCTGAGCTAGTGCCCCACTGATCCAACCATATTGGGCCGAAACATGTCTCGCTGTTTTAAAAGAACGTTGCGAACGTACAAAGGCTATAATCAAGTATCCCAGCATCAGCTGGGATACAAATCACATTGATCGTCAGAACGAAGTGACAACGTGGTGCTCTCCCAGCTGAGCTAGTGCCCCACTGGCTCCGCGCCAGTGCTTCATCTCTCAGGATGTCAAATTTTCCTGCGCCCTGCTCTTTGCGCGCCTAGCAGGATTCGAACCTGCGACCCTCTGCGCCGGAGGCAGATACTCTAATCCACTGAGCTATAGGCGCATCTCTAAAAGAAACAGCTGTGGGCGTTACAGGATTTGAACCTGTGACCCCTGCCGTGTGAAGACAGTGCTCTCCCGCTGAGCTAAACGCCCGACTCAAATTGGGGCGGGAAGCTAGCCCAATGCCGATGTAATTACAAGGGCAAAATGGTCAAATAATTCAATACTTTGCGTTCAAACGCGAGGACGGGACAAAAAAGGGGTCACCACCTTGCATAATCGCCGATTGATCGCCGATATTTTGCCGTGAAAGGGGGGATAGGTATTGCACATATGTGCAATGGCTGTTAGCCTGCCTTCATCATGCGACCGAAGAAGACGAGGTGGGTTCGCTGCGAACCGGGTGAGCGCTGTTTTCGACCCAAGTGCAAGCCGCTGAAAGAGCTGGAAGGCGTCGTCCTCACGGTCGACGAGTTTGAGGCGATGAGGCTTGCGCATCTGGAGCGCCTCGATCAGAGCGGGGCGGCTAAGATGATGAGGATACATCGCTCCACTGTTTCGCGCATCCTCGAGTCCGCCCATCAGAAGGTTGCCGACGCCTTAGTCAACATGAAGGCTATTAAGATCGAGGGCGGGTGCTGCAAATTCGTAAGACCAGGGAGGGAAAATAGATGAAGGATAGGTACAAGTACATCCTCCTGCCGGCCATCTTCGCCCTCTTCTATTTCCTTCCTGTCGGACGTGCGCGCTTCGATGGCGCGATCATGGAGTCGCTCTCTCTCGCCAGGTGGTATGCGCGGGAGCACGTCCTGCTGTGCCTTGTGCCCGCATTCTTCATAGCCGGAGCGATCTCCGCGTTCGTGAGTCAGGCCTCGGTGATGAAATACCTGGGCACGCGCGCACACAAGGTGCTGGCATACGGGGTGGCCTCGGTCTCGGGCTCGGTGCTGGCGGTCTGCTCCTGCACCGTGCTGCCGCTCTTCGCCGGCATATGGAAACGTGGCGCCGGACTCGGCCCGGCCGTGGCGTTCCTCTATTCAGGGCCTGCGATCAATGTCCTTGCGATCATCCTCACCGCCCGCGTGCTCGGATTGGAGCTAGGCGTCGCGCGGGCCGCAGGGGCCGTCCTTTTCAGCATAGTCATAGGCCTCATCATGCATGCGATCTTCAGAAAGGAAGAGCATGCAAAGGCCCTGGCGCAGATGGATGTCCCCGTGCCCGAGGCAAAGAGGCCGCTGTGGCAGGACGTGCTTTTCATAGGATCGATGGTGGGCTTCCTGGTATTCGCGAACTGGGGCCGGGGGGCAGGGGGGATTTGGAGCGCGATATATGACATCAAGTGGCTGCTCGCGGCTGCCTTTATCATCATAGTTCTCTTCTCGCTGCTCCGTTTTTTCTCCAGGGGCGAGATCAGACATTGGATCGAGGCGAGCTGGGGGTTTGCAACGCAGATCTTCCCGCTGCTCTTCGCAGGGGTCCTTGTCTCCGGTTTCCTGCTGGGGCGGCCCGGCCACGAGGGGCTCATCCCCTCCCACTGGATCAGCGCCTCCGTGGGCGGCAACTCGCTCTTCGCCAATCTCTTCGCGTCGGTCGCCGGCGCGTTCATGTACTTCGCAACGCTCACCGAGGTGCCGATCCTTCAGGGGCTCATCGGCAGCGGCATGGGCAAGGGGCCTGCGCTGGCGCTGCTCCTTGCCGGGCCCGCGCTGTCATTGCCCAGCATGCTCGTGATCCGCAGCGTGATGGGCACGAAGAAGACGGTCGTCTATGTTTCGCTCGTGGTCGTCATGGCAACTGCGAGCGGGGCTCTGTATGGATATGTATTCGGATAAGGGGGGCGGCATGTTAAAGATGCAGATACTTGGAGCAGGGTGTCCCAAGTGCAGAAAACTCGTTGAAAACGCAGAGACCGCAGCAAAGACACTTGGCATGGATTACAAGATCGAGAAGGTTACGGAGATAGACCGGATCTTGGAATTCGGCGTGATGATGACGCCGGCGCTCGTGATCGACGGCAAGATCAAGTCATCCGGCAGGGTGCCGTCTGTGGATGATATCGCGAAGATGCTCGCTTCTGATGAGTGATAATATGAAGATCCTCTTTCTCTGCACCGGGAATTCCTGCCGAAGTCAGATGGCCGAGGGGTGGGCGAGGCGCCTGCTGGGCGCATCGGTCGAGCCTTATTCCGCCGGTGTGGTTGCGGCGGGGCTCGACCCTCGCGCGGTCAAGGTTATGGCCGAGGCAGGGGTAGACATTTCGGGGCAGCGCTCGAAGACGCTCGACGATCTGGGCGAAGTCGAGTTCGACCTCGTCGTCACGGTCTGCGACCGTGCGCGCGAATCCTGCCCGATCTTTCCGGGCAGGGTAAAAGCCATCCACCGCTCTTTCGACGATCCGTCGACGCTCGCCGGGGTCGCACGAAGCGAGGAGGAGGCGCTCGCCCATTACCGCCGCGTGCGCGACGAGATGCGTGCGTTTGTCGAGGAGTTATCGAAAACGTTCAAGTGAGCGATAGAAGAAAGGAACGATATGATAAAAAAAACGGAGGGCAGGGACTCAAAAGGCGTGCGGGAGACCGTTCGCGAGGAATACGGCAGGATTGCGAGACAAGGCGGTACATGTTGCGGCCCGTCTGCCTGCTGCGATGGCCCGTCCGCCGATGCCGTGGCAGCGACGGCGGGCTACAGCGACGGGGAGCTTGCCGGCCTTCCGGTCGGGGCGAACATGGGCCTCTCCTGCGGCAATCCGACCGCAATCGCATCGCTCAAGCCGGGGGAGACCGTGCTCGACCTCGGCGCAGGAGGCGGCTTCGACGTCTTCATAGCAGCGCGCAAGGTCGGTGCTGCAGGGCGGGCGATCGGCGTGGATATGACTCAGGACATGCTGGACAAGGCCCGACACAACGCTGAAAACTTCAGCAGATCGACAGGGCTGGCCAATGTCGAGTTCCGCCTCGGCGAGATAGAGCATCTGCCGATTGCGGATGCCAGCATAGATATAGTGATCTCCAACTGCGTCATCAACCTCTCGACGGATAAACCCAGGGTGTGGCAAGAGATCGCACGCGTGCTCAAACCAGGAGGACGCGTCGCAGTTTCCGATATTGCATTGCTCAAGCCTCTTCCGGACGCGGTGAAGGCCTCCGTCGCTGCCCTCGTTGCCTGCGTCGCAGGTGCGGTCACGCTGGATGAGACCAAAGAGATGGCCCTTGCAGTGGGCCTTGTCGAGCTGGTCTTTGAAACCAAAT
>Ga0265297_10004816_pt1 | contig 21441 bp, 23 predicted proteins | sample Munlanlwell13791_FD_192502 | JGI IMG/M metagenome (GOLD analysis project Ga0265297, IMG submission 192502) | Leachate microbial communities from a municipal landfill in Southern Ontario, Canada - Leachate well 137-91 | ecosystem: Engineered > Solid waste > Landfill > Unclassified | place...
TTTTAATAGCCAACAAAGATACTATCCTCATTCCCGCCGGGTAGAAATCGAACTGATTTATCTTCCCGTATTTGATAGGGCATCCTAATTTTTCTAGTTCTTTCTCTAGTTTTTCTATACCTTCTTTTCCCTTCTCTTTTAAAACAAAATCTCCGTCGTTTTTGAGATGGACTCCCCGGGCCTCGCCCTTTATCTTCATCAGTTCTTTAACAATTTCCTCATTAATTTCCTCCCCCATATTTTACAACCGCCTAACAGAACTTTTCTCCTGTTTTATCCGCTATTTATTTCTTAATTCTACCATTTTTAATTACCCAAAAACAGTTGGCCTACTGCTGTGGGCTACAGTAACCTCAAATTCTCTCTCACGGGTTTTTCTTCTCTTTTTTTGAGCTCTGGCAGCCTTTTTATTAAGCTATAAAATTCAAACTTCTCTAAAAGATGAGAGGCCTCTTTCTCGTTAAAATCCAGCCACATACAGTTTTCTAAATTAAAATCTATGGGCACGTTTTTTTCTAGCTGAACGAGAAATTTGGAAAGGAATGCCTGGTCCTTATATTCTACTAAAAGCTCTTTAGTATTTTTTTTGAAATCTCCAGGAGTTTTTTCTATCTTCTTGTAAATGTTTTCCAAGCTGCCAAATTTTGAAAGAAGCTCTATGGCTGTCTTCTCTCCAATCCCTTTAACTCCCGGGATATTGTCAGAAGGATCTCCTCTCAAAGATTTAAAATCTAAAATCTGTTCTGGACTTAACCCTTGGAACCTTTCTTTAACCTGTTCCTCGTCATATAAAATAACGTCCTTAATGCCTTTTTTAAGAGCGTAAACTTTCGTTCTAGGTCCCACTAATTGGAGAGAATCTAAATCTCCACTTAAAATAATTATTTCTAAAGACTTCCTAGTCCTTGCAGATTTTTGAGCTATAGTACCAACGATATCGTCCGCTTCATATCCTTCTTTTTCAAAAATCGGAACTGAAAAAACCTTTAGAAATTCCTTAACTACTGACATTTGAGAACGTAAATCTTCCGGAGTTGGTGGTCTTTTTGCCTTATACTCGTCATACTTTTTATGACGAAAAGTGGGAAAAGGAAGATCGAAAGCAGCGGCGATGAATTCCGGATGAAAATCTTTAACTGCCTTTAAAAAGACAAGCAAAAATCCGTAAACTGCGTTAACCAATTCTCCTTTTTTGGTAGTCAGCGGAGGCAGGGCATGATAAGCCCTATGTATTATGGAGTTTGAATCGATAATTACCAAAACCTCTTTTTTAGGCTGAGTTTTATCTGTCATCTTTTAATTTTATCACAATTTCTCTTGTCTTCTTATCTATGAATTTAAACTCTATTAAAGAAATACTTCCTGGTAATGCCTTTTTAATCCTTTCCGGCCACTCAATAGCAATAACGTTCCTAGGGTCTGAAATAATTTTTACAAAATCTAAACTCAATATTTCTCTCGGTTTTCTAATGCGATAGCAATCAAAGTGATAGAAATTTTTGAATCCCGCCCTGTTCTTCTTCAAAGGGAAGAGACTGAACCTTTTAGCGATAACAAATGTCGGACTAGTGATTTTTTCCTTGATCCCTAATCCTTTAGCAAACCCCTGCAAAAAGGTCGTTTTCCCCCCTCCTAAATCTCCTTTTAGACCAATAATAAAGCCCTGTTTTTTGGGATGTCTGCTAAAAAAACTCTTGGCTAGTTTCCTAGCTATTTCTTTCGTCTGAATCGGGCTAATAGTTAAATATTTTTTATTCATTAAAAGTTGACTAAATTTGTAATATAAATTAAGCTGGATAAAGCTCTACTCTAATTCTAATCCTTTATGCCTGAAGTTTCAAAAAAAATCACAGGGGGAATAGAGATATCTCCGCAAAGCCTGGAAGAAATCGAGAAACAGATAAAAAATCTTTCCGACTTCAAGGAAAAGGTTAATTTTTATTTAACCAAAGAGGTCAGCAAGGCTCTGGAAATTATATTGGGGGGAGCCATTCTTTTAGAAGCTTCTGACGTCCATATAGAGCCAGGAGAAGAGCAAGCAAAGATGAGAGCTAGAATTGACGGAGTCCTTCAGGACGTTCTTCTTTTAGATATAAAATTATACGAGAACTTACTTTCCAGGATTAAGCTTATTTCTGGAATAAAATTAAATATAAGCGGCCGACCTCAAGATGGCCGTTTTTCTGTTTTATTTAAAGACACGCTAATAGAGATTAGAACTTCTACTTTGCCCGCTGAACACGGCGAGGCAATTGTTTTAAGAGTTTTAAACCCAAAAAGCTTATTTGATATGGAAGCTTTAGGACTGAGAGAAGACCTTTTAAAAATATTTGAAAAAGAGATTAAAAAACCTAATGGGATGATTATAGTAACCGGTCCTACTGGCTCTGGTAAAACTACTACTCTTTATGCTTTCTTAAAAAAAATTCAAAGTCCGGAAATTAAAATAATCACCATTGAAGACCCTATAGAATATCATCTGAAAGGAGTTTCTCAAACTCAAGTAGATCCTCAGAAAGGATATGACTTTGCCTCCGGCTTAAAATCTATAATGAGACAGGATCCTGACGTTATTCTAGTGGGAGAGATAAGAGACTTAGAAACTACTGACATCGCGCTTCAAGCTGCTTTAACAGGTCATTTAGTTTTAACCACCTTACACACCAACGACGCTGCCGGAACCGTTGTCAGATTAACCAGTTTAGGAGCTAAAAGCTCAAATATCGGCCCGGCAATAAATATGGCCGTCGCCCAGAGATTAATCAGAAGAATCTGCAAAAAATGCTCAAAAACCGAGACTGTCTCTGCTCAAGATTTGAGCAAGATAAAAACCGGGCTAAAAGGACTACCAAACGAAGTAAAAATTCCCAAAATCACCGACAGAACAAGAATACCCAAGGGAAAAGGGTGTAAATATTGTAACTCCACCGGGTTTAACGGCAGAATCGGAATTTTTGAAATATTCTTAGTCGACGACGACATGGAAAAATTCATTTTGACAAATCCCTCTATTGCCTCCCTGAAAGAAAAGGCCGTCAAAAAAGGGATGGTGACAATGTACCAAGACGGCCTGATAAAGGTTTTAGAAGGGGAGACAACCTTAGAAGAGGTGGAAAAAGCGACAGGAGAGTAAACAAAAAGCCCTAAAATTGGGGGCCAAACATTAGTGTTAGGAACTAAGTTTAGATTTTTTCCGAGGAGTAGTCCAGCATCACCCGGGCTATCCGGCTAAGAAAAACTCCAGACCCCCAGTTTTAGGGTTAAATTGTTAACATAGGGAAAAGAGAAGCATCACCCTATCTAATATTCTAATATATTATGTTAAATTTGTCAAGGGGGATGGTTTTCCTTCTTTTTCTTTCCCTATACCCTCTCGTCTTAACGGCCGGCGATAATACCGTGGCAATAAATGAAATTGCCTGGATGGGAACTGAAAATTCTTCCTATGATGAATGGATCGAGCTATATAATAACACTCCTGCCCCTATCTCTGTCGATGGGTGGACCCTTAAAAACGCCGGAGAAACCATATCAATCGGTTTAAAAGGAATTGTTCCTCCTTACGGCTTTTATCTTTTAGAGAGAACTGACGATAACTCCGTTTTAGATATTAAGGCCGACTTGATCTACAAAGGCTCTTTAAAAAATAGCGGAGAAAAACTAGAGCTTTTTGATAATTCAAATAACTTAGCAGATTCCGTAAATTGTGAAGAGGGGTGGTTCTCCGGAGACAACAAAACGAAGCAAACAATGGAAAGAGATTCTTCTGGAGAAGAGTGGCATAACAGCCAAGAGAAATATGGCAGCCCAAAAAGTAAAAATAGCGAAGGACTGTCATTAACATTGCCAACTATTCCAGAAGAAAGAGAAATTATCCCTCAGGAAAACGGAAAGAAAGAAACTGCAGTTTATCCTTCCGGCATTATTTTAAACGAAATGCTTCCCTCGCCAGAGGGAGAAGACTCCAAAGAAGAGTGGATTGAAATTTTTAACAGAAACAACTTCGAAGTTGACCTGTCCGGGTGGAAAATCACAGACACGGTTGGTAAAACAACCTCTTATGTTTTCCCTGGGGAGACAAAAATTAAGCCCGAGGACTTTTTTGTTGTTTATAGACCAATAACAAAAATAATTTTAAACAATGACGAAGACGGTTTACAGCTTTTGAACCCCAACGAAGATACGATAGACGAAAGATCCTATGGAAAAGCTGTTTTGGGCCAATCTTACAGCCTTTTCGGAGAAAAATGGGGCTGGGGAGTTCCGACGCCAGGCGAGGAGAATAAAAAATTTTCAGAGGGAGAGAACGCGGATAAAATAGCAGAAAAAGAGGTTATTAATAGAGATCTAGCGGCAATTGGAGAACAGGCTCAAAATTCTCCAAAATCGTTTATGCCATTATTAATATCTTCTATCATCGCTGTTTTAGCCGGAATAACGATTTTACTAATTAAAAAATTGCAACAAAATAAAAATCTGCTACAATGAGACTGAACTTATATGTCAGGGCATTCCCACGCTAAAACCATAAAACATCAGAAAAACCTCACTGATCAAAAAAGGGGTCAAATGTTCTCGAAAATGGCGAGGGTAATTTCAGTTGCTGTAAAACAAGGAGGGGCCGACCCGATAGTGAATACTAAACTACAGGCGGCTATTGGAAGGGCAAGAGAGCTTAATATGCCGAAAGATAATATTGAAAGGGCTATTGAGCAGGCCGTAGGAGGAAAAGAAGGGGCTAATCTTGAAGAGGTTATTTTTGAAGCTTATGGCCCGGGCGGAATCGCCGTGATTATCGAGGGGATCACGGATAATAAAAACCGGACGCTAGGGGAGATAAAACAGGTTTTAAATCAGGCTGGGGGCAAACTGGTCGGGGAAGGCGGAGTAAAATGGATGTTCGACAAAAAAGGGTGTATTTCTGTAGAGATGAAGTCCCAAGAGCCAACCCTACAAAATAAAGAAGAATTAGAGATGATAGCTATTGAGTCGGGAGCTGAAGACATTTATGGGCAAGACGATATTTTAGATATTTATACGAAAATGGAGACCTTAGAAAATGTTAAAAAATCCCTAGAGGGGAAAGGGATAAAAGTAGAATCTGCCTCTTTAGATTGGGTTCCGAAAGAAGAGGTCTTCGTAGAAGAAAAGCAAAAAGAGGGGTGCCAAAAACTTTTTGACGCTCTGGATGAATTAGACAGCGTTCAAGGGGTTTATTCTAATTTAAAATTTTAATAATATATCTATGATTATAATCGGGATTGATCCGGGGACAGCTAGTACTGGCTACGGCATAATTGAAACATTCTATGACGGAGGATTGAAAAAGAAGTCTTTTAAATGTTTGGATTACGGCATGATAAAAACACTTCCTTCTTTTGCCCCTTCAGAGCGTTTAAAAAAGATAAACAACGACCTAAGCAAGTTAATAAAAAAACATAAACCTGAAATCTTGGCTGTAGAAAGCCTTTATTTTTTTAGAAATTTAAAAACCGCCATTCCTGTTAGCCAGGCTAAAGGAGTAATACTGTTGACTGCCGCAAAAAACAAGATACCAGTCATAGAATTCACGCCTCTTCAGGCAAAAATGGCAGTTACCGGTTATGGCTGGGCGGAAAAGCCCAGGGTTCAAAAAAGAATCAAAACTTTATTAAAATTGAAGGAAATTCCAAAACCAGACGATGCTGCAGATGCCTTGGCTATGGCTATTACATACGTCCTTAAGGGAGAAGTGTAAAAAAGGGGCTTGACAATATTTCTTTAAAAAATATAATACCCAAATAGGAAGACCTGAAAGGTCGATAATAAAAATAGGTTTTAACCAAAAATTATGTTTTACGAAGACGAAAACCCGACTCCTGACGAAGGGGACGATCCAGAGACAGAAGAGCCAGAAGAAGAGGAGGAAGAAGAACTTGAATAATTTTTGAATTTTATTTTGATTTTAAACAAAAAAACGCCGCCGATAGGGCGGTGTTTTTTTATTTCACTCTAACAAACTTTCTTCTCCCAACTTGGATAACAATTTCTCTATTAATATTTATCGTCTTTTTCCAGTCGTTTTCAATATTCCCGTCTATTTTTACTCCATTTTGGAGAATTAATCTTTTAGCCTCAGCCTTAGACGGCGCTAATTTCGCCTCGACCAGAAGATCTAGAAGAAAAATATTTTTATTTTTTATAGAAATCTCTGAAATGTCCGACGGAAGCTCCCTTTCCTTATGGACTTTATCAAATTCTTTTTCTGCCAAGATAGATGTTTTTTCATCATAGCAAGCAAGAACTACTTCCCTCGCCAGTCGAGCTTTGGCCTCCCTCGGGTGGGAATTTTTCATGATTTTTTCGATTTCCTCTGCTGGCACATCTGTTAAAAGTTCAAGGCCAAGACTAATAATTTCGTCTGGCCATGACATAATTTTGCCATACATCTCTCCCGAATTATTATCCAGACTTACTAAATTTCCTTCGGTTTTACCCATTTTTTTACCAGTAGGGTCAACCAGTAATTTTAAACCCATAACAAATTTATCCTTATTCTTTAGCCCCTTCATCAAGTCTCTTCCACACAGCATATTAAAAATCTGGTCGCTTCCTCCCACCTCCAGATCAACATCCATGGCAACGCTATCATAGGCTTGAGCCAGGGGATATAAGAACTCATGCAAAAAGATAGGATTCTTATTTTTTATCCTTTCTTGAAAAAAATCCCTGATTATCATCTGTTGAACAGTAAAATTAGCAGCCAGATCTATTAGTTCATCGAACCTTAGCTTATCTAGCCAGGAACTGTTGAATAAAAGCTTGGCAGGATTTTTTCCTTTAAAGTCAATAAATCTGCCAGCCTGTTTTTGATAGTTTCTAGCATTAGCCAAAACCTCTTTCCTTGACAGCCTTTTTCTAGTAGAGATTTTCTCCGTAGGGTCTCCTATCATCCCGGTAAAATCTCCTATAAGCATTATAATTTCGTGACCAAGCTTCTGAAATTGAGCTAATTTTTTAATAGTAATCAAATGGCCCAAATGAAGAACTGGCCCAGTAGGGTCATACCCACAATATATTTTTAACTTTTTCCCAGAAAGGAGAGTTTTTTCTAAAGCCTCTTTGTTGGGGTATATTTTTTCCACTCCCCGGGTTAAAGCTACTCTAATTTTCTCTTGGTTAGCGTCTGCCATGTTTTTGTATTATATGATATTAGGCCTCTTTTGTAAAAACTCCCTGTTATTGTTATGATAATAAGACGAAATAAATGACCAAAAAACTCTCTTTTTTAAAAATACTTAAGGGGAAAGGAGGAAAACGCTTCTCTCCTATTAAAATTTTAGGATTCGGCGTTTTATTGTGTTTCGCCTTCTCTTTGGTTTTATTTCTTTATTATGTAAAAGATTTCCCTCGCCCAGAGAAATTTACGGAAAGAAGGATCCCGCAATCTACTAAAATTTATGACAGAACCGGCGAGGTTCTCCTATATGAGATATATGGAGAAGAAAAAAGAACCTGGGTCCCATTGAGCGAAATCCCAGACAAAATGAAAGAGGCCGTGATAGCCGCCGAAGACGCTAATTTTTATAACCACTTCGGAGTAGATATCAGGGGTGTCTTAAGGGCTATTTTTGCCGACCTAAAAATAGGACTGCCGGTCTATGGAGGATCAACTATCCCTCAGCAGCTAATACGGTCTGCTTTTCTGACGACAGAAAAAACTGCCGAGAGAAAAACGAGAGAAATTATCTTGGCGATAGAGCTTGATAGACGCTATTCAAAAGACCAAATTCTCGAGTGGTATTTGAACCAAGTCCCTTTTGGGCAAAACACTTACGGAGTGGAGGCGGCTAGCCAAACTTATTTCAAAAAAAGAGTTTCTGAGCTTTCTTTGCCAGAAATCGCTATTTTGGCATCTCTAATTAAATCTCCTAGCCATCTTTCTCCTTATGGAGACTATAAAGATGAACTTCTGGGACGTAAAGACTATGTTTTAAACAGAATGGCCCAGGAAAAATTTATAACCGAGGAAGAGGCTGAAACTGCGAAAAAAGAAGAAATAAAATTCGCAGACATATCCCATTCAATAAAAGCCCCAAACTTTACTCTATGGGTTAAAAACTATCTAGAAGAAAAATACGGCAACGATTTTCTGATGGAAGGAGGATTAAAAGTCTATACCAGTCTAGATTGGGAGCTACAAGAACAGGCAGAAAGAATTGTTAAAGAGGGGGTAGAGGAAGATAATGCTTATAACGCTTATAACGGAGCTTTAGTCGCTATAGCTCCAAACACGGGGGAGGTTCTGTCTTTGGTCGGATCTGCCTATTATTTCGGAGAATCTTATCCTGAAGGATGTATTTCTGGCAAAAATTGTTTATTTGACCCTCAATTTAACGTCGCTATAGGAACAGAAAGAAACCCGGGACGCCAACCAGGGTCTGCCTTTAAGCCTTTTGTTTACGCAACCGCTTTTAAGAAAGGATACACCGGAGACACGGTAGTGGTCGATGAATTAACCGACTTTGGAGAGTGGGGAGGGGAAGATTATGTTCCTCAAAACTATGACGGACTGTTTCGAGGAGCCGTCACCCTGAGAAGAGCTCTTGCTCAAAGTTTGAATGTGCCCGCCGTTAAAGTTTTATTAAATTTGGCAGGGTTAGAAGACTCTATTAAAACCGCCCAAGACTTAGGAATTAATACTTTAACCCCTCCTTATGGACCCTCTATCGTTTTGGGAGGGTGGGAAGTCAAATTGATAGAAATGACTTCAGCTTACGGAGTTTTCGCTAATGATGGACTAAAAATTCCCCCAGTATTTATTTTAAGGATAGAAGACAGCAAGGGGAATATTATTGAAAAAAACGAAAAAACTCCTCAAAGAGTCCTTTCTAGTCAGGTCAGCAGAATGATTAATGATATTTTATCAGATAACGAAGCAAGAGCTCCAATGTTTGGAGTAAGATCTCATCTATATTTTGAGAATTATCAAGTGGCGGCAAAAACCGGGACGACAGACAGCTTCAAAGACTGTTGGGCTCTTGGATATACGCCGTCAATTTCTGTTGGCGTTTGGGTTGGGAATAATAATAACGAACCGATGACGAGAAGACAGCCCGCAGCCACTGTTGCGGGCCCCATATTTCATTCCTTTATGGAAAAGGCGTTGTTAAAATACCCTACAAAAACTTTTTTGAAACCGGGAGAATAGTTTTTATGTTGTCTTTACCGGCATGACAACATAAATATAGTTTTCATCCTCTGTTGATTTCAGAATAGATGGGCCTTCCTCATCGTTCAGCTCAAAAATAGCTTCTTGCCCCTGGAGGTTCATAAGCCCTTCTATTAAAAACCTATAGTTGAAAGAGGCGGATACCTCTTTTCCTTTAACTTCTCCCGCCAAGAAACTATAATATTCCCCCAAGTCAGGGCTTTGGCTAGTAACCTCTATTTTGTTTTCCTTCGGTTTTACCTTTAGTTTAACCTCGCTGACCTTACCGCTGAAAAGAGCGGCGGATTTTATCTGATTTAGAAATTCATTCTTTTGGAAAACAACCTTAGTCTCGCATTTTTTAGGAATTATTTCTTGATAATTTGGGAATTCTCCCTCAATAAGACGAGAAATTATCTGGACATGGGGATGGGGAGTCTCTTGGAGAGATTTTTCGAATAAAACTTGGTTTGGAGAAAAATAGATTTTGAGATTTTTTGGAGAATTAGACTGAATCAGATTTTTTTCGCTAAAAATGCCTATAATTTCTTTCGCGGCTCCTTGAGGAAGAATTAAAGAATACTCTTTATTTAATTGAGAGTTAACAAACATCTTCTTTTCCCCTAAACGGAAGCTATCTGTCGCGGCTATTTTAATTAAGCTTTTTTGGAAGGAAAAATATATCCCGGATATTTCCGGTCTAGTAACAGACAGGGAGGCTATATCAACTACCTGGCTCAAGCTTTGCGAAAAGATAGAGCTGTCTATGTCAAAAACTTCTCCCCCCTCTATTTTGGGGATTAAAGGAAATTCTTCAGGATTAAACCCTTTAATTTGAGTTTTGTAGTTATCGCATTCTATGTTCAAGACCAAATTCTTAACCTCCAAGGTGACCGGTTTGTTGGGAAGGAGATTTATAAAGTTGGAGAAAATTCTAACCGGAACTAGAATTTCTCCCTCTTTTTCAGTTTTTACTAAAGACCACCATTTGATTCCTATTTCAAGATTTGTCGCAGACAGATTAAGGAAGTTCTTTTCCGTTTTAATTAAGATATTGTTTAAAATAGGAAGGGAGGTTGATTTTGCCGGTACTCTTTCAATAATATTAATTCCTTCTTTTAGTTTTTCTTTTAAAATAGTAATTTTCATTTTTTTGTATTTCGTCGTTATATTATATATAAATATTGTTGTTGTTGGTTGTGTGTAAAAGTATTTTTTTGTTCGTCTTTTCCGAGTAAAACAAAGGATGGACTGGTTGTGGATGGTTTTATAGAAAATCGTTTTATGTTTTTGTGCTATTTTTGTCCACAGTTCTTATACAACTTTGTCCTCTCTTTTATCAACAATCAAAATTAACTAAACTCTCCATAAATATGCTGCTTTATGGAGTTGATTTCATCAAGGAGTTTTTCGTTATCTTCTGTCTCTTTTTTTATCTTTTCAAAAGCATATATGGCCGTGGTGTGGTCTTTTCCTCCAAACTTTCTTCCGATAAAGGGGAAGGAATTTTTAAGCTCGTTTCTTAATAAAAACATGGCAATCTGCCTAGGCCTTACTATTTCTTTCTTTCTTGATTCGGAAAGAATTTCTCTCTCTTTCAGATCGTAAAACTCGGCAACCATTTGGATTATTTTTTTGGGGCTGACCATTTTGTTTGGGGTTGAAATAAGATTTTTAAGAAGAGATTTAACAGAATCAAGGGTTATAGGTTGGCTATTCATTTTTTTATAAGCAGTCATCCTATTCAAAGCTCCCTCTAATTCTCGGATGTTTTTTTGGATATTGGAGGCGATATAACTCAAGACATCCTCAGAGAATTCAATTTTTCTTTCTTGGCATTTTGCTTTTAAAATAGCGACCCGGGATTCAAAATCGGGGTAAGAAATATCCGCTATCATACCTCCCTCAAAACGAGACCTTAACCTTTCTGTAAGGGCTGGAATTGATTTTGGTGGCCTATCGGAAGAGAGAATCACTTGTTTCCCTTTTTCGTATAGAGCATTGAAAGTGTGGAAGAATTCTTCCTGGGTTTTTTCTTTTCCGGCCAAAAACTGGATGTCGTCAATAATTAAAACATCTGTCGCTCGGTGTTTCGCCCGGAACTCTTCCATTTCGTGGTTTTTAATCGAAACTACCACCCCAGCGGTAAATTTTTCAGATGGGATATATTGAATCTTCTTTTTTGGAGATGTTTTCAAAACTTCATTCCCTATCGCCTGCAAAAGATGGGTTTTGCCAAGTCCTACTCCTCCGTAGATAAACAAGGGGTTGTATATTTGTCCTGGCTTCTGAGCTACGGCAGAGGCCGCCGCATGAGGGAGCTCGTTAAAGGGGCCAACTATAAAATTATCAAAAGTATATTTAGGGTTAAGATTCGTCTCTTTGTCTGTTTTAAATTCTTGGAACTCAAGCTGCCCTATATCTGGCAAAGAAGGAAAGCTCTTTCTTGTCATTTTTAACTCGGTTTTTCCAACATCGTACCTTACGTTTTTTATTTCCGTGTTTAGATCGTGTAAGATTTTAAATATGGATTTGTTGTATTTCTGTTCAAACCACTCTTTGGCGAAGGTATTCGGGACAGAGATAACAACTTCCCCCTCTTTTTGAGAAGTGATGCCCGTTTCTTTGAACCAGGTGGCAAAATTTGCCTGAGAAATGTTTAATTGCACCTGGGCTAAAACTGTTTGCCAAAGCTCTTCATTTGTCATAGTGGCTATCCTCCATTATATACAGAAAGCAAAGAGAATGTAAATTGCCGTAGAAATCACCGTTTCTGTGGATATCTTGTGGAAAGCCTGTGGAATTGACTTACCTCATTTTTTTGTATAGTATGAAAGATACGTAAAAATTAAAAAACATGAGCATCACATATTTTATCAAAAAGAAAAAAAGAAAGAGGACTCACGGATTTAGAAAAAGACAGAAAACCAAGCAGGGAAGGGCAGTCTTAAAAAGAAGGAGGGCAAAAGGGAGAAAGAAAATTACGGTTTAAAAGTTATGCTTTCTAAAAAAAACCTCTTAAAGAAAAAAGGCGACATAGAGAGGGTTTTTAAAAAAGGCAGAGGGTCAAAGGAAGACTTTTTATTGCTGAAAGCCGTAAGGAATAGTTTAAGCTCTTCCAGATTTGGAATCGTAGTTTCTCAAAAAGTTTCAAAAAAGGCTGTCTTAAGGAATAAAATCAGAAGGAGATTAAAAGAAATAATTGGGGCGAAGATAGGCAAGATAAAAGGAGGTCAGGATTGTCTTTTGATAGCTCTGCCCGGACTTGAAAATAAAGATTTTTGGGAGATTGAGGAAATAATAAATAAACTTTTTATTAAAGGAAATTTATGGGTTCAATAGGAGCTATATTCAACGTTATATTATATCAGCCTCTTTTAAATTTACTCATTTTGTTTTATACGTATCTTCCGGGGCACGATTTTGGAGTAGCAATAATCGTCTTAACGCTAGTTATCAGATTTCTCCTATATCCTTTAATGGCCCAATCAATAAGGTCTCAGAAGGTTTTGTCTGAAATACAGCCTAAAATTCAAGAACTGCAGAAAAAGTATAAGGACGACAAGGAAAAACAAATGAAAGAGATGATGGCTCTTTATAAGGAGGCTAAAATAAATCCTTTGGGCAGTTTTCTCCCCCTTCTTATTCAGTTCCCCATTCTTATCGCTCTTTATCAGGTTTTCTGGAAAGGGTTCCAGCCCAGCTCCATGTCGAGCCTATACAGCTTTGTCCCAAACCCCGGGACCATTGATCCTACTTTTTTGGGATTGATTAATCTTTCTCAAGCCAGCATAATTTTAGCTTTTATCGCCGGTATAGCCCAATTTGTCCAGTCGAAAATGATGACTCCTGCGGTAAAAGGTCCGAAATCTTCGTCCCAAATTTCAGACAGAATGCAAAACCAGATGCTTTACATCCTGCCCATTTTTACTGTTTTTATCCTTTGGAAGCTACCGGCTGCTATAGGTCTTTATTGGGTAATTACATCTTTGTTCTCCATAGCTCAACAGTATTTTATCTTAAAGAAGCCCTCAAAACAGCATGATTACGCAAAATAATTTGCAGAAGATAAAACAATTCCTTGAGGAATTTTTTAGAAAGACCACCTTTGAAGTTGAGGTAGAGTCTTTGTCTCAAAACGAGTCAACTTTATCGGTCGCGCTAAAAACAACAGAACCCCAGATTTTGATAGGAGAGGGGGGCCAGACCCTTTTTGAAATTCAGCACCTCTTGAGGGCTATTTTAAGGAGAAAAATTGCCGAACAGGAGGCCTTCAGTTTAGAAAAACAGGACGAAAATTTTTATTTAGACCTAGATATCAACAGTTATAAAAAGAAAAAAGCGGAATATTTGAAAGAATTGGCCAGAAACGTTGCAGACGATGTTTCCCTAACAAAAAAAGAGAGAATTTTCTCTTCTATGTCAGCTTACGAAAGAAGGATTATACATATGGAGCTAGCTGACAGGTCGGATGTTTCCACGGAGAGCTCAGGACAAGAGCCAGAAAGGAAGATAATAGTTAAACCGCGTCCATAATCAAACGTTCAGAGGTTTCAGAATCAAGATATCAGGGTTTATTAGTTGGAGCAGTAAGTAGGATCCTAAAAGGAGTAAAAGCCCGACAATCGCGGAAGTAATCGTGTCTCTAGCATCTTTCTGAGTGGCGGCGTTACCCGCCGAAGTAAGATAGCGTAGCCCTCCGTAAACCAACATAGAAAAAGCAGCTAATCCTGCTATCATTACTGAAAAGGTAAACAAGTAGGATACTAATTCTGGCAGGGTAGTAGTGTTTGTAATAGTTATTTGTCCTCCGCCGGGCTTTGGTACAGAAGGCCAGGTTACTTCGGTAGCATTAATAATTAAAGGGAAAAGGCAAAACAGAGAAATAAGGAAAAGGGATAGAATGCCCTGATTTTTTTTGTTCAAAAAAATATTTAACAGCATCTTAATATATAATATGATTTATTGTTCTTTTCGGCAAGAGATCTACTCTCCGGCTTCCAAGCTGAAATTCTTTATGTCAGAAGCAAATTCAATTATAACCAGAATTGTCCAGCCAAAGAGTATAGCTCCTACGTAAGGTATAAATTCAAATATCGCCGTTATTCCTACCCTTAAGCCAACCTTCCCCAATCTTTTTAATAGGGCACTTCCTTGCTTTTTAATTTGGGCCGATTTTACTTTTGTAGACACTGGTTTTCGGTCGCTAAGATCTCTTTTTCCTCCAGAGCGCCAAAAAATCCAAAGCCCAAAAACGGCGATACCGATGGTGTCTAGTATGCCAAGATCGTCTAAGCCGAAGCATATCAAAATAACACCAATAATATCCAAAACTAGGGCAAGAGTTATTACCGGTAAAAACGTCATTGCTTCGGCGACTCCTCTTGGGGAAAATCCTATCATATGCCTTTTGCTTGTCTAATTTTTAAAACTTCTTCTGGGGCCGTGGTAATAATCTGGTCTTCGGTATAGGAAGCTACTACTTTGATTGAAACGTGTTTTTGTCCAGCAAAAAACATCCCTTCTCCAACCTCGGCCTCCAACAGAAGATATTTTTCCTCCTCTGTCAGGTTGAATGTCTTTTGTACAATATCAATCGTTGCAGAACTTTGTTTCATTAAGAACTGGAGGGAAGAGTTGGTAATAATGGGTTGCCCGTAATTGGATTTCATAAAATCTCCTACATCCTGAGTGATGGTGGTTACTCCCAGCCAGTATTTCCTAGCTCTCTTACATATTCCGAACAAGAAAGAAGCTCCGTCTTCATTTCTCATCATCCACCAGGCTTCATCAATAACTAATATCCTCTTTTTCAATTCGGACCTGACTTTGTTCCAAATGTATCTCATAATTATAAACATTGCCATCGGTCTTAATTCATCTTCCATATCCCTGATGCCGAAAACAACAAAGGGTTTATCCATTGAGATATTGGTTGGTTGGTTGAAAAACTGAGCAAAGGTTCCTTTGGTGAATTTTCTGATTCTTTTTACTAAAGAATCTGCTCCCTCCATGCCCTCAAGAACCTGTTCTAAATCTTCCATTAAGGGAGTTTTTTCTTTCCAGGTCGTAGGGTCGGTTTGGGGAGTAATATCTTTTGCGGCATAGGTTTCCGTGAGAGCTCTGTCTAAAATTGCGTCTTCTTCTGGAGTTAATCCTCCCAACATAAGCCTTAACAGTCCCACTAAGTTAATAATATTTGACCTTAAAACGTCTTCTGCCTTTTCATCTTCTCTGGGAGTAGCCAAATCAAACGGGTTGATATGGTTTGGGGCAGCCAGGGAAATATTAAAGAAAGATCCTCCGACGGCATCTGATAAAAATTGATACTCATTCTCCGGATCAACAATAATACAATCAACCCCCAGCATTAAAGATCTTAATATCTCAAGTTTTACGGCATAACTTTTACCAGAGCCTGATTTAGCGAAGATTACAGAATTTGCGTTCTCTAAACTGAACCTATCAAACAATATTAGGGAATTATTATGTCTATTTATTCCATACAAAATCCCTTCATTAGAGCTCAAATCGAAAGAAACAAAAGGAAAAATACTGGAAAGGGGTCCTGTATTTATCTTTGTATGGACTTGGACTTGGTCCAAGCCATAAGGAAGGCTACTGTTAAAGCCTGCTCTTTGTTGGTAGAGAGCAGGTTTAATATAAATAAGCCTTGATTCCAAGATAGATCTTAGGTTTGTTTCGATGTCTTTTATCTCTTTTTCGGTTTCTCCGTAAACAGTAAGGTAAAGTCCGAAGTTAAACATTCTTTCCTGGGCGGTTTGTAGCCTGTCTCTTAGGTCTTCTAGGTCCCGGTAGGCTATTTCCAGGGTCGGGTCTCTGATTAGCCCTTTTTCTTCTCTTTCCATGATTTCCGCCTGGACTTCAGTAACTCTTTTTCTTAATTCTTTTAAAACCTGACTGGTTTCAACAGGATGGATGTGAAAGCCTATATCCATTGGGGTGTCTAGGTTGATAACCGGGGAGAACCAGGCCGTGCTTAAATATCTGGGATAAGAGAAAATGAAAAAAGCCTTGGCAAATCTCTTGCCTAATTTTAAGGAGTCGGCTGAAATTGAAATTGAAGAAGGAGCGATAATGTCAGCCGCCCTAATAGTCGGTGCCTCAAAAATCTTTTCCTCTTCGGTTTTTTTTCTTTTTGAAAAAGGGAAGTCTATCATAGTTATTCTAATATCTCTGGCGGTATTTCCGGATAATATCCTACTTCGGCTTCTTCTGGGTGGTATTGGCTCCAAAAGAGTTCAATCATCTCAGATGTATTCAGAGGAACACATTGGAGCCCGCACCTTCTGAGGCCCAAAGCTACAAATTCCATTCTTTGCCACAATTGGGACTTAGCCCTTTGAAATTGTTCTTCGGTCGGTTCTGTTGTGGATCCTTTCTTTTTGTCCGTTGGCATACCTGGTATTTCCACCAGCGTAAAGGGGACTACTACAAAAAAAGTTTTTGACATGATTGCTCCGCCGGCAATTAAATCTCTCACGAATTTTTGATATTCAGCTGTCTGCATTTTTAAAAGTTCATTCTCCTGTGCTCTCTCTAGGTCTTTCAGCTTGTCTAAATACCCCGTTATATTCAGCCTCCTTGACTGAACAACTATCTCTAGTGAGAAGTCCAGAGAGTTTAAAAAGTTTTGGAATTGGTAGATGATGGCAGTTTGTTCTTCATCCGACTTCAAAGCAAAATTCAGAGAAGAAACCATTATTATCCCCCTTAAAGATTTGTTTCTCAAAACAACAACCCCCTGTTTTATCTGGTCTATTTCTAAAAATTGTTGCGTGCTTCCTTGAGCCATAAATTACTTAGTTTTAGTCTCGATTTGAGTTTGCAAATTCTTAAGCCTGCTTTTTGAAGCGACTCTTAAGGTAGATTCTTCTTCTGAGGCTTCTTTTTTCTTTTCCACCTTTTTAAAAACCATTATTGGGGATTCAGCTTTTCTCCAGATATACATTTTGGGAGAAATAGAAAAGGTTAAAAAATTACCCAAAACAGTGGGTAAATCCCTGCCGTTTATTTTTAAGAAAGCCAGCGCAAAAGAGATAGCCCCCAAGACAATACAGGACATTATAAAAAGATAAGAGGGGAGCATAAACTTAAGAACGGCACATGTCCCAATAGCCCCTCCGATATAGAGAGCTTGTCTGATAGTCAAAGGCCCTATTATCTTTGCTTTATAGTCAATAAATTGAGGGACAGTAAAACGCATATTTATTCAATTGGCTCTCTATAAGTATCCGATTTTTTAGGGGAGGAAGGTTTTTTCTCTGGCTCTCCGGGAGGAATTGTTTCTTTTTCCTTTTCTACCACTGGATTAATCTCTTTACCGCTTATTTGTTCTAGGATAGGCTTCACCGGGTAGAAAATAGAACGATAAATCTCTTGGGACATTTTTTTTGCCTCCTCTTTTTTTATTTTTAAATCCGTTTCTAGCGATTTTTGGAGATCATCTGTTGCCGAGATACCTAACAAAACATCTCCAACGAGTTTTGCCACAAGAGAAATATCCTCATCTTTTTTGATTTCATATCTTTCGCAGATATTTCTTATATATTCCGCCGTTTCGTTAGAAAAAATTGCTTCTTGGAGCTCTTTGGGAAGCTTGTCGTAAAGCTCCCAGAGCTGTTCTTTTGTATATACTTTTGGCATGTGTTTAATACATTTAATTATTTTACTCCTTTCTCTATTCTACCATAAATTAGGGAAGTAATTAAAAGGGAAAGGGCACGCGGCGTTTCCTTGACAAAAAGGATAAATTACATTATAATTGGGTAGCTGGGGATATATATCCCTGGTGATGGTATATTCAAAAATAAATAACTTTAAAGGGGGGAAAGATAATGCCAACAGACGTTTTTTCTTACATTCTTTCAGGATTAGGATATCTTGTTGTTGCATACATGATCGCAATTCTTATCTGGGGGACTCGCCAGGTTCCGGAAGAAAAGAGATATGTGATCGAAAGGCTAGGCAGGTATAACAGAACGGTTGGGCCAGGACTGATCTTTTTTCTGCCTTGGATAGAAAAAATCAGAGCAGAAATCCTTATCTCGGAACAGACAGTCCTGTTGTTTACGGATCCGATCAAATTTGATTTCAAAGATGGTTCTGCAACGCCAAAACAATCAGAGGCATTTGTGAGAATCAAAAGCCCTGAGACTCCGTACCTCTCGAAAGATGGGAAAAATGAGTCGGGGGCATACAGGGCTCTCTATGAGATCAGGAATTGGGAAAAAGCCATCAAATCTTTGCTGGAAAACGCTATCCGTAGCTACCTCAACGGGTTGACTGTCGACGAGGGTATCACAGAGAAAGGTGCGGGATTTGATCTGAGAAACAAATTACCGGCTGAAGAAGTGGCCAGAATCCAGGATTCTTTAGATGGTTGGGGCTTTGGACTTGTCCGTATAACTATAATGGATTTCGACCTTGATAAAAAGATCATTGATGCAAGGGACGATGTACAATCAAAGCACCGCCAGGTAGACGCGGCCAAGTTCGAACGCGAGAGGATGGCAGAAGAAACAGTGGGAGCTCTTCTGTGCATGGTAGCGTTGTCTATGGGAGAAAAGTTTGAGGACATCCAGAAAAAGGTGAGGGAAGACCAGGATTTGCAGAAGCAGGTTCTAGAATTCAGCCAGGAGCTGGTTACTCGCCAGATGAGCCTCGACGGGAAGTCTCTTATCGATATAAGGACAAGCGGCGGCGGAGACGTTGAACAACTTGCTCTTCGCGTCATAGGCCTTTTCAAAAGCAAATTAAGTGATAATGGCGGCCAGAGGAAGGAAGACAAAGGAGATCAAGTTAGGGAAAAACAGCAAAAACCTGACCAGGAGAAGTAAGATGGGTAAAAAACCAACGTACGGGCAGATTGATGCTCTTATAAAAAAAATAAGCCTTCAAGACGCCAGGGAAAGGGACAAGATAGTCAAAAAAGAAAAAGCCGACAATGCGGGGAAGAAGGGAGAGGAAGAACGTCAGAGGAATTCTCTGGTGTGTCAATGGCTTCGAGGCTGTCAGTCTCAAGATCACGACGGTACAAAAAAAGGGCTCCCTAACACGGGAGAAGGGGGGTCAAGGAGAAGATATCCAAATACAGGAGATGGATAATTCATCATCAAGGTGGGACGCATGTCCCACCTTTTTATTATAGAGTGGAGAATTCTCGGCCAGCATTAGAGGTTAGATATTGATGCAGCCTTCTATTTTCCCCTCCAAGCCAGAGTAGAGCGTTTGGCTGGTTAGCTGCTGCAGCTAAATCTCTAATTCTGTTTTCAATTCTTGCTATTCCTCCCCCTCCGCGATCTTTGTAAAAATTACCCATTTGGCGCCCATCCCAACTATAGATAATTGAATCTAGTATTTCATTATGCCCCAATGATGCGTCTGATAAATGGCCTGCTCTTTCTGGTTTTATTCTTCCCATAATTTCCCTATTAAATGCTTGGGTTATATTGTTGTAGGGATGGGGCCCTTGGCCTCCTACCGCCGGAGTCATAGTTCTTAATCTAGTTGTGTCTAAATGAGGCATCGCACTAATAATCTCTTTATCAAAATCAAATCTTCTTGCTCTCGCATCGCCTCGTGGCAAATTAAGCCCGACATCATATTTTCTTGAATCATTTAATGTTTGTTGTACCTCTTCTTCAGTCAATCCTCTATTCATCGCATCATTGAATTCGTTATTTTTTATTAATTTGTTCAAATAACCAACCCTGGTTGCCCAGTTGCTTGCGTTCCTAAATTTTGAAAGAACGGTTTCTGGTCTTTCATCCGCCACTTCTTTTTCAGCTTCTTTAATATTTTTTTCGTCATTTTCAACCATACCTGGCCCCATAGCTTTCCCGATACCTCGGATTGCGGCGGTAGGTCCTCCAAGAAGAGCGCTAGAGAGCCTGCCTCGCATTCCTCCCGCCCCAGCTCCTGGCGTTCTGGCATTAGCCATTCTTTCTCCAAACCTGCTTACTCCTGCCGGGATTCTATCTCTTGCCCAACCCTTGCCTCTCGCGGCTGCCCAGTTTCCCGCCGATTTAAATCCTTTTTCTCCCCATTTCATTACCGTTTCTGTCCCCCCACCAGACATTTTTATACTTAAGACAAAACCTACTATCAGAAAAGCTAGGACAGACCCGTAAGTTAATATTTGATAAATAGGAATGATATTAAGGAGATTTTGAACCCAATCCGGCGCTCCGCTTGAGGTCATGCTTATTTCTGGAAAGTTTGTTACAATATTCATCATTCTCGTTCCCATCCATAAAAAGAATCCCATGATTGCTCCGACAAAAGACCATTGTAGAAAGTAGTTTTCCCACATTTTGTAATATTTTTGAGTGTCAGGCAGTATCCAGCAAAACCAGGCGATTGGGGCCATGATAACCAACAGCCAAATAGCGATAACCCTAAAGAGAAATAAAAGGGCATAAATTAATACTACTCCTCCTGTAAATATCCCAAAAAAAGTGCTGACAGCGGCTTTTACAATCATTCCTATTATACCCGAGAGTCCAATAATTTTGTTTGCTTCATCTAAAAATTGATTAAAAGAATAATCAGGGGGAGGATTCGCGATAAAACTTCCAAGCGGTGTATTTTTGAAAGCATCGCCAATCAATTGGCCGAAGTCGTTATTTTTGAAAAAGCTTAACGTCACTGCGTTAGCCACATCTATTATTATTCCGCAAATAACAGGTACAAAATTTATTAGAATAGCGATTAGAATAAACCTTGGAAGAAGTTTTTTCATCGTGTAGTTCTCTAATCTCAGAATGGTCGACAATGCAATAAAGACTAAAACTAAAATAAATCCTATATTTACAAATCCCGTTGTAATGGGTAGGGCCGCATCAACTATTCCTTCATGAGTAAGAGGTATGGTCCCGAATGTAACTTTAGTAGTCCAACTTAACAGGTTGGTGCAAATAAAGAAAAAAATGTAAGCCAAAATTGGAAAGATATGGGAGAAAATAAAAATCCCTATCACCAGCGGGTAAAAAAGAACGGTTGTGGCTATTCCTGAAATAAGACTTGCTATCGTGCTCCAGATGTCTTCGGCTTGTGCGGCGTGCAACGGCGTAAGAACTAAAAGCAACGCTACTGCCGAGACCAAGATTATTGTTTTGAATGATTTAGGCATTGATTTAAATTACTATATCATACCAAATCAGAAAGAAATCTGCCACCACTTACCGAAGATCTCGACATGGTAGCCAAGGAGAGCCAGTATTATATTA
>Ga0265297_10004817_pt1 | contig 21440 bp, 21 predicted proteins | sample Munlanlwell13791_FD_192502 | JGI IMG/M metagenome (GOLD analysis project Ga0265297, IMG submission 192502) | Leachate microbial communities from a municipal landfill in Southern Ontario, Canada - Leachate well 137-91 | ecosystem: Engineered > Solid waste > Landfill > Unclassified | place...
GATTACTATGAGACTCCGATGGTGAGTAAAACCTTTAGCGTTGTTTCTGGGCCTGGAGTGTATTATCAATCCTCAAGTGGACTGAACAGCAAATCCTCTACCCCGAATGGCGCGTTCCAAACCCCGGAACTCATGAGCTGTGTTCTATCAGTTATCATCGTGATTGTGGTAGTGATCATAATCGTGGTGTTCTTCATTCGATATCGAAAACGGCGGAAGGCGACATGAGTACAGACGTCATCGTCACCCAGAACATCTCAAAAACCTATGGCAAACCACCCTTGCAAGTCTTTGCCCTGCGGGAAACAAACCTTCGTATCAAACAAGGTGACTACATCGCGATTATCGGTCCGTCAGGTTCCGGGAAATCAACGTTAATGAACCTCTTAGGCTGTCTTGATAAACCCAGTTCCGGGAAGATCTATATCGACGGCAAAGATATCTCGCTCCTAGATGAAAACGAGCTTGCACGAATCCGCAGAGAAAAAATCGGATTTATTTTCCAGAAATACAATTTGATACCAACGTTAAATGCACTGGAGAACGTGGAACTTTCCATGGGGTTTGCAGGTGTTGACAGCCAGCTGCGGACCGCCAATGCAAAGAAACTGCTGGAGATGGTGGAGCTGTCAAAACGCATGACCCATAAACCGTCAGAGATGAGCGGCGGGGAACAGCAACGGGTAGCCATCGCTCGTGCATTAGCGAACAACCCTTCGATCATTCTTGCGGACGAGCCGACCGGGAATGTGGATACAAAATCTGGGGACAACATCATGAACATTTTAGAGGAAGTCAATCGAAGAGGAGAAACCATTATTGTCGTCACCCATAACTTGGCAATAGCGAAACGTGCGAAACGCGTGCTTCAAATCCAGGATGGGGTGGTGAAGGAAGACGTCTTTGGTTATCAAGATCAAATGGTGAAGAATACCTATGTTTAGCGATCATATCAAACTCGCGATAAAGAATCTTCGGCATCGTTTATCTCGATCGCTCTTGACATTACTCGGCATCGCGATCGGGATCATGGCGATTATTTCTCTGATGGGACTTGGGGAAGGAATGCAACAAGCAATAACGGGCGAGTTATCCAGCTTATCTGATGTCGTCATTGTATCAACAGGAGGAGGATTTATCTCATCATTTGGAGGCGGAGGGTCCTCCGGAGAATATTTCACCGACCGCGATATCGCTGATGTGGAACGAACCCAGGGAGTACGAGATGTGAGCACACAACTCTCCAGCACCGCTTACGCTGAATATAATGCGAAAAGAACCATCGTTTCCCTCACCGGGATGGACGTTCTTGTCATCGGACTTCAATATTCAACTTCGGAGCTGGAAGCAGGGGAGTTCCTCGGTGAAAATGATCAGAATAAGATTATGATCGGATATGGTATCGCGCATGAGACGTTTGATGCAGATATTTCTGTTGGAGGACGAATCGAGATTAATGGTCAAAAATTCTTTGTTAGTGGTATTTTCGCTAAACAGGGAATGAGTGGGTTTTCTTCGGATACTTTAATTCTTATGAATTCTCGTGACTTCAAAAAATTGACTGGGCAGAGCAACATCAGCACCATTTATTTCCGGGTAAACAATGTCAACGAGGTTGAATCCATAGCAGCAACCGTCCAGGATGCTATCAATGAAAATCATGGGCAGAAAGATTTTGCGACAGCAACAACGATGACTTCCGTCCTCGAGACGGTTCAATCCATAATCGGAATCCTTCAACTCGTGTTGGTCGCGATTGCGTCAATTGCTCTGGTGGTCGCCTCAATCGGGATTATGAATACGATGCTTACCTCAGTGATGGAGCGAACAAGGGAGATAGGTATTATGAAGGCGATTGGTGCAACCAATAAAGACATCATGAGTATCTTCATCATCGAAGGAATGCTGGTGAGCAGCATCGGTGGTATTCTTGGTGTCGTCCTGGGTGTGTTTGGTTCTCAGGCGCTTACCTTGATTCTGAATAACTTCATGATGATGGGTGGCAATTCCGCAGGTCTTTCCCCGATAATAACGCTCTTCTCGGTGGTTCTGGCGGTGACCGTATCATTACTCGTCGGAGTTCTTTCCAGTTTGTATCCTGCTTGGAAAGCAGCCCGGATGAGTCCCATTGAAGCAGTCCGCTACGAATAACCCTCCCGGTATTGAAGACGATACATTAATACTCCTTGTTTAATACCCGCTGTGATATGAAACACTCCCTCTTTGTAAAGATTCTCCGGGAAAAAAAACTCCTCTTACCACCCTTGAGTGGATACACGGATTACCCCTACCGGGTGGTTCTTGCGCGGTTCAACCCACCGTTTCTCATCACGGAGATGGCAAACGCCCGTGCGATTGTGCAGAAGAATCGACGCACCATGCAGATTCTGAAGATCGCGGAAGGAACGCAGTATCATGGGGCCCAGCTCGTGGGGAGCATCCCAGAATACATGCGCAAAGCAGCGGAAATCGTCCAGGACCTTGGGTTTGAGTACATCGATATCAACATGGGGTGTACCGCACGGAAGGTCACCTGTCGCGGCGAAGGGGTGTCTCTGATGAAACATGAGCAGAATGCCTGTGCGATTATCGAAGCGGTCAGTAGAGCAGTGGATGTCCCGGTGACCTGCAAGATGCGTCTTGGTGTCTCGAAACATGCGATGAACGCAATATCCCTTTCTCAGAAACTGGTGGATGCTGGTGCGACAGCTCTTACTATTCATGGACGAAGCGGGGAGAAGAAATTCGGAGTACTGCTCGATCGGGATCTCATCAAAAAAACCGTACACACTCTCTCCGTGCCCGTGGTCGCCAATGGCAGTATTTATACCGGGGTCGATGCCGACCAGATGCTACAACAGACCCAGGCTGCTGCGGTGATGCCCGGTAGAGGTCTTCTGGGAAATCCCTGGTTGGTCCCTGAGATACTCAATACCCTATCAAAGAAGAGGTATTCACCCCCTTCACTCGAGGAGAAAAAAGAAGTCTGTCTTGACCATCTTCATTTGCTAGTCGACTTCTACGGGGAGCGTCGTGCGGTTCTCAAGATGCGTAGTATCCTTCCCCATTATTTTTCGTCTTGTCTGTTTCTTAAGGAATTGAAAAAGGACGTCCAACAGATAACAACTTCAACTGATGTACCTATCCTGTTAGAACGAATTTCTGCTCATGAAATGAACAACAGATATCAACGATAGACCGTTCGTTTCATTTCGGTTTTAAAAACCTTGGATTGGTTGTGGAATCAGCGATTGATCAAACTCGGAGGGAAGCTGCTTTTTGGTCGCAAATTGGTACAACGCCGCCACATAAATACCATTGGTCGCTGATGCGACGACCCCAAGAAACGCCCAGTAGAAAAACGCGATGACGACCCCAACAATCACCCCGGTTGTACCACCAAGGAGATACCCCAAGATGATCGGCAGCACCCCCAGCAACGCAAGCAGGAAGAAGAAGACACCAAACCCAAATGACCCGATAATGGTCTCTCCCCACGTTTGTTTGAATAATGAGGCACTCCGTCTAATGGAGGAGGCGACCCCCTTTTTTTCATAGATAAGCACGGGGATGATAAAGAAGGTAACATATGTCCAGGCAAGACCGAAGACTCCAGCGACGATTCTACCGACCCATCCACCTCTCTGACGGATTGCCTGCAAGATCATCCCAATGGTCGCTGAAATGAGCGCCCAGATCAGGATTCGTCCAAGATGTTGAGACGCGATCCGGAGTCCATCGGAGACCGTTGGGTCACCGCCATTTAATCGGATATTTGCACAAGCGATGATGGCGGTGTTGAAGAAGATCACGATAAAAAACAAGACAAAATAAAGGAGAAATCCAACGATTATCCAGACCCATTGTGTGGATTCGAAGGAGTCACTGCCGAGGAACCAGAACCCGGCGAAAAAGGACAGTAAGATAATGATGCAAGCGATGAAGGAAAGGACGGGAAAGATCATGATTTCTTTGTCTTTCCGGAGAACACCAAGGCTTGTCTTCATTAATTTCCAACTGTTTGCGAATTTTCCCATGAAGACATGTAAGCAGAAAGCAGATAATTAAATATTTTCATTCAATCAGCATTCCCTCCGTTCTATTACTGGTAGCTGGTAAAAAAGTATCTTCGTTTGAAACACAAATCCTTATATGACACCCAATCCATTCAAGCATACAACTTCAGAAAGTAAAGGAGGAATATAGTGTGTTAATGATTGTACGATTGTATCCAAAAATCGATATCAATAAGATATGGGACTACGTGGAACATGACATGAAAGAAGAACCATCCAAATCCATGACACCGCTCTACGCGACCCAAACAGAAGGAATGATGGATGTCGGGATTATTTGCGAGGTGAAGGACGCTGATGATATCGCTCATTTCCTGACCCAAGAGATTATTAAATGCCCCGAAGTGCATCATACCAAAACCATTTCATTGATGAGACCTGTGTTCTTCCCGATCCCAAAAAAGAAACCAGCAAACATCCAACGGTATCTCATCCGTATGTACATGCATCCCTGCTATTATAAACAGAATTACGAGCATCTCATCACGTATCATTACCCAGAAAATCTTTTCCCTATCTATATTTCCTATTCGCTGGGGGATGAGGATATCATTATGAGTGTGGCTGCAGACTCAAAGCAAACCGCTCTGAAATTCCTAAAGGAACACATCCGGACTATGGATGGCGTGGATCAGTCAACCCTCTATCCCGTGTTTCGAGCGAAACGGTTCGCCCCGCTTGAAACATTGATTGAACAGCAGAAAAAATATTTAGCAGAGCGTGGGAAAAAGACCCCACCTGAGGAAGTGGATTTACAGTTTGACTGGGTCGAGGATTTCGAGCAGTACGCCATGTTGACTGGTGCGTTTCCTGCAGATCTTTAATTCGGAGTACGACATCTTTAATAAAAGGGATCTGCATTCGTAGTCCAACCAGGATTGAATGAATCATAACTGGGTGGAGGTTCTTTATGGCAAAAACGAAAAAAACTTTTACTACGAATTTTGGAAAACCCGTGGAAGACGATCAGAACAGCATCACCGCTGGGGTACAAGGCCCGGTACTAATCCAGGATGTGCACCTTATTGAGAAACTCGCTCATTTCAACCGGGAGCGCATCCCGGAACGAATCGTGCATGCGAAAGGAGCTGGAGCAGGAGGGTATTTTGAAGTCACCAAGGATGTGACGAAATATACAAAAGCAAAATTCCTTTCAAAGGTAGGAAAAAAGACTGAAGTCTTCGTCCGGTTCTCCACCGTTGGTGGTGAGAAAGGCTCTGCGGATGCGGAACGGGACCCTCGCGGGTTTGCCGTCAAATTCTACACGGAAGAGGGCAACTATGACCTTGTAGGCAACAACACCCCGGTGTTTTTCATTCGAGATCCGATAAAATTCCCTGATTTCATCCACACCCAGAAACGAAACCCGGCGACGAACACCAAGGATGCCAACATGTTCTGGGATTTCCTGTCCTTAACACCCGAATCCGTTCATCAAGTCACTATCTTGTTCTCAGACCGTGGCACTCCAAAAACCTATCGTCATATGAACGGATACGGCAGCCATACCTACAAATGGTACAACGACAAAGGGGACTACTTCTGGGTCAAATATCATTTCAAAACAGACCAAGGGGTCCAGAACCTCACGAGGGATGAGGCAGAACTCCTCAAAGGCAAAGACCCGGATCACGCAACCCGCGACCTGTATGAAGCGATCGAACGAAAAGACTGTCCTTCCTGGACGCTGGAGGTTCAGATCATGAAACCAGAGGATGCAGAAACCTACCGTTTTAACCCCTTTGACGTGACAAAGGTCTGGCCGCATGGTGATTACCCGCCAATCAAGATCGGGCGGATGGTGCTCAACCGGAATCCTGAGAATTATTTCGCAGAGGTGGAACAAGCAGCGTTCTCCCCAGGCAATTTCGTCCCAGGGATTGCGTCGTCACCGGATAAGATGCTGCAGGGTCGTTTGTTTGCGTACCATGACGCGCATCGTTACCGACTTGGTCCGAACTATCATCTCATCCCGGTGAACCGACCGAAAGCGATGGCCATGCAGAATTATCAGCGGGACGGACCGATGCGATGTGATGGCAACGACGGGGGAAAACCCAACTACTATCCAAATAGCTTTGGTGGTCCAGAGCCACTGATGGATGCAGCGGAACCCCCCTATGACGTCTCTGGAGTCGCAGCACGTCAGAAACACGTCCACCCCAATGATGATTTTGTACAAGCCGGCAACCTCTATCGGAAAGTCATGACCGCAAAAGATAAAGAGCATTTAATCGGCAATATCGTAACGCATCTGTGTCATGCCAACAAGGACATACAGATCCGACAGACAAAGATTTTCTACAAAGCAGACCCCGAGTATGGTCGGCGTGTTGCGAAAGGATTGAACCTCCCATTAAAACTCGTAGAGTAAACAAAGAGTACAATACATCGACCCAGTAATCATTATGAAATGCGCAGAGGAGTCGCTTTTACTCGATACGCAACCTCATAGAAAATTCTTAAAAAGAACAACAGATTCGCATCCTTGAGTTGTGAAACCGATGAAGATTGGGATTGTGTATTATTCACGGACAGGCAATACTCGCCATGTGGCAAAGATACTTGAAGAAAAATTCAAAGAAAAAAACACAGAGATTGACCTTATCGAAATCGAACATGAAAAACGACCTGGTTTTTTTGCCGCTGGCAGAGCAGCCATGAAACAAGAGGAATTACCGATAAAAAACACCAATTTCGACTTGGGACCCTATGATGTGATTCTCGCGGGTACCCCAACCTGGGCGGGAAGACCATCACCATTTCTCAAATCCTTCCTAGGGAAAGCGGAACAGATTACAGGAAAGCCCGTTGCTTTTTTTGTGACGGGCGGGGGTCCGATTACGAAAAGGGACGAGTTTCAACATATTCTAAAAAATGAGTTGGAACCATTAGGAATCAAGATAGCTGATCCGTTCCACCATTTAGTGTTTAAAAAAGGACAGATTGTAGACGGACAACAACATATTGATGATTTCATCACCGCTATCTTGCATATCCAGAAGGGATAATCCTTTTTCTCGTTCCTACTCATAGGAGCCCTGATTTCGTTTTCAAAGGACATGTTTTTAAGGAAGAAAACGATTGTGACGCTGCGAAGGGGACATGTACGAACAAAATCCTGAGTTTGAAGAACCTGATGACCAAGCAATCATCTGGAGATATGTCGATTTCACAAAATTCATCTCCTATCTAGAAAGAAAAGCATTATTTTTTGTTCGAAGCGACCAATTGCCGGATCAATACGAAGGGAAATTTACTGAAGCAGACTTACGAACATGGGAGGAAAAATTACAGCCGAAGACGAAGTTAAATCAGATGGAACTCTATGATAGCTTTCGAAAAATCGTCAATATCAGCAGTTGGCATATTAATGAGAATGAATCAGCGGCGATGTGGGAAATCTGCCTGCAAAGTAATGAAGGGGTCGCGATAAAATCAACCTATCGTCGTTTAAAAGAGAGTTTCAACCTGCATACCGAAGATGCCATTCACATTGGGAAGGTAAAATACATCGATTATGCTAAGGATACGATTCCGAAAGGGAACATCTTCAATCCGTTTCTCTATAAACGCAAAGCATTCGAACATGAAAAAGAGCTTCGAGCGGTTATTCTGAAAGTCGCTCCTCAGGAAGCTATGGTCGGAAAACACCGGTTCTATGTTGACCCAAAGTGGTTCGGGATATACGTCAGGACGGATCTGAACACCTTGATCGATACCATTGTCGTTTCTCCAGGTGTTCCTGATTGGTTTATTGATTTAGTCATCTCGATTGTCAACAAATACGGGCTACAGAAAAAAGTTGAACCATCTGAGTTGTCCAAAGAACCCCCCTATTAAGTTTCGTTACGACTGAGCAGCGTCTATGATTTGCCGTATAACCGGAGAAATAGTAGTTCACAATCACCTGAAAAGATACAGCAGAACAGAATGGTCCAATCCTGTCGTATGAGGTACTTCATATGCATTTTTGCTCCTCAAATGAGTAAATCCCGCAGAGAATTGAAAAACCGTTAAATAGAAATATCCCTAAGAAATACATTCTCCCAGTTATGGAGGAGTGAAAATATGGACCCAATTCTAGAAACAGGAATTATATTTGCAATAAGCCTGCTCATATCAGCGATTATTATCTTTATCGTAACAAAGATATTTGGGGAAAAGGAAGGATTTCTTCATGCGTTACTCGCTGCGTTTATCGGTGCGATCATCTACACTGCTCTCTACTACATCTTCGGCAGCATCTCGGAATTAGCTGGATTAAAATGGGTGGCGTCAATCATTGGAGGAATCGGGTGGCTTTTCGCGCTTCGGTTCTTATACAGTATCGGCTGGTTGAAAGCGCTGCTCCTTGCGATTGTCATCTGGGTCATCTCCGCGATTGTCGGTTTCTTGTTGCCAAACCTCTCAACGACCGGACCCTTATAATTCGAAATGGAATAGACAGGAGCCTTGAATTCTTTCCTTCTTTTTTTGAGAGTTAGATATTCGACAGGATGATTCTTTTTCTTCTCATCACGGAACCAATCGATGTCCTTGTTTGTTTTTTCGAAGGACTGACTTCGTGTGACCTCAAAGGTCAAAGAAGACTGAAGAATCTGGTCATAACAGCACGAGTGGAACCTGAGATACAGATGAACAGCGATAAAGAAAGCGAAGGACCATGAAGACCACTCCCACCGCTCCCTAGTAATACAAGCAAAATGGGTAACAACTGTTCAATATCATCTAAAAAGAATAATAAAAAACAAGTGTTTCTCCACTGAAAAAAAGGAGAATCGCGAGGGGAGGACTATAAAGATGAAGTGGCAGGGAAATTTTAATAACTGTCTGTTTCGTTCATCGTTCGCAAGAAGAGTGTTGGATAGGGATCTGTTATGGAACGACGAATTGTCTCGTTAGTAATCGTGTTACTGATGATACTTGCAGGAGCGTTGTTCGCTGGTTGTGTCGAAGAGCAACCTCCTGCAGAGAAAACGACTGAAGAGCTGGCTGTCGAGATAGTGACGCTTCTCATGGAACAGCAGTATACTGACGTCTATGGATATTTCAATACCTCGATTCGATCGCAAATTACGGCAAGTCAATTTCAATCCCTCTGGGAGCAGCAAGTGATCAACACCTATGGGACTATCACCGGGATTATCGACACGAGGGGGGGAAATGAATCCGGATATCAGACCGTGTATGTTACCTGTTCCTTTTCGCAAGAAGGCTCAATGGATGTGAAGATGATCTTCGACGCTCAGCAATGGGTTCTTTCACTCACCGTGGTTCCAACTGAGGTTCCCTACATGCCACCATCGTATGTGAACCAGAGTCTCTTTACGGAAAACGTGATAACGGTTGGTTCTGGTGAATGGGCGCTGCCGGGAACCTTGACCATTCCAAAGGGTACTGGTCCGTTTCCTGCGATGGTTCTTGTTCATGGATCTGGACCGAATGATCAAGATGAGACGATCGGTCCGAATAAACCGTTCAAGGATCTTGCCTGGGGTCTTGCGACCCAGGGTATCGTCGTTCTCCGTTATGAGAAACGGACGAAGCAGTACCCTGAGGAAGTCACCGCGATGCTTCAGAATTTCACTGTTCAGGAGGAGACGATTGATGATGCGATTGCTGCAGTCAGTGTTCTGTACACATTACCGCTCGTCAACCAGTCTCAGATCTATGTTCTTGGGCATAGTCTCGGGGGGATGCTTGCCCCGCGAATCGCCTCGCAGGATCATCGGATTGCAGGATTGATTATTTTGGCAGGAAACACGCGTCCTCTTGAAGATTTAATTTTAGAGCAAACCTGGTATCTGGCGAATCTAAGTGGGACCAATCAATCAGACCAAATCGCCCAAACAAGAGAACTTGTAGAGAAAATAAAAACATTGAATTTCAGCGATGATGAACTTGTGTTTAATGCACCGAAATCCTACTGGGCGGATCTCGCTGGATACGACCCTGTCGCTACCGCAGAGACAGTACATCTTCCTTTGCTCATTCTGCAAGGATTACGCGACTATCAGGTGACGATGGATGATTTCAGTCGATGGAATAAGACGTTTTATGCAAACCAGAGTGTGCTGTTGAAGACCTATCCGTCATTGAATCATTTGTTTCTTGCTGGCACCGGCACTCCCACCAATACAGAATATATGATTCCCGGTCATGTCGATGAACAGGTACTCCTTGATATTGCCTCATGGATCGCCCAACAAGGCACAAGGTAACTTGGGAACGAGTGTATCGGTCTTCTGGGAATGTTCCGTCTGCTTCGAAGCGTTCTTTCCCAGAGGATTTCCTACATGACCACCATCAAGAAGCGAAACGCAAACCCACCGATCAAAAACGCCAATCCAATTTCTGTGAATGTGATAAGACCTGCTCTTTTCCAGCCTGTCTCGCGAACCAACGCTGCGATGGTGGCGATACAGGGGACATAGATCATAATAACGAGTGCGAAGACGATCATTTGCACAGGTGTCATCACGGAACGGATATCAATGGTACCTGCAGCGGTCATGAGTAAGACCAGCGCTGCTTCTTTTCGTAAGATCCCAAAGAGGAAGAGAAAACCTGTGAACGCAGGCAGTCCAAGCCAGGTAACTGTTAGAGGGCTTAATGCATTTGAGACCAGAGAGAGCACCTCGGTCAGCCGCATCGCTTCAATGATGATACTTCCCAGAATAATGAGCGGGAGCGCTGTGAGGAGAAACGGTTTGAATCGGTTCCATGCTTGTTTCGCCACTACTTTTGCTGAGGGATGTCGATAGGGCGGCATTTCCATGATGATCCCGACAGAAACACCTGGGAGAAGCCGGTTCAGCATTCGTCCGATAAGGAAAATCAGGAGAAAATCAAATACATAGAGTGCAAGAGCCCATTGCACGCCAACATATGCACCAACGAGTCCGAGGATGACCACGGTTCGTGCTGAACAAGGCACAAGCGTGGAGAGAAAAATAGCGATAAATCGATCGCGTTTGGTCTCCATGATACGGCATCCGACACAGGCTGGCACATTACACCCGAATGCAAGCAGAAGTGGTATGCATGCTTTCCCATGCAGCCCCATCGTGTGACAGGGGCGGTCCATAAGGTACGCAACCTTTGGGAGGTACCCTGAGTCCTCAAGAACGCCAAGAATGAGGTAAAACGGTAAAATAAACCCAAGCGCGACAGAGAGAGTCGCATAGAAACCAACCACACCGCCATTCCATGCGAGCTCAGGCCAGAACCCTGGTAAATGAGGGTTAAGACTCTCAAAGAAGCTTGTGAGTAGCTCGGAGAGCCATCCACCGAAGACCGACATGAAGAAAAGGATGGAGAGCATAATGGAGAACATCAACACATAACCACCGATTTTATGCATGGTTACTGCTTCGAAACGTTCGCCAATCGATGGTTTTTCAAATGCTTTGAACGTTTGTACTTCTTTTACGATATGCACCGCGACAGCATAACGCTCTGAGGCAATAACGGTGGAACAGGGTTCTTTGTGGATCTCTGAAATCTCTCCGGCTAGGATGGCTGCAGCTATAGTAATGTCTGGGTTTTTTTCATTGACTTCCCGCGTGATTTCCGAATCTCCCTCGAGGAGTTTTATCGCTGTCCATCGAAGAGGATATCCGATATCAATCCCTACGAGAACTCGCTCAAGTTTATCAATTCGTTTTTCAATCTCAGGACCATAACGGATTATCTTCCTATGCGCCACTGATGGTCCGGTTGCTTGTTCAAGAGCTGCGTCGACGATTTCGTGGACGCCGATTCCTTTGGTCGCGATTGTTGGGACGACGGGGGATTGGAGGATGTCCTGAAGCTTTATTTCATCGATAGTGATGCCTTTCTTTTTGGCTTCATCCACAAGGTTGAGTGCGAGTACCAACGGAATCCCCATCTCGAGCAGTTGCAAGGTAAAAAATAAATTACGTTCCAGTGCTGTGGCATCGACAACATTCACGACAACATCAGGATGCTCCAACGCAATATATTCTCGAGAGACAATCTCCTCTTGAGAATACGTTGAGAGAGAGTAAATCCCTGGCAAATCAATGATTTTGATATGTTTCTCATGATGGAAGAGTACTCCTTCTGCTTTTTCTACGGTTTTTCCCGGCCAGTTTCCAATGACTTGGCCCAGACCAGTGAGCTGGTTGAAAATGGAGCTTTTTCCAACATTTGCATTCCCCGCAAGAGCGATCGTTAGATCTGCTTTCATTTGATCTCACGTTTTCTGGACAAAAATTTTCTCAGCGATTCCTCGACCGATGACAAGCCTACAGCCTCGTACACAAACCTGTATCGGACCATGTAATGGTGCTTCTCGCACAAGGGAGATAATGGTGCCGTTGGTCAGACCTAGGTCACATAACCGCTGGGTGACACCGCCTCCACCACGAATAAATGCAATTTTTGCTTTTTCCCCTGGTCGGAGCGAGGTGATGGCGATGATGTCTTTATCTCGTTTTTCATAAGCGACTGTTTTATCGGTAAGACATTCATTGCAGTTTTTTACATTAAGATCGCAGGGTGGAATGGGCGATCCATGGGGACATTCCGTTGGTCCTTTGAGAGTTTTACAGAGAGCAGTTTCTGTTTCGTCAGTGAGGACATGTTCCATTTTGCAGGCTTGTTCATGGATATTGTTTTGAGGGATATGCAGCATTTTGTTTAAGAAGACTTCAAGGAGCCGGTGTTTTCGCTTCATTTTCAATGCTGCTTTGTACCCTTTTGGTGTCAGGGAGACACCTTTATGTGATTCGTATAGAACTAATCCTTTCTGTTTCATTCGCTGAAAGACCTCTGTGACGCTTGCTGGGGCGTTGTTCAGCCGTTTTGCGATCTCTGTTGTTTTTGCAGTACCTTCTTGTCCGGCGATATCGTAGATTGCTTCGAGGTATTCTTCGATGTGTTCTTGCGGCATACACTTTCACTATCTATAGTATAGCATTCCAAAGATTATAAATATTTCGGTCAACCTAAATATTATTCTCGTTCGCAGAGAGTGTCACATAGAAACTATAAAATAGGGATGATGGAGTTCCCCCTTTTACAATTTTACAAACATACTAAGATAATTGGAGGCATGAAAAATATGGAAACTGAAGTTACGAATAAAATGCCGTTGATTGGCGACGAGGCACCAAAATTCAAAGCAAAAACAACCATGGGGGAAATCACCTTCCCAGATGATTACAAGGGGAAATGGGTCATTCTCTTCAGTCATCCCGCTGATTTTACCCCGGTTTGCACCACTGAATTTATGACATTTGCATCCATGCAAGAGGACTTCAAGAAACTGAATGCAGAGTTGATCGGTCTGTCTATCGATAGCATCTATGCCCATATCGCATGGCTCCGGACGATAAAAGAAAAAATTGAATACAAGGGAATGAAAAACGTCGAAGTAAACTTTCCGGTCATCGAAGATTTAAAAATGGATGTCGCAAAGAAATTCGGGATGCTCCAACCAAACGCATCGACAACACAAGCAGTACGAGCCGTGTTCCTCATCGATCCAGCAGCCAAGGTTCGGGCAGTTCTGTATTATCCCCTCTCAAACGGAAGGAACATGGCTGAAATAAAACGGCTTCTCATCGCCATGCAAAAATCAGACAAAGAAGGAATCGCTACACCGGCAAACTGGCAGCCTGGAGATGATGTGATCATCCCACCACCAGGGTCCTGTGGCCTTGCAAAGGAACGGGTCGAAAAGAAAGAAGAAGGCAAATACTGCCTTGACTGGTTCATGTGCTTGCGGAAAGAAAAGTCTAAATAGCTACGAAGCTCTCATTCGTATTCATCGGCCACCTTTGACCTAGAGGTGACTTATGATAACTATTCAGAAAAAAGAAAGACAGCTACGTCCCTTCTCTACCTTTTCTCTGTTTGATAGTTTCATAAAGAAATATATTATGATACTCAGATATCTAAATATAAGATAAATTAAAATAATCCATAAGAAAATATATATAACAAGGGGATATATACTACTTACTCGCAGTTATTTCCTATTGTGTTGCGTATGAAAAGACCACGATGGACGAAGCAACTATTCCTTGTACTTCTTTGCTTGGTTACTATGATTCTTGGTACAATCCTTCCCTCCGTAGTTGCTGAGCCTCAGACCCTTAACACACCTGGGTTTGATCGAGGTGTATCCTGGAGACCCCTAGTTCCGATGAAACGCGCTACTCTTGTTAATTCTGACCCGGATACCTATCTCGATGAGTATGCGTATCTTGCAGCACTTCCTACCGCTGTGTTTTATGATAAACATGACAACCGGCTCTTTTCAAACCCCCTTCTGCTCTACCAGGAAGACCAGGTGGTTGAAGAGAACCAACGAACATTCAACGCCTATCAAGGAATTCACTATTTCATGGAAGACTGGATGAGCTACTGCAATGGGATGCTCGACCAGATGACACTTATTAATGTACCAACAAATAGCTTTGATGGAAATTGGAGAGCTAAGAATTACACAAGAATAAACAATGATTCCGCCTACGAAATTGCCAGTGCCCTGGCTCTTCACGATTGGTCGTACTCGGATGACGTCGTGGTTGCCGCTATCCAGGAAATCTTTCCAAAACCAGACAATACGACCACGGGAACCATCAAAGGGTCAGTCAGTCCTGAACAAGGAGTGTTAACGGAACATTTTGAAATACCGCAAACAAACCAACAATATCCCATCTACAACGAGTTTACGGTTCCCGAAGGATATAAATTCCTCACGGTGCGATCTTGGTATCCCTGTTTCTATTTTTCAGCAGGTATTCCTGGATTTGAAGGAATCATCAACATGTCCATCCCTGCCGGAGACCGAGACATGCAGATTTACTGTGATTATAACGGTCAATGGATGATGGCTGGGATTACCAACGAATGGAATGCAAAAGGAGGGATGGATCTTGATAAAACCTCCGTCTATGTCTACAAAAGCGGAAAATGGAGTGTCGCCGTCACAGACGTCCCAACGAAGTCCACCGATTTGAATAGTCTTTTTCAAAATCCGGATCAAATAGTCGACACGACCATCGAACCACAAAAACATCATAAAATCTTTACGATAGAGTTTGGGAGATACGGAAAATTCCTCAGCATTCTGCGAAATATACGAAAAGTAACTTACCAAGTTGATGTCACCATCTATCCAGGGGTTATGGTGGAGATTCCCCAGACTCCTCCCTACGGATGTCGGCAGACAACCTTTGCCTTACACTGGAATGATCCTTCCGTGGCTCTTGGGTTTTCACTGATTGGTCCCAGTGGTGAAGAAGTGCTATCAACACGGGAACCGGGGGTCTCATCAACAGCACAAGCTCCTAAAGGTGATAATGTGATCGCCTATCCTGAAGGAACCACAAATGATCTTACCGTGGAGCGTCTGGGGGAATGTCTTGCTGGAGAGAAGTACTCGGTTTGTGTGTTTGCGATGAACGAGGTGAGTAGTCCGGTTGATTTTACGGTTGAATATTCATGGAAACAAAATATGTCTCGAATGGAAGGAGATTGCCTTGCGTCAGCAACGGAAGCCGCTGTCGTAGCATCCATTCTAAATGCACCTCTTCTCTACACCTCGACAGATGACCTACCGCAATGCACAATGGACACCATTTACAAACTTGGTGGAAAACACATCTACCTTGTTGATCTTGGTGGGCATCTTTCTTCCACCGTAACGACACAGTTGAAATCAATCGCACCATTGCAGGAACACTTTGTCACCTACGACAGCATCTATTCCTGGATTCAGATGAGCACGAATAGAAATGATGTCATTTTTTCAACGGTTGATTCTTGGAGCTACTGGTTTGTTGTCGGCATGGGGATAGCTGGAGAACTGCCCAATGCTCTCCCAATCGGGCCTGCAGCGTATATCGCGGCACATCATGGGAGCCCTGTCTTATTAATTGATAATCATCCGGAGTTATCCTCGGCGGTGGTATGGCATAACGAACTGTGGCAACGTCACCCGGATGGATTTTCCAAGCTTCCAACAGTCTCAGAAATGTATTTAACCGGCACCAGGGTCTATGAGTTCCTAAAGAAATATAAGTTTGACCGTGAAGGGGAGGAAACCATCATCACGGTAGGCGATCAATTTGAAATTGGTCTGCCATGGGATCGGATGTTTGTTGGGCGAGGAACGCCAGGTCGGTTTATCGGATCGCCAGTGGATCTGTCCGTCTGGATAGCAAAAAACGTCTTCTATCCAGAGATTGTTTTCCAAAACCCTGCCCTGAAAAATCCAAGTGGCGTCACCCTCATCAATGGAAGTAGCAGTAAACGCACTGGACTTTTAGGTCTTCTCACGCTCTGGAGAGGTAGGCCAGGGTTGAAAGTAACCAAACCTTCGCAAGAGGAAGTCTTCACCTATCCTGTTCTTGATATGTTAGTCTGCTATGAACATAAATTCAACAGTCGAGCCAGTGCCTACTGGGGATTCACCTATGAATGCGCTGATGGGACCATCCCTGGCCTGACCTCGTCGAATGAACCGATTGATGACGGAGTGATGCTGGCAGTCAATGGTCAGAACGGTGCATTTTTCCCAGACATGAGCGGATCAGAAGTACAACCCTTCTATTTGCGCAAAGCAGGATACTCCCCGGTCTTTTCAACGAATTTTCAGGCCAATATGAACAATCTCAATCAAGGTGTTCTTCTCTGGCTCATCAACACCCATGGTTCTCCAATTAATGGGGGAATGTTGATGTTCTGGGATGTGAACAAGGAAATCTCTACGGGGTACCCTGCGGTTCCGCTTGCTGGCTATAAAAAAGAGACGAACCCTTGGAGAGGCTATGAATGGTTACTCGGTTCAACCGAAGAACCTGATACGATGACGATGGAGATCCATGGGATTCTTCCTGCGCTTACCGGAAATCCGGACCCGACTGGATTCCGTCTTATTACCACCGCCTTGGACTGGGCGCTTGCGAAACGCCCCATTCGGGATTTTCTCGGGAAAATTGCCAGTCTTCCTGGTCTGCGTCTCATCACCCCCGCATGGTTCCAAAACACCCAGGATTATTACGATGGGGTCATTATCACCGTGTTACTGGGAAGATTTGGGACCTCTTGGTATAATGGGTCTCAGGTGGATGATGCATTAGGAAATATTCATTCCACAGGTGTCAGCAGTGTCGCCTGTCTTCCTGCTGGGAAATACCTGCATCTGACCTTGATGCGACATGGCTCGGTCTTTCAGATTATGGATCCCTGGGCAACCTCTTGGTATTCAGATGTCTGGCAGGATTCGGTTCCCCGGGGGATTGCCCTGGGAAAAACCATCGGGGAGATTTATTCAGAAGGCATCAAAAAAGTCGGTATCCAGTATATCTCTGAGCCGCCTCGGTGGTGGTGGGATTTAGCAGAAAACGTCTGTTTGTACGGTGATCCTGATCTGAGGATCTGGGTGCCAAACACACAGTTCAGTAGCACGAATCATTGGCAGAGCAGCGACGTCGAATCTTTACGATATGACCCTGATATCGGGTTTTCTCTTCATGGTCATATGCCTTTTGGAGTCAGTGAGTATCCGTATGCAAAAAAACCGTTATCGATATGGGATTCTTACCTGTTCTATCTCATAGCTGTATGTGTAGTCGTGTTGGTTCTGTTGGGTCTTCTGCTGTGGCGAAGGCAAAAAAAAGTATGATGGTTTTTTTTACCAAAACGTTCCTTTATAGCGATTGGTTGCCGGGCATCCAAAACATCGATTTTCCGCGTAGGCCTGGCACGTTTTGTATTCCACACCACAGGGTGGTTTGTTCAACGGTCGTTCGATGAAACGAATCGGCATGATGAAATCCTTGATACTCGAGATGATGATATTAAAATCCGCGCTTTGTACGTCTTTATCCGGGCGGATCCGGCAATCGATGATTGATTCAAGCGATGCCAAATCCTCCCCTGCAAACAGCAGCATCAAATTTTCGCTTCCTGAGATAACAAAACCATTCAGAAAGAACGGGCAGTTTCGAAACATATTCAAGATCTTCGTGGTGTTCGTTGTTCGTACCATGACCTTTGCAAGATACATGCCGACCTTATTGAGATTCACACCAGAGATATAATCAATGATTCCTCGTTCCTTTAATTTCTTGATTCGCATCGCAACGGAAGGTTGAGATAATTTCACTGCTTTCGCGATTTCTTCCTGGGAGATATCGTGATCGTCATGGAGTAAAGAAATGATTTTTCTATCTTTTTCATCAAGTGCAAATTTCAGATGTGCCATATATTCACCTTGCTGATTTCAATAAAATATCAATCATATTTCGAGTCTATATAAATATTTCCTATAAAAAATAAGTAAAAAGACCAAAATCATCGATAATTATTATAAGAATGTTTATAAGTAGATGCTAATGTTAGATACTACTATACGTTGTTTTTGAAGAAAAACAAATGACAAGAAAAAAATAAAACGGAGGTGAAATAGAAAATGCCAGGTGGCGACAGAACAGGACCTTGGGGACTTGGACCGAGAACCGGACGAGCTGCAGGATACTGCGCAGGATACAATGTACCCGGGTACGCAAACCCCGGATACGGCCGAGGCTTGGGCCGAGGGTTCGGACGCGGATTCCGTGGACGAGGGAGAGGATTCTGGGGGCGAGGAGTGTATCCCTATCCAACACCGTCCTACCCTGAACCATATCCAGAACCGAGCCAAGAAGAAGAAAAAGCCTATCTCGAAGACACGATAAAAGGTCTGGAAGAAGAACTCAAACAGATACGAGAACGGCTCCAAGAGCTCTCAAAAGAAAAAAAGGAAGCATCACCATAAAACCAGTTATGCTTCCGTCTCTTTCTTATCTAAGACAGAAGAGAGAATAAAAAAAGGTTAAAAAACAGTGAGGTGAACGAACTAATGGAAAAAAATAACAAAGACGATCTAAAAATGGCACAGAATCTCGGGAGAATAAAACATAAACTCATTGTACTAAGCGGAAAAGGCGGAGTAGGAAAAAGCACAGTCTCTGTGAATCTCGCGTATGCACTTTCAGAAAAAAAATATATGGTTGGGTTAATGGATTGCGATATGCACGGTCCAAGTATCCCAAAGATCCTTGGCGTTGAAGAAAAAAAACCAATCCCCTCCCCAAATGGTTTTCATCCCATTATGGTCACACCGAATTTAAAAGTCATGTCCATTGGTTTTCTTCTTTCTGATACTGATTCTCCGGTAATCTGGCGTGGACCAATGAAGATGGGTGCGATAAAACAGTTCATCGGTGATGTCGAGTGGGGCGACCTTGATTATTTAATCGTAGACCTTCCACCAGGGACCGGTGATGAACCCCTTACTATCGCACAGCTCATCCCAAAAAGTGATGGAGCAGTGATTGTGACAACACCACAGGATTTAGCGTTAGTCAGCGTCCGCAAATCAATCAACTTTGTCAAAAAGATGAACATGCCGGTCATCGGCATCATTGAGAACATGAGTGGCTTTACCTGCCCGCACTGTCACAAAGAAATCGATATCTTCAAGACAGGTGGTGGATTGAAAGCATCTCAGGATCTCCAGGTGCCTTTTCTCGGGAAGATTCCTCTTGATCCAAACATCGTTGTCACTGGGGATAGTGGTGAATCATTCCTGACGAAACATGCGTCGGCAGATGCAAGTAAAGCTTTTGTACACATTGTTGAGAAAATCGAACAGATCGTCAATCAAAGGAGATAAAATAGCATATGCCAAGATGGCGTGGTGGTGGAGGTTTCGGACGATGCGGCGGCCGCGGTCTCGGCGGCGGGTACGGCATTGGACCAGGTGGAGAATGCCTCTGTCCGAACTGTGGTCATCGAGAACCCCATCAACGCGGTATTCCGTGTTACACAAAGAAATGTCCACGATGTGGGATATTAATGACCCGGCCATCTCTCTAAAAATGAGCATGATGCGAGATGAGAAATCCATGAAGAATGCGAAAAAAAAAGAATCAAACGAAAGGAAAATGATAGAAAATTTTTTAGTAATACTTGGCTATAACTGTCAAAGTTCTCCAACAGCACAAGATCTTATTTTAAGAAAAAAACGAAGATGTGATTCTAATATATAATAATAAAGAACGGAGGTAAAAATAAACATGAAGATATGTATCTCATCAATAGGAAAAACAATCGATGCAGATGTTGACCAACGTTTCGGTAGATGCCAATATTTGATACTCGTCGATACCGAAACCATGAAGGTAACAGCACTCTCCAATGAAGCTACACGCTCTTCTGGTGGTGCTGGCATTCAAGCTGCGCAAATCGTTACAAAAGAAAAAATCGACGCAGTCATAACAGGGAATATCGGACCAAATGCTTTCCAAATCCTTCAAGCAGCAGGGATAAAGGTGTTTACCGGAGCGACAGGGACGATTAAAGAGGCACTGGAGCACTACAAGAAGGGAACCCTGGAGGAAACCGGATTAGCAAACGTTGAAAGTCATTCTGGAATCGGAGGACGAAAATAATGAAAATATGTATACCAACCATGGGAAACAATGGATTAGATGAGCAAGTAGGCGAACATTTCGGAAGAGTTCCCACCTATACGATTGTGAATTTAGATACCAACGAAGTGAAGGTGATTCCAAATACCAGTGAGCATATGGGCGGTGCGGGATACCCACCTGAAATAATGTCCCGAGAAGGTGTCCAGATTCTTGTATGCCGAGGATTGGGGCGACGAGCAATTAGTATGTTTGATGAAATCGGTATCGACGTCTACATCGGTGCCTCAGGGACAGTGAAAAACGCCATCACCGCATTCCAGCAGGGACACCTTCAAAAAGCAGGAGCAGGTGATGCGTGCGGGAGACACGCATTTCGTGATCAACACCATCATGAGCATCATGAGCATCATGACAACCACCATAAGTAGACAACAGAGCTGAACATCCCTCAAAGGTCAAAGGAAGGTGATTCTATAGCCATCTATGAATTCGAAAATAAAAAACCACGCATCGGAAAAGGGACTTTTATTTTCCCTTCAGCAGATATTATCGGGGATGTTGTTCTTGGTGAAAACTGCTATGTGGGGCCCGGAGCGCGTCTTCGTGCAGATTATGGGTCGATACGAATCGGTAATGAGACTGCTGTCGAAGAAAACGTCGTGATTCATGCTAGACCCAATGAAAAGACCATCATAGGAAATTCAGTAACGATCGGACATGCTGCGATTATTCACAATGCGACAATCCATGATTGGGCGGTTATTGGTATGGGAGCGATTGTTAGTGATTATGCAGAGCTTGGGAAATGGGCGGTGATTGCAGAAGGAGCTGTGGTGAAAAACAAAACAAAAATCCCAGAGAAGGCAATTGCTGTAGGGGTGCCCGCAACAGTAATCGCAGAAAT
>Ga0265297_10004818_pt1 | contig 21440 bp, 16 predicted proteins | sample Munlanlwell13791_FD_192502 | JGI IMG/M metagenome (GOLD analysis project Ga0265297, IMG submission 192502) | Leachate microbial communities from a municipal landfill in Southern Ontario, Canada - Leachate well 137-91 | ecosystem: Engineered > Solid waste > Landfill > Unclassified | place...
GCCAAAAAGATTCATGGAAGACAGTTCCAACAGAGGAGGACGTAACTAGACTGTCCCATAATTTATATTCCGATGATTTTAATTCTCGAATCGTTAACTGAGGTGATTCAGCTGGCATTTTTGTGCCCCTCGCTCATCAAATTTTATCCGATATTCTTCTTACTTTCCTATCCTAAATGGTAATGTTTTTTTCTACCTAGGTGTTTCAATGAATGAAATTTGGTTGATCTTTCCACCATTTGGCAACATTATGGCAGGTAGTAAGCCAAGCATTTCGTTTTACACAATACGAAAGAATTTTTTCATATAATTCGTATTTTTTATCAATCATGTAGGTATTGTGCCATAAGATTGTTATTACACCATAATACCGTTCAACCGTATCAATTAGCATTTTGATAGTTTTCCAGGCTTCATCTATTTCGAGGTGCATATATTCGAATAAGGTACAATCCATAATTACTAAGGGGATTTCTAAAATATCTATTTCCTTTTCTGTTTTTAAATTATATGGTTTAAATGGATGACACATACCGTTTCTAAATCCAACGCAATCAGCGTATCCAAATGTCGTGTCATATAGAAAGCCAGCTTTAGATAATATTTCCCAGGTGTCAGGAGTTTTAAATTTTATATAATGATTTCGATAACCTACCACTTTTTTACCAAGAATTTTTTCTAATCTTTTTCTCTTTTCTACTATTTTGTCTGCATTATTATATTCTCCAAAACCTCCGTGTAAACCAACTTCGCATCCGTTATCATATATATAAGTGATCTCTGGTTCCAATTCATCGATAGTAAAATTGAAATCGATTTCGTTTTTTTCTAATGTTAAAAAATAGAAACTAGATTTTGCGTTATATCTCTCTTCTATTTCAATAATTTTTTTAATATTCCACCAGGGATTATATTTCTTATTTATAAGTGGTTTAAATTGATTTAAGGATGTAATGATTTGACCTTTTAAGAAAGATTTATAACTCTCAAATATTGATGTTAATTTTGGTAAATATAATACATCGATATCATGAGTTAAACACACTGCGAATTTTTTATTCTCCGGGTATGATACTTTACAGCCATTTTCTATAAAAAATTTAGATACTTGTGGTTCAAAGATATTTCGATGTCGACTGAGGTAGTATCGAAATCTTTCATGTTTATCTGGTATAAAAGGATTATACTCTTCTTCTTTGGTGTACAGGTCCCATAATTCTTTTTTTTGTTTCAAGCCTTCGTACATATTATCATCATCGATATATTCTTGTGCGTGTATGGACGAGTTTTTAAATTTCCTTGTGGTATTCGTTTATCTTTATCAATTACCCCTCATTTAATGTTTTTTAATTCTGAACCATTTACTAGTTTCTTTTATTCTTTTGAAATTTTCACTAAATGCTCATATTAAAAAGGCAGGTTTAAACAAAGAACATAATTTAATAATAATTGGTTGATTCCTTATCATACAGATAAATTGAATTTCTCACTGGATATTACTAATAAAACATCTTGTGAAATCTGAGGGTTAAATATGAAAATTCTCTCTATTGTTGGGGCGCGACCGCAGTTTATTAAAGAATATGTTGTTTCAAAGGCTGTTAGAAAATTCTTCGATTATGTTCTTGTTCATACAGGACAACATTATGATTTTGAGATGTCTCAGATATTTTTTAATCAGTTAAGAATCTCTAAGCCAGATTATAATCTGGGGCTGGGGTCCTCGTCTCAAGGTGAACAAACTGGCAAAATGTTGATAGAAATTGAACGTGTTTTAATAAAGGAAAAGCCTGATTTTGTATTGGTTTATGGAGATACAAATTCGACTCTTGCTGGTGCGTTGGCTTGTGTCAAGTTGTTAATCCCTGTCGGACATGTGGAGGCAGGATTGCGAAGCTATGATCGAACGATGCCTGAAGAAATAAACCGTATCTTGACTGATCATTCCTCTCAATTGTTATTTGTTCCTACAAAAACAGCGAAAAATATCTTAAAACAGGAAGGCATCGTTAAAGGAGTTTATCTTACAGGGGATGTCATGTATGATGCATTATTGCTTAATCTTAAACTTGCGGAAAAATCTAGGATTTTAAAAGAATTAGAGATTAGTCCCAATAACTATTATTTAACAACCATCCATCGCCCATCAAATACCGACAATGTGAAGAATTTATCAGCTATTCTGAATGCGTTATCCTCTTGTGATGAAAAAGTAGTATTTCCTATTCATCCAAGAACCGCGAAATTTATTGAAACTTATGGTTTGAGTAAGAAGATGGGGAAAAATATCATGATGATTAAACCTGTTGGATATTTTGATTTTATCTGGCTGGAGAAAAATGCGAAAAAAATTCTTACTGATTCTGGTGGTATACAAAAAGAAGCCTATCTTCTTAAAGTACCCTGCATCACATTAAGAGACAATACAGAATGGGTTGAAACTATTGAGGATCAATGGAATATTTTAACTGGAGCTGATAGAAAAAAGATACTTGATGCAATACAACATTTCCAACCAAAACAAAAACAACGACATCTCTTTGGTAATGGCCATGCAAGTGAGAAAATTGCCATGACAGTTCAGCGATTTTTATCACATTGATACCGTTACCCTGACAAAAACTCCTAATAATAGATGTAACATGAGGGGTAATATGCTTAGAGTTGGTATCATTGGTACAGGTTCGATGGGGAAAAACCATGCAAGGGTTTGTTCAGAGAATAAAAACATAGAACTTGTTGGTATCGGCGATAAGAATACAGAAGTAGCTGACGCTATCGCAAAACGATTCGACATTAAAGCATTTTATGATTATAAAGAGCTCATCCCTCAGATAGATGCTGCTATTATCTCTACACCTACAAGATCGCATCATATGATTGCTTTAGATTTGTTAAATAATGGAAAACATGTTTTAATTGAGAAACCGATTTGCGCTACCTTAAATGAAGCAGAGGAATTAATCCGAAAAGCAGAAGCAAAACATTTGATTTTAGCTGTTGGTCATATCGAGCGTCATAATCCAGCCACAACATTTGTGAAAGAAGCCTTGAATGAAAAGAAATTTGGGGAACTCATCACACTCACATCGAAACGTGTCAGTAATTTTCCTGGGCGGATAAAAGATATAGGTGTCATGATGGATCTCGGGATTCATGATATCGACATTATGTATTTCTTAGCAGGAAATGTGAAATCTGTTTACGCGAAAGCGGGAAAATTTAACAAAACCATTGCGTATGAGGATTATGCGAATATTATCCTTAATTTTGATAATGATAAATGTGGAATTATTGAGGTTAATTGGCTTACACCCATGAAAATTCGTAAAATGTATCTCACCTGTTCGGAAAATTTTGTTGAAATTGATTATATGGAGCAATCTGTCACAATCTCCTCATCATCATTCAAAAAAATTAATGAGATGGATTTGTATCGGGTCCCCATCCAATATAATGTCAATCACGTCGCATTAGAAAAAAAAGAGCCATTGAAATTAGAAATCCATGATTTTGTTGAATCGATAACGAAAAATCGAAGACCGTTAGCGACTGGAGAAGATGGTTTGATGGCTTTAAAAATCGCTGAAGCCGCCGCTCAATCATATAAAACTGGGGAAGAGGTTAGAATCCTATGATTCATGAATCCGCATACGTAGAGAATGCAACCATTGGTGAAGGAACAAATATCTGGCATTTTGCCCATGTACGAAACGGAGCTAAAATCGGTAAAAACTGCAATATCGGAAAAGACGTCTATATCGATATAAATGTTGAAATCGGTGATAACTGTAAGATACAAAATTTTGCTTCTCTCTACCAAGGAGTAAAAATCGGAAATAACGTCTTCATTGGTCCACATGTGTGTTTTACGAATGATCTGTATCCAAGGTCCCTTATCTGGAATGAAGAAAAACTGGAAAAAACACTCGTTATGGACGGGGCGTCGATTGGTGCGAACGCAACGATTATCGCTGGCACGATTATCGGAAAATGCGCGATGATTGGTGCAGGCTCTGTTGTTACAAAAAATGTCCCTGATCATGGACTTGTTTTTGGAAATCCCGCGCAGTTGAGAGGATTTGTGTGTGAATGTAGCAATAAACTATCATTGAAAAATAAAAAAAACAATGTCATCATATTACAATGTTCTCAATGTAACAAAGAAATCGAAATCGACGAAAGGATATACCGGGAGATAAAACAATGATACCTGTTGCGAAACCATTATTAGGTGATGAGGAGAAACAGGCTGTCTCTGCTGTTATTGATTCTGGTATGCTTGCTAGTGGTCAGAAAACAGAGGAATTCGAAAGAAAGTTTGCTCAGTATGTGGGAACAAAAAATGCGATTGCGACGACATCCGGTACTACTGCATTACATCTCGCGTTACTCTCTGTTGGAATCGGGAGCGGAGATGAGGTCATTGTTCCTACGTTTTCCTTTATTGCAACGGCGAATGCTCCTTTATTCTGCGAGGCGAAACCCGTGTTCTGTGATGTCGATCCAAAAACATTCAATATCGATTCACAGAAAATAAAAGCATTAATTACGAAAAAAACAAAGGCGATTTTACCTGTGCATTTATATGGTCAGTCTGCAGATATAGTACCTATTCAAGAAATCGCTGAACAGCATGGTCTTCATGTGATTGGTGATGCCTGTCAAGCCCATGGAGCCACCTATGATGGAAGAATGGTTGGCTCTTTAGGTGATGTTGAAACCTTTTCATTTTATCCAACGAAAAATATGACAACAGGGGAAGGTGGGATGGTTACCACGAACAATGATATGATTGCAGAAAAAGTTATGTCGTTACGGAATCACGGACGTGAAAAAACTAAGTGGGGATACGAACACGGATGTTTAGGGTATAATTATCGTATGACTGATATTGCGGCGGCAATTGGTCTGGAACAGTTGAAAAAATTACCAAAATTCAACGAGATGCGCAGAAAAAACGCACAATATTTTAATAACAATCTGCACGGTGTTGAAATTCCTTATGTGCTACCGAATGCCCAGCATGCGTATCATCAATACACAGTGAAAAGCTCACAACGAGATATACTTATTCAGGATTTAAAGAAAAACGAGATTGGTTTTGGGATCTATTATCCTCAACCATTGCATTTCTATAAACATCTGAAACAATATGCTCATACTGATTTGAAAATCTCTGAACGGTTGGGAGATGAAGTATTGTCCTTGCCTATTCATCCAGCACTGACACCGTCTGATCTGGAGAGAATCGTTGAAGTTGTTAATGGGGTTTCCCAATCCCTTTATAAATAAAACCAAGTTTTTCGCAGTCTTCTCGTTGGTACACATTTCTCCCGTCGATAAATACTGGAGTTCGCATTTTCTTTTTTACAGATGAAAAATCCATATTAAAGTAGTCCTTATGTTTGGTGACAAGAAGTATCGCGTCAGCTCCATCAATCACTTCGTTTAAATCTTTTGTAAATGGGATTTCAAACTCGCGCACATAGGGATCATGAAGTATTGGTTTTGCGTGCTTTTTTTGTAATATCTCATATAGAGGCTTTGAGGGTGTATTTCTGGTGTCATCAGAATTTTCTAGGAAAGCGACACCAAGAATCGCAATTTTCGCGTCACTGATTTTTCTTCCAGCGTCCCTCAATCCTTCTTCGAGTAAATCCGCCATATGTTCTGGCATCCATAAGTTAAGCTCTCGGCTTTTAATAATTACTTGGGGATTAACATTAAATTTCCCATACGTATCCACCCCGTATTTGAGGAGCCAAGGATCCTTCGGCAGGCAATGCCCCCCGACTCCAGCTCCAGGGAAATGCATGTTGCGAATCGGGTTTGACGATGGGTTCGTCGGATCGTTTGGTAAGGTGTTGACGAGTTCTCTAACTTTAAACACATCTACTCCGAGACTTTCACAGAGAAGAGCAATCTCATTTGCAAACGCAATGTTCACATCTCGATATGTATTTTCTACGACCTTTGATACCTCTGCGGTAAGAACGTTTGTCGGATAGATTTTCTCTTGAACAATCTTTTTATAGAGATCGACAGCACGATGTGTACTCTCCTCGTCTATCCCACCAACAATCCTTGGTAAATGGACGATATTCTTAATCAGACGCCCGACCATGACTCGTTCATAGGAGAAAGCGAGTGAAAAATCCTTCCCCGCCTTTAAATTGGATTCTTTTTCTAGAATCGGTTTAACGATATTCTCGGTTGTTCCAGGTGCGACAGTAGACTCAATGATGATTATTACGCCTCGCCTTATTTTTTTTCCGAGTTGTTTACTAACCTCTTTTAATGATTCGTAATGTGGTATTCCTTTTTCATCAGTAGGAGTTTGCACATCAATTAAGATGACCTCCGCATCCTCACATTCAGAAAAATCATCAGTGACTCGAAAACTCCCTTTTTTTACGACACGTTCAATAAGTTCAGATAAACCAGGTTCGTCACCACCGATAGGGTTTTTTCCTTGATTTAACCAATCGATTTTCCATCCAGATCGTGGTGAACGGCGTTGGATACCAACAACAGTAAAGTCATCGACATCTGCGAACAACGCTGCGGCAGGAATGCCGACATACCCCATACCGATTACGATAATTTTCTTTGACATTGAGGGGAGTGAATGCAATCTATGTTTTAATTTTTTTCATATAGAATTAAATTATTCATTGAAGAATTTTTTAAAATTAAAATTGAAATTTTATTCGATTAGGATATAATATGTTTTTATCCTCGTTTTAAAAGTTTATATCGTCGTTAATTTCATATATTTTTTTCCATTCATTAAACATGTTCTTTCGAACGTCTCGATCATTTAGCCATTCTTCAGTCGGTAGAGAAAAACCCATTTTTTTTCGATAGACAATATCTTTTGGAAGGTATCGTTCTGCAACTTTTTTTAATAAATATTTTGTTTTAAAAACCCCGACTTTATATTTCAATGGAATATTTGTTGCAAAATCCACGATTTGATAATCTAAAAAGGGCACTCTCATTTCGAGACCTGTGCCCATGGACATTCTATCTGTTCTCATTAGTATGGGCATTAAATAATATTTTAAATCTTTTAACATATACGATAGGATTTCTCGTTCAAAATTTTGGTTTAGAAATTTAAGAGAATTATAAAATTTTTTATTTACTGAGTATCTATTTTTTATCCAGGGTTGGTCGTTATAATGATTAATTAATGAATCTGAATCTTCTATTAAATATCTCACAAAATCCTCGTTGTATAGGAGAGTTTTTGATTTATGAAGTAAAGACTCATACAGAGGTATTTTGCTAAGTAATAACCTTCTATAGAATAATTTGTATTGAGGATATCCTCCGAAGAGTTCATCTGCTCCTTCTCCGCTAAGTAATACTTTTATATTTTCCTCTTTTGCTTTATTGCTGATTAGATAGATTCCTATTGAATTTGGATGAATCAATGGTACATCTGCTAAAGCTATACATTTTTTATATAGTTCATTAAAGTTTTTCTGGTTTAATTCTTCTTCAATTAAGTGTAATCCCAGATGTTCTGCTACTTTTTTTGCATATTTTGATTCGTTATACTCTTCTCCCTCAACACTTACATTAAAAATCTTTAGATCTTTCGTATATTTTTTTGCGATTGCAGTTAACAGAGATGAATCGATTCCTCCTGAACAAATGGTTCCAACTGGTACATCTGCCATGAGCTGTTCCTTTACCACTTTGTTCAACAAAGCATCTAATTCATCGATAAGTTCTATGTTACTTTTATTTAAGTTATTCTGATATGCTTCTTTTGATATCGATTGGTAAATATTATAGTATTGATGCAGAGATAATTTATTATTCTTTAAATCGAATTTTAGATACTGCCCCGGTTCTATTGATTTTATATTCTTAAAAAAACTTTCATCAGAAATATTCATGGTTAAAAAATATTCTAATACTGCCGTGTGATTTATTGAAAATGAGAGTTCACGGAATATTTTGAAGGTCTTTATCTCTGAAGAAAAAATAAATCTTTTACAATCATAATAGTAATAGACCGGTTTAATACCAAGGCGATCACGAACCACGTACATACATTGATTGTTTTTATCGTAGATACAAAAAGCAAATATCCCATTTAGCTTGATGAAGGAGTCTGGTCCTTCTTCAGCATAAGCCTGTAAAATTACTTCTGTATCTGTTCTTGAATTGAATGGATACCCTTTTTTTTCTAACTCTTCTTTTAGCAGCAAATAATTGTACGTCTCACCATTGTAGATTATCCATAGTGTTTTATCTTCATTTGTCATGGGTTGTCTTCCTTTATCTGACAAATCAAGTATGGTCAGTCTTGTATGGCCTAAACTGACTTTATCCGTAACAAAAATCCCGCTTTCGTCTGGTCCGCGATGTTTGACCAGGGTATTCATCTTGTTGATGAGCTCTGCATCCTGCCAATTAAACCCATTGATTCCACACATTATATTTACTCCAAATTTAATCAGATTACGTTCTTCAATTCTTCTATCAGTACTGATAATGGCTCATTATGTATATGGAGTCGTTTCCAGATAGCATAGTTTAGGATATTCCAATATGTCTGAGCTTTTATGGGTTCTGTTGATTGCATTTTCCGGATTTCTTTTTCCTCGAATACTTTTGCTGCTATCGTAACTAACGGTTCAAAGACACCATCTTTCTTCGACCATTGTGTTGATTGTATCCCAAATCCTAATTTCGGTCGGTTAATGATGAAATCAGGAATATGTACTTGATGGGCGAGGGATTTTCGTAGGATATTTTCAGGTCTTTTCAATTTGATATTCCAAGGAATTGATAAAACATACTGGAGAAAATCATAATCGTAAAAAGGGATGTATGTGATCTTATGGTTTCCTTCGCTTATCTTACTTAATATTGATAATGTGACGTCTTCGTCACCAAGTAAAGAATAGATTGCTGAGAGATCATATTGGGAGTATCCCTCGAATCGTTTTATGGCATTATACTGTCCTTGTATGATACTTTGTTTCGATTCGTTCAGGTATTTACATGTCCATTCTTGGTCTCCATAATCATGAAAAGACCATATCGGATGGAGGGGATCTGACAATGAGAGGTTTGATGCTGATCGGAGCAGCATTTCTACGCTCTTTTCACCTAGATCTGAGAATTTTGGTAAGGATTTTAAAATAAAGTGAAATGGTTTTTTTACAAGCAATCTGAATAATATCTTGTCTTTATAGTAAAGGTAATTACGGAAATTCCCAATAACTCCACCAGAGCCCCATCCTTCAACAACGATCCTCTTATTTTGTGGAATTCCTTTTTTATAGAGAAGATGCAGACAAATCATCTGGAGATGGTGAAGTGGTTGCTCGGATAACGAAATTGATTCTAAAAAACCCTGAAGGTATTCAGCGACTGTAGGTTCATAATACCGGTGATTCATCTCCAATGCTTTTCCAGCGGATAGTGCATATTTTTTTTCCATGTTTAGTTCAGGTTGTTCAAATGGATATCCTGTTGAATACGTATCTTTAATGTTAAGTTCTTGTTGACATAATCTACACAGAATTGATGAATCCAACCCACCACTGAGTATAGGGGCAATCTCCTGTGTTTGAGGAGATAGATGTTCGATAGTTTGAGACAGAATATATTGTATTTCTTTTGTCGCTTCTTTTACAGAAGTGATATGATGATTTTTTTCTGGTATGTTGAATGATTTTGTGTGTTGGATGATGGATTTCTCATTTGTCATGCTTATTTGTAATTCATCACCACTGCAAAGTTGATTAATATCCTTAAATAGTGTTCGTGGTGGCATGACAATACGATATGTGAAAAACTCCGGAAGCGCCTTTGTATTTTCTTTAATTGGAACTCCTGCTTTCCTGAGTGTTGCGATATGTGTTGAACAAAAAAATTCATTGTTCGAGTTCAAATAATAATAAATTGGCCGTCCAGAGATGGTAGATTTTGATAGGGATAATTTAGTTTTTTCTGGGTTATAGTGTATCTTTGAAAAAATAATTTTTTGTTCATCTGGTCCTTGTTTTAATGGGCTTTCAATGATTGAAAATCCATTTTTTTCGAAGACTCGTTTCGATAGAAAATTATCGATTATACTTGTATAGATAAATCCGTTTACTTTTGTTTCCTCGATGTTAAACGCATCAAAATTCTGGGAAATTTCATTCTTTGTTAGTGAAATGAAAAACATAATGTTTCTTGTCTGTGTGATTTGGTTTTTTCTATAAAAACTTATCTAGTTTTTCTATAATCTATGAACGTTGAAAGATGATTATGAGTGCTATTCTGAATTATCTACGAAGGATGTTTCATCTTAACTAATGGTTCCAAGATTTGTTCCCGCGTGGATAGTTGCCGCACCGTTGATGTCAATAGGGGTTGTACAGAGTCTGCAATTATTACTTGTGATGATGTTGAAGTTACTTCCTCCTTGTTCATCTATACCATTAGTACACTGGATCACGTTATTTGAAATGATACAATCCTTCGAATCATCAAGGATAATACCCCAAGTTCCGCTGTTAATTCTATTATTTGAAACAGTGCAGTTTCTTGCATAGTCAAGAAGAATGTTATAAGTATTTGATGTGCTAAAGTAGTTACCTGAGATGTCAGAATAGGTTACATAGGAGGGATCTGAGTCACCTCGGAACCATAGTCCATAATCATTGTTATCGAATTCTGAGTTAATCACTTTTATATTTGTCACGGTGTCTGAAGTGACTGCGGCTGAGTAGATGCCTGTTGATGTTGTTCCCCCATTGAAGTTTTTAAACACACAGTTATCGATAAGCGTGCCGCGTGTACTTGCATCATATGCAATATAAACTCCGATGGCTTCTTGTCCATTACCATTGAAACAAATATTTTTAAATGTCACATTGTGACAGCCATTAAGGTTGAACATTCCACTACTCAGGGTGCTTGTTGCTCTGAAAATCGTTTTTGTTTTATCTGCTCCAACAATTGTAACATCGTGCATATTTCCGCTACCGATGTACCCATGGATGTCATATGTGCCTTCTTTGATGAAAATAATCGCGTTTGTTGCATAGGAGATTGCATCATCGATTAGGAGCTGGGGATCTGTGTTTTTGTTTACAATTAATCCTGTTGTACCATCTTGAAGGAATGTCGTAGTGGAATTTTTGTAAATGATGTAGGTATATGGAGATCGGTCATAGAAATGCCCGTTATTTCCTGATATGATATAGGTACTTAGTCCTTCATCCTGTGGTTCTTCATTGAGATAATCTGTGGCGATATAGGTATATGCTGCTCTATTGCTGATACTCCATTCGTGGTTCGGGGATAATGCGGCGTACCAATCCCAGACGAAGCAGTTCGTGAAACGGTTGCTTCCGCCGATGTTTTTAAACCCATCTTTGGATTGGGAGGTCGCTTGAAGTTTGACATCATTAAAATAATTTGTTCCACCACTCCAGGCTCCACCTGCATTTGGTCTGAATTCAACTCCGGTCTCGAAATCGTCTATGTCGATATTGTCGAAGTAATTACCTGTTGTATAGGCGTCTGTTGCATAGTTACTTCGTAGGAGAATACCGATATTACAAAAGCTTATGGTTATTGTCCTGAATGTGTTCCGGAATATTCTACACATATTCGAGGGATTGTATCCGTTAACATTAATGTTCAACTCGATGCCAATCCAGTTATTATTCGATCGTCCATACGGATTTATGATGTTGATATTTTCAAATGTATTATATTCGATTCTGTTCGCCCAGAGCCCTTCGATAGGAAGATAAAGCCCGATAATTGGTTTTGTGTGTCCATTTGATACTGCGACTCTGACGTCTCGAATGGTGTTGTATAAATTCCCTCCGCTTAGGTTGATAAATGAGATATCTGCTCCGAGAGTAACCTTATGGCCTTCGAAGTCCAGAACTGTGTAACTATTGAGGTCTAATGCAGTGGTTAGTGTGATATCATGTCCAATCCAGACCGTACCGCCTGCGCCACCTAGGTCGTTGATTGCGGTTTGGAGATTTGTACCAGTTGCATCCCAATATTTCCCATTGCTGTTTCTGACGTATGTATACGCGGTGTCTCCTGAATCTGTTATCGTTCGACTTAAAGATGCGACTGATATTGCTCCTAGGATTAGTAAGAATAAAATAGCGCTAAAAATTTCTATCTTTGTCCGCAATTTCAATTTTAGCATCGTCCCATCTCTCCTACCTTTTCATAACAATCATTTTATTATATACTTTTCTCTTAGACGTGATATATAAATAAATGGCTGTATTTGGCTTGTTTGGAAAACTATCATTTAAAGTAATATTTATGGGTGTTTTAAAAATCATTTTACTTCATTTACTATTGAACGGTAATCCATAAATGAAGCTCTCGGTAGGCGTTATTAAGGATTTGATCTGCCATGTCCACAAAATCGATATTTCTGTTATAATGATAATAACTGGGGGAAGTGAATAATAAAAAGACGAGTTTGAAGTTCCCAGTTTTATCAATCGAAAAGGAATAGTTATACTGCCATTGCACTTGATTTGGCGTCTCGAGATTTACAGCTGTATGATTCAATTGCGCGGTAATCTCATCAAGGAACCATAGATGGTGGATTATGGTTTCGTTTTTTCCTTCTGTAGCATTATAATAATTTGTCTGATTCACCAACCATACTCCTACGGTATAGTTAATGGTCCGATACTCGTGATTTGATATCCCAAGAACGACAGAGGCATTTTGTCCTACACTGAGGTTTTGAGGGTATTGATCCGCTTTTCCGTTTGGACCAAGAACATAAAATGCTGTGAATTTTTCGCCAATTTTTGGAATGGCAATGACATATAAAAGAAGGACAAGTGAGGTACAGATTACTGTCACAAGAATGAGGGTCAATGCCTTCTCATATTTATTTTCATATTTTGGAAGAGTTACATTCAATGAAAAATAAAATCGGTCCTCTGGTTTGGTCTGATACCATCGGAGTATTGCAATAGAATCGATACTAAAAATAAAAATAATTAAGAGTGTTAGTATTGGTTGTAAGCGGATTCCCCAAGGAGAAAAATTAAGTGCTAATCCGATGAGTGGGACTATCGCAACAGAGATCCCTAGGCTTAGTGCGATTCGTTCAATGATGCCAATGCCTTCTCCATGTTTTTTAAAAGGAAATAATGCAGCGACTAGTACATAACCTGGGATGATTAAAATGAATGGGATTCCAAGGATTAATCGGACGGGGGTATTTATATTTAAGAAGGCGAGCGGAGCAAGGATGCCGCTCCAGAGAAAACAGAGGATAAGGTCGATTGGATATCTCGTGACAGTAATTTTCATTTCGCAGATTACATAGAAAAAAAGCTTATTACCTTTTCTGCAACAAGTATCATACTAAATGCGAAGAAAACTAACGTTAGGATGCGTAATCGTCTTTTTAGAGGCTGCTGTATATAACCATTCGCAAACTCCTTTATGATGAGCATTCCAAGTACCATGGAGAAAAAATATATATCCAGATTTTCATCATTCGTGATAATTGTGATAAGGATGAGCCATGCGATTAAAAAGGTAAATACGTAAATGTCGTTGTGATTATTGATACTTTTTTCTGGAAAGAAAAGGAATATGAACATCCCAATGAAGATTAAGGTGATTGCTATTTTATTGTTGATATCACTCGGAAAACTTAATAAAAAAACCCCTATAGTAAAAAAAATCACTCCAATAATTTTTGGTTGATACAACTTAGATTTATTGGTAAAATATTTGAAAAAATATTCATATGATTTTTTTATTTAGTTCACCACCAGGGACTAGGGTTTAACTCAGCTCTTTTTTTGTATATTCGTTTTATAAACTATATATATGTTTCTATAATTTTTTCCTCCGAGAGTTATCGTCCGTTACTCCTTTATTAAAATAACCATTATTTCATCATTACTATAGAGGGTGAGTATCGTATCTTGATCTGAGAATTCATAGGGATAACACGTGGGTGGTGATTGACCTCCTAAGAGAATCGATTGGCATAGAATATTGTTAGAGAGTGTATAATTAAATCGTAATTCTGCGGTATAAGGTTCTTCTTCAGGATTATCAGCGATAAGAATTGTATAGAGTTGTGTCCAGTTACTGTAGAAAATCCAATGTTCGTTTTGGTTTGCTTGATTATGCCAGGAGCCAAGAAACCGTTTTTGTTCGGTTGATGATTCGTTTGTATTATTATTCTGAGTGTCCCCATTTTCTGAGAATAGTTGTATGGTAGCGTTGGTTGTGGTGGTATTTAGTATGGACTCATTATCTTTCACTGTGAGAGAAATGATGTAGACTCCTGTTTTGTTGAACTTGTGTGTGGTAAACATTCCGTATGCTTTTGTCCCATCACCGAACTCCCAGGTGTAATTCATAATAAATCCATCAGGGTCATAACTTTTTGATCCATCAAATATGATACTAATGTTTCTGTACCCACTATAGGGTCCTTGTGCATCTGCTATCGGGGGGCGGTTTTGAGTTGTTGCATTAATAATAAAAGAACATGATTCATAGGTGCCATTATTTCCATTGGTGCTTGCATCCTTAGCTTTTACAGAGAATTGATGAGAGCCATTTGCGATACGATAGGTTGATTCCCAGGTGAGACTAGCTCCAACCCATATGTCTGATCCTGCATCAATTTTTACATAGTATCCAGCGATACCGCTAGGGTCAGTTGATGCATTCCAGCGAAATGTTGGGGTGGTATCTGTTTCTGCTGATATGCATCTTACATTGGTTGGTGGTGTAGGCCCCTGTGTATCTAGATGGTTTGTGGTGTTGTTTTGGTTGTTTTGTGTAACACAGCCGCTGAGAATCCCTAGGCATGTTAGAATAATTATGCTTATTGTGATGAGCTGGTTCCTTAACTGTATTCTTCTCATATATCCTTAGCAATAGTTTGTGTTATTTAAACCCGTATCCTGGTAGTCATTTATAAAAGTGGTATCTTTGTTAGAATAAAGTGATGCATTAAGGAATTGTTTTTTTCGTTCCATTTTTTCCAGTGACATTCGTCTCTCTTGAGAAAGGGGGGTTGCATGGGTGTTCTGTTTGAGTTCTCTTTGATTCTCTGTTTTCTTTCTATTTTTAATGTAGAGTTCCTGTAGCACTGTTGCAAGTGCTATTGATGTTGTTTTGAAAAAAACCAAAATCAGAGGATGATCCACAAATCTGGCATGCCCAGATCGCACATCCCAAACTTCTTCATAGCAAAATCATCCATATTTCACGAGTTGATGTTCTGTTATTTTCTGATGATCTTCCCCTGCTCTGGACCAAGGGTATACTGTAACCCATCCACAGTGACCGTATAGGTCCTCTGCGTCCCCTGACCACCACCCATACTGAGATTCCGTATGATGGTCGCGTTCTCAAACCTGCGCAGATACACACCATCATTCGCATTACCCGCTATGAGCTGTTTTGGTCCGAGCGGATTTCCCAGCGGCGTATCGATTTCTGAATACCAATACCCCACGTCCGCGGGATACGGGCTTCCATAACTTGACTGGAAACAGAAATAGGATTTCGCCGGGTCCTCTAACACCAGACAAAACAAGGTGTAATGACTAATCGCCCAGAACCGAATTGCTTCTCGATTCGCCAAGGTCGGCGCAAGCGAATGCGTGCAGATAACTGCAACGTTCGTATTAGGGGTAATCCCTGCCTCACACTCATTGACCATATACAGTTGGTAATCTTGTGTCCCCCAATGCTTATCATCAGAAAACCCTTCGATACACAGCCACATCCCCAGGTTATCAGGCAAATCCCAGGAGGTTCCACTATTTCCCATCACAATCTCCCCGGGGTTCGTGTCCATGATTGTATCAATCGCAGAATACACCCAATCACCTGTTTCCACGGACCCAGAAAACGGGTACATCGTCTGCACATTCTGCGCGATATCTGAGAGATACAGGTGGTTTCCGTTCTCATCTAAGATATTTCCAGACGCACCAAAGGTCCCAAAGAATCGTCCCGCGTTGTCAAGGAACACCCCATCTAAAAGCGGGTAATCTGAGAGATACTGAGCAATCATATTCGCCCCATGTTGATTCCACCCTACTGCAGGGTTTGGATTCATCGAGTAATGATAGTCTGTCCCTGCAGTGATCAACCGCGACCCCGATAGACTATGTAAGAACCAGTCTTCATGGGCATTTATCGTCGCCCAATCCCCCTGCGCATGCGTTGAAGGAGGTCCATAGACCCCATTCAACTCTCGATAGGTGATCACCTTCAATCTTGGGTTTGCGGTTTTCATCGCAGCTACGGTCGCATAGGATGCTTCATTCCCACCCAGATCTAGTAAATCAATGTGTTCAGCGATATAATTTTGTTGTATAACCGAGGGTGTGAAATACGCGACCATAAACGTCTTTATTTGTTTTACTGATGGCCCTACTTTCTTTATAAACGTCGCTGTGACTGTATTATCTCTAGTTATCGTAATCGTTTTCGAAGGTGTAATACCAGTGGCATCACCGCCCCACGCTCCAAAAACATATCCTTCCGCTGGTGTTGCTGTCAACGACACAACCGTTCCATACGTGTAGGTTGAATAATTCGGTGTTTTTGTTATCGTCCCCATTCCAGACGCGACCATGGTCGTCAGCGTGTATTTATCCTGGGTAAAGGTTGCCGTGATTGCTTTGTCCCTATTCATCGTGAGCGTCACAGATTTACTAATCCCACTCTCTGCACCACCCCAAGAGGAAAACGTCCACCCGGCAGCAGGAACTGCGGTAAGCGTCACAGTTGTCCCATTTGCATACGTTGCTTGATTTGGATTCTTCGTCACCGAACAACCGGTCCCAACCACAGTGGTCGTCAAAGTGTAAGAATTCTGAGGATTTGCCTCAAAATGTGCAGTAATCTGAAAATTCTTCCTCATGGTGAGTCGATACGGGTTGTTCGTCCCTGTGTAATCACCACTCCATCGAGTAAAATGAAACCCTGCTTGAGGAATCGCAGAACACTCCACCGTAGTTCCAGACATATAGGTCTGCCCACCAGACGGGGTGGTCGTTCCACCCGCCCCCGCAGTCACCATCAGCGTATAGGTTTTCACCGTACTGCGCTTGAAATGAGCATTCACCTTCTTATCAACATTCATCGATAAAGTAATCTGCGCATCACTCCCAGTACCATCTCCACTCCATCCAGAGAATACCCAGCCCGCATCAGCAGTCGCAATAAGATCAACCTTTGTGCCCTTCAGATACGTCCTGCTCGAGGAGGGAGAAACAGTACCATTTCCATCAACATCAATCGTAAGCGTATAATACAGAGGATTGGTTTTCGGCACAGACGGAAAGACCGGATCAGACCCGCCAGGAGAAACCGGGAAGGAAGAATCAGGGCTAGGAACCGGTGGAGTCACCGTCGAATTTTTACTCCCTTTCCTCACTGGGGTAAACGCACTACTTTTCTTCAGAAGCGTCAAAGAAAGAATCTGCAGCCCCGTCATCGTCTGCTCATCCTGAGCAATTCTCACACAAATCGAAAGCGGACCAAACCCGAAAAAAGACCCTACGACAATCGTCACCGATCCACCCGGAGAAAGATTAATCAAACCACTTACAGACCTATTGATCTGACCAAGAAAACCACCGCTGACCGACAACGACCAGGGAATCCCCTTCACCTCAGACACCCCCCTGTTAGTGATCATAGTCCTAATCGTATGACCTCCTTGGACATCCACTTCGTAACTGCTCCCATTCACAGAAACAACCCGGTGAAGAAAAGACGAACCAAAAAAAGACTGAATCAAGCTTTTCGGCACCAGTGATTCCTGCGTTTTACTCCTAGTAACCGCTGCTTCAATTATCGGAATAACCGAGACTAACAACAGAGTACAGAACAGTATACCACATATTTTTATTTTAATATTTTTCCTCATCCCTCATCACATCTAGTCAAGAAGTATAATCCCTCAAATTTATTTAAATGTATCGTAAATATAATATTCAACAAAACAAGATAAAAATCCCTAATATTTTTATAATAACATATGGAACGATTTTTTTTATTCTGTCACAAGATTCCATGTGAATATGAAACAAAAACACACTCTTGAATCATTAAACACTCTCCATCCTATCAAACAACAACACACACAAACTTCTCTCATCAAAAAAAAACATCACAATTCAACAAAGAACAACTATCTTTTCACCAACGATCTCGTATACAAATACTTCCCACTCTTCAAAGTAGGGATCTCCTTGACAAATTCCCAAATCACCTGACAATCTTCCCCCATCTGCACTTTGATTTTCTCCTCAATCTCCTTCCTCTCAGCATCAGGTAAACCAGCATCAAGAACCGCAAGAATCCGAATCCGCTCATACTCCTCCTGGATCACCTGGAACTTTTTGATAAAACCCTGATTCAACACCACCCCAATAAGATGAACGAAATAATACCCAATCACAATCTTCCCCTCTTTTGTGATAAACTGTTCTTCCTCCCGCCCATGAATCTTTTTCAAAGTAGGTAAATTACTCCCGCAAGAACATTGTTCTGATCCATTCACGGCCATATCGCCAATTTCATACCGAAGAAACGGCATCGAATAGTTATGGAGATTCGTAACAAGCACCCGTCCATCCTGTCCTTCACCTACTGGGAATCCCTTTTGATCCACCACCTCAACAATATTGTTCATCGAAAACACATGCATTAATCCGTTTCGACATTCCCCTGCGATTGAAGCGGTCTCTCGGGAGCCATAAAAATCATAGATTTTCTTTCCAAAGAACTCTTCAATGGTCTGTCGCATCTCACTGGTTAATGTCTCCGCTGAACTAACAAGAATCCTTGGGGTGTGCTCTAATCTGATTTTTTTTCGTTCCGCGAACCGACACAACTCAAAAAGTGAACCAGCATACCCTCGCAGTAAATCTGGTTTGAATCTGTTTATTGCCTCAAGATATTTCTCCATATCTGATTCAGACATCTTAAAACTATTGAGAAACACGGTATTGGATAACCAGGCACCGACTTTCGTCTTAATCCTAGCATTCCCGTGAAATAACTCCTGCGGCGATCCCCACAATACTATCTTTTTACACTGAACATCATCAATTTCAAGCATATTTCTATAATAAAAATGATTCGTAGCATACACCCAGCTATTATAATACGTATCTTGAATGAATCGTGTTGGTTCTCCGGTGGAACCCCCGGAAAAATTATACTCCCATCTTCGTTTATTATAATCCGTAGAAGTCAAATCCTTTAGATGTTCGTTCACTATTTTTTTTGTTAATATTGGAATTTCACAGAACTTCGATAAATCGACGGAACCATTGTTAATGATATGTATATCATTAAAAATTTTTCTATAATAAGGAACACGATCATATACATGATTTAGTAAATTTTTAAGGTATTTTTCTTGGAAAATTTTTAGATCATTTACATTATTAATTTTTTTTATTTCTTTATATTTATTTTTAAAATGAATTCCTTTCAATTGTAATATGAGAGAGTATATTATATGTTTCATTTTATTAAACAGCTCTTTATTACATTATTTAAATTCTCTAGATACGGAAAATTTTGATTTTTGATAAGTTTTTTAATTAGAATATTTCCATCCTTTATTAATTTACTGAAATAAATCCTGATTTTAACAAGCATTCCGAGATTTCGAACGACTCGGATTTGAATTCCGTGACTTTAATTATGGCGGAAGTCATGTGCACTTACCGATAAACGTCCCTAAAAAGTAATTCATTCAACCTGCTGAGATCGTGCTAAAATCCTATAGTGCTAAAATAATGTTTGAGGCGCACCCTGGATTCTGCAAACGATATCATCGTGGTAGTTTCTGAAGTGGTTATGAACACCTTGTGTCTACAGGTTTTATTTATCTAGAGAAGTCAATTATCTATTGTCGGAGTCAACAACAACGACATGGTGTACAGGTTGTTGACGATCGTCAGAAAAAGTCACTCCGGTGTGTTGCCGAGTAAGATATTGCAAAACTCGGACGGATTTGGCGAGAAACGAAGGCGGGACAGGGTTAGAGGAGCACAACCCCCATTTCATTAATAATTCCCGTAGGTGATATCATCAAGTAACCCAAATTTCTCCTTTTTTTCTATATCGTTTTTTTTCGTAAAGTATCCTATAAAACGTTTCTTCCATCGAGATACAATATTTTGACGCATCTTCCGCATCCCTCACGATTTGAATCACCTAAGAATTTATAATTGTTCTGCTCTTTTTTCTTTCACCTTAATGAAGAGATCTGAAACACAAACCACCACCATCAAAGAAAAAAAAAATGAAAAACAAGTGAACACCGAGAGATCTTCTCGAAAAAATCAGCTCGTGCCATCTCCTAATACTTTCACTTGATAACCCTGTTTTTCCCAGAGCGCATGGTCCAGGATGTTTCTGGTATCAATGAGGCACTTCTGTCGAGGAGACAAGGTTTTTGGATCAATCTTCGTAAACACCTCATGGTCCGTGACCACCACCAGGCAATCAGAACCCTGCACCGCATCCTCTAACGTCCCAGAGTTCTCAGGGTGATTCAAAATGAATGGATCATAGATTCTCACCACGATCCCTTCATTTTCCGCGATGTTCTTAATCTTGAACGTCGGGCTTTCCCTACTATCATCCACGTTCCCCTTATACGCCAACCCTAATAACGTAATAGTCGGGTTCTTCACTTCTTTTATCATCGATTTCACCAGTTTCATCACATGAATCGGCATCGCACTGTTGATCTGCCGTGCCAGGGGGATGATCTTTGCGTTACTGGTTTTCTCCATCAGGAACATCGGGTCAATCGCGATACAATGCCCACCCACCCCAGGCCCGGGTCTTAAAATCTTCACCCGAGGATGCTTGTTCGCCAGAGCAATCGCCTCCCAGACGTTGATGTTGGCTTCCTCCGCAAGCAACGCAAACTCATTGGCCAGTGCGATGTTGATATCACGGAACGTGTTCTCCATGAGCTTGACAAACTCCGCGGTGCGCACATCCGTCAGAAGCATCTCTCCTTTGACAAACGAGGCGTACAGCCTCCGGACCTTCTCCGCTGATTCCCGATCAATCCCACCAATGATCCGGGTGTTATGGACCATCTCCTCCAGGGTCTTGCCTGGGATCGCCCGCTCCGGGCAATGCGCATAAGAAATCGTATCCACCCCCTGCTGCTGAAGAATCGGCAGGATCAGATGCTCCGAGGTGCCGGGGGGAACCGTGGATTCCAAGATCACCATCTGGCCATCCTTGATGACTTCTAAGACCGCTTGCGATGCGTTCTTCACCGCTTTCAGATCCGCGATCTTCAATTCATTCTCAACTGGCGTCGGCACCGCAATAATATACGCATCAGAGGACTGCAGCGTGCTGCCCGCCTGAAAATTCTTCTGTGC
>Ga0265297_10004819_pt1 | contig 21433 bp, 33 predicted proteins | sample Munlanlwell13791_FD_192502 | JGI IMG/M metagenome (GOLD analysis project Ga0265297, IMG submission 192502) | Leachate microbial communities from a municipal landfill in Southern Ontario, Canada - Leachate well 137-91 | ecosystem: Engineered > Solid waste > Landfill > Unclassified | place...
GCTTCAGTTCTTCTTTTTTTAACCGTTCCTCTTCCCTTCGCTGTTCCTTAAAGTCTTGGATTATGGCATTTTGCAACGTCTTGGCTTTGTTATCATATCCCTCTATTTTCTTCTGCGGCAGGAATTGATTGTATTTTCCTGATTGTATTTCTGCTATCCCTGCCGTAGGGTTTCTATTGATAATGCCGTCAAGATAGGCTTCAGCTATTGCCGCCTCGCCTTTCATCATAAAATCAACGCTCTGTTCTGCCCCACGAGAGCCAGCTTCATATTGTTCTTTAACGGCTTCCCTGAATCTATTTATACTATCGCCAAGGTCTTTGCCAGCATAAGCATCTTTAAGAATACCCGCCTGCATATTTTCTATTGCCTGCTTTGTAACATACTCCCTCTGCGTTGCCTGATGCACAGCAAGGCTGTCAAGGAGCCCATTTGATCGTGCTCTGATATGGTTTTCTATCTTGAGTTTTAATTCAGGGTCGGTAATGTCTGCCGTATATTTTTCAATAGAAGCATCCCTGAATTTCTTACCCCGTTCAATATTCTCATATGCGTCTTGCCCTTTAAGTTGTCTCTCCGACTGTTCGTATTCTCTTTCCTCATCATCGTAAGCAGCTCCGGCGATAAGTGTTTTATTGGCAATATCCTGTCGTCTTAGGCTTGCTTTGCGTCTGTTAATTGAATCGGATATGCTGGATGCTGCCTTAACTCCTGTATCTCCAAAACTTTCTATGGCAGCCCCAACAACCCCAGCAGAACCTATATTCATGGGGACATTAGCAGCCTCTCCGGGTATGCTCTGTTGTCGCTGATATGCTTGTATCTTAGGCATTATGCTGTCCACTTCCCATAATAAGGATTTTTACTGTCACTATATGTCTTCGCTATTGACGCACCGCCGGATAAGAGGGAACTACCAGCCTTGTAATAGCTCGCCTTCTTTGCGTTCTTACCCTGCAACTCATATAATTCTGCCTGACTTCGCTTTTGAGACGCTTCAACTTCCCCACCGTAACGGATTGCAAGAGCATCCATCTCCCCCTGTGCTGCGGTATCTTCAAGGAGAAGTAGGGGACTGCCTTCAATATCTACCCCTGATGCTCCATATGCGGCACGTTGCGAACTTATGAGTTTCCTCACTCTTTCCCTATGCATCTCCTCATCATAAGCCGCTTTATCAACTGATGCCTGTGCGCTCTGTCTCGCTACTGCGGCGTTATATGCCGCCGCTCCCTCTGATGCCTGTCCTTCTTGTAAAGAACCAGAAGCACTTATCAGGCTTGATGCCCCCATTGCCATCATCATCATTGATATGGGTTCACACATATAATCTCCTTATATAGAAAGTTCTAACATCAGCCCAACTACAGTGAGCGGCATCGGTTTATCCTGAATTATCATTACCCTGTTTTGCCTGTTATAACTATCATCAAAACCGAAAGGGATGTCCCCGGTAAATAATGGATAGGGTGCGCCCATGATCATAACCCTTTCTTTGTCAAAACACTGGTCAAGATGTGTTGCATCACGTCCAATCTTAAAAGGGCCGGATTGATAGACCATGATATTACCGCCATTGACCTTTTTAACCTTGCCCTGAGTCGTCCCGTTCCTTAACGATACAACTGGTCTCATAGTCTGGATTGTGCCGGTATAAGCCTTGCCGACATGTACTACGGTTGCAGCCACAGGTAAGGTAATCTGCCCGCCTGATACGGTCTTTGGAGACACATATGAGCCATCGGCAAGGGCTACTACGCTTTCGCCATTAAGATGATCAAGCCCAGAGATTGTGGTTGTCGCTACTCCATTATAAGTGATCCCGCAGTCAACAAAGAAGGCATTAAGCCCCTTGTTAGCCGTATAAGTAGCCACGTCATCGTTGAATATCTTTGCCATCATTTCTACATAACGCACCGTGGCACCATTTACCGTCCGGTTGATAACAGCCCATACTTCGTTATATCCATCCCCAGGGATAGTAGCCATGCTCTCTACGTCTCCATCGGTAGGATGTCTATGCCAACCCACAACGGTCTGTTCCCTGAGATATGTGAGAGCCGCTACTTCGCCATCATAACGATGGCACCATAAAACGGAATTAGGCTCTTTCTGATAGACAATGCCGAGGAATCCTGTTTTACTGATATGCTCCGCCATGAGTGTCATATCAGGAGTCACATACTTTTCATTTTCCCATGACCAGGCGAGCTCTCCTATCTTCAAGCCCTTACTATCATCGAATCCTGTCCGTTGGACATAGAGAATTGCATTACCGGCAGCAACAGGCATGATATTTGCTGCACCATCAGTTGATTGTCTTTTCGCTATGACGTTTAAAGGGGTCAATGGCGACCCTGAATCTTCGGGGCCAAGCCTTGATATTTTACCTACCGAACCTATAAGCAAATATTCATCAGGCTCAATCCATCTGATAATAGATACTTCCCTACCTGAGATAGTAAAACTGAATGCGTCTGAATCATCGACCCCCGGAGTATGATTCTCATAATCACCTGTTACAGAACCCCACACGGTCTCAGGATATTCAAGTGAACTTGCCTCACACATCCTTTCTTCAAAGAATGTGCCGCATCGTGGATAACCATTTGTGGCGTTCCATACCTCATCCTCAAGCGTCCATACCGTTGTAGCCGTAATTGCCGTCAATTCTTTAAGAATTTCACCGGACACAATTAACGCTGAAGTATATGTTATGATTTTGACAAGACCACTATGGACACGCATATATTTACCAACATCGGCAGCCCTGAAAAGGTCAGTAGTTGCCGATATGGTAGAACGCTTTAAATAATCATCATCGGGTGCGGCAAATGTACTTTTGGTATCAGGGTCAGAGCCATCGGCAAGTCTGACGTATATTGTATTGTAACCGAGAGCGTCATTATCCCCCCATCCCCACTGAGATATACCAAGTGTGCCAAGGGCACCATGTATAGATACTACACCATCAATATAGAATGCGTCTGGTTCAACGGCTGAATAGAATGTCGCAGCATTGGTAAGATAAAACTCATTTGTACCTGAACCCGATGCCAACCAGTTATCATTGGGGACTACCGGATGATCGAGCAGATTCGTAAATGTTTCACTTCCACCTGATCCTGTGAGAGTACAGATAGCACCTTCCGGGCTTTTAATAGAGGGGGTGATTGTCCCATTAGGGCTGCCAAGTAGTGACCATGATTGTGATGCTATGGGGCCTACAGATGCAAAATCGTCTATAATGTCACACACCACTTCATTCGCAGCGTTGAAAGACACAATAGACGCCCTGCCTGCCCCCGAAGTAATCACCCTGCCTACATCTCCAGTAAGGAAGACGTTTGCACCTGCCGTAAAAGTGATTGCTGTTCCTGTTATTGCGGCGAGGGTTAATGTAGTTGCAGGTTTTATCCCCTGTTCAGCAATTGGGGGGGGGCGGAAATTAATGATTGATAATGTCCATGACGTATGCCCTGCACGTGACAGCTTGCGTGGTGGGTATGAGCCATGACGAAGATATAACACATCAGCAGAACCAAAATATGTTATACCCGATAGATCTGCCTCAGCATAAGGAGATGGTATCTCATAGGCAAGATCTGTTGCTCCTGCCGTAAGTTCCCAATATCCAGAGATAAGGTCATTTGCAAAAACACCGGATGTATGTGCTACAATGCAGCGATAATAATTGCCCCCCTGAGTGGCAAGATAACCAAGTGTGTAATCTGTAGCCGTAACCCATGCTACATAGGCAAGTTGTATCTGTGCCTGATTGCGATAAAAACGGATGTAATAATCGCCAAATTCAAGCATATACGCCTGAGTGACTGAAAACTGGAAGGGGATAACCCGTGATGCTTTGGCATTGTATTTTGCCCCCGCGATATACTTCCACCCGGGGCGGAATATAAGAGGGCCACGAGGGTCTATAAGAAAGTTTTCAAGGCGATAAAGAGAATTAGGGTATTTATCGAGGTCAGAACGGCCCTCCATAAGAGGAGACCATTCACCGCCGTTGAAATTCTCCTGTAGATGGTGGAAAATACCCAACTATCTTCCCTCCGATTGCCATGAAAAATTACCCTCATCAAGTGGCTGTATATTCTTATGCCGTGGCGGATTACCTTCCATGGCGTTCAACACCCGTGCATTCGGCAATAATATGTTTTCAAGTTCAGAGAGTAGTTCTGTTCGTATTGTTTTTCCTGCATCGCCCATGAGTTTATTTGCAAGTTCAGCACCGAGACGGGTAGCAAGACAGCTTACGAAGGCAGGGTTAAATCTTCCGGTCTCAGTCACTCCCCATATATACCGGATGTATATTTCTTCATCCTGGGGAGTCAGAAACAAACCGCCTTCCACCGTCCATTCTTCATCGCTGCCGTAAAACTCCCATACCCTTAAGCAATCGACAGGGAGCGTATAAGCGTACCAATCTTCAGGGAATGCAGGGGCAGTTGTTAATGCCGCGCTTATATCAGCCCTTTTCATAGCAAAATTCCAGGGGTGACAATAAAGCAACTCATCACGCATAAGCGGATAAAGTATCCTACATGCACGGGCCTCCTTTGTCTCATCAGTAAGAGCGGATATTGATAAATCGCCGAACTTCAGAAGCGCAAGATTGCATATCTGGACTTCTGAGGCAGACATAGGTTATAAACCTCTTTCTTTTTTGGCTTTTACAAGCTCTATCTCGAAACGAGCAAGTTTCCATCTCCTGTCATAAGCAGCCCCCATATCGTCCATTTCTTTTTTGATTGCAGCTAATTTTTCTGCGATTTCTTCCGGGCCCGCTTCTTTTACTTTCTTCGGCATACCAATAAGTTCCGCTGTAAAATCATCAGCAGGTTCACAGTGGTTCAGAACCCCCGACAGCCATTTCTTTGTCTTTGGGTGTTTGCCGAGCTCCATTTGTGCTTTAACAAAACTTTCCGAAACAGTAATAACGCTATCACCCCTTTTTATCCCACCTCCAAACTGAAAATTGTCATTTACAATAAAGGTTGCATCCATACAAAGTTCCTCCTTTTAAAATTAGGAGAGGGCTTTTAACCCCCTCCTGATATTTGCTTACGTCCCAAGTTGAGGCGGCCCACCTATCCATGATGTTACTTTACCTGTGGAAAGATCCTGTGTCGCCACGCTTACCTTTACGCCGAAATACTCTTTTAATTGAGTCACTGGTAAAGGTATTGAAAAAAGAAGCGTACCATCAGGATGTTCAGTGGGTGTGTTTTCCGTTATTTCAGCCGATAAAATTATATCGCCACCCGTTGTCGGTGTGGAATCTGTATCATTATAAAGTGCAAAAGTGAGTACAGACCCGTCTACTGCGGCTAAGAGGTCTTCATCCTCAACAACACAATTCCAGAACAGCTTCCCGCTTACATTGTAGCGACTATTCGTCAGTGTCCCTTTGTGGTCTCTGCCACGAGGAATATAGACCACATCAGTCAGAACTGTACTTGCACCTGCTGCCGCTGCAATGCTTGTGCTTTCACAAAATACTAAGTTTTTATCCATTATCATCTTTTGTCCCTCCTTATGAGATTTCGTCTTCAGTATTGATCAGGATTTCCCGTGCTATCTTCCGGCAAGGTACGCCTGAAAAATAGAGGAAGGGCTCGCCACTCAATCCGTTGCCCGGTGTCCAATACACATTGTTCTTATCTTTGCACCTGATCTGCCCCTGTGTCATTATGGTTTCGTTCATGTAAAGGCGGGTGCCGGGGCCAACTTTCATGTTATTAAGCAAGGTGATCAAATCGTCTTCATCAAATGTATTGACTCCTACTGAAAGTTGTTCGATATTGGCATACCTCCCGATTGCACGTGGATGACGGACACAGAGACCGAAGACTATCTCAAAGTGATCTCTATGAATTTCCATTTTGCCGTCTGCTGTTTCTGAGGTCACATACCCTTTATCCTCATGATTAACGCCCATGTTGGAAGGCATATTTTTTGGGTGCATGAGATATGCCGTATCCTGTCCCCAGGTGACGGCATAGACACTCGTTAAGTCTGAACCTGTGCCGCCCGCCCCGATGACAAAACGACCATCGAGGGTAGCCAATCTGGGGCCAAGACCATGGATTGCATCCGGGTCCATGAAGGTGTTGGAATATAAGATGTCCGACACTACCGTCTGACCTATGCCTTCAATAAAGGCGTCAACTTCACCGGAAAGAAAAACTGCTTCTGACGGCATACTCCTTACGAGCTTAGCGTCAACTTCGCAATAATCCTCGATTATACCGAGAACGTCCATAATTTCCGTTGTTCTCGATACGCTATTCGTAATGCGCTGGTTTAACTTCCTTCTCTGACCAGTAGGTAATGAAGCCCTGCGGGTCGTCTTGTTTACCCAAATGTCATTTGAAGGGAGCCACGGAGCATCAGTCAGAATCTCCCCCATCTCACGGTTCAGGACTTCAACAATCCTTGCCTGATCGCCATTCGGGTCTATGCGTTTTGCCTGTTCTACAAGGCTGTAATAGTTTGTCAGTGTTGGCATTTTTCTGCCTCCTTATGTATTGAATTTTGTGTTCGGGAACCGTGTCTTTGCCTTATCCTCCTCTGATTTTTCTCCGAACATCCCGCCACCACGTTCTCCGCCCATACTGTCATCTGTAATCTTTCCGGCTATGGCGTGGAACATCTTAAGCAGCATCGGATGGTTGCCGAGTGCAAGGCTCCCTATCTTCGTTTCTTCAAAGAATTTTTTACCTTCTTCCTCTGTTATCCCCGCCCATTGAATGACATTTTTAAACGCCCTGTGAGCGAGTTCTGTGTTTGCCTTGAATGTCTCGCCTTTCCATGTGTCCTTGAGTGTGTTTACAGCACCGTCTATGACAGTCTGTTCAGCAGTTAGCCTATCTGTCTCTGCTTTCTGTTGCGCTGTAATGCCGCCCTTGAGCATGTCAACAAAGGCCTGATGAATGACTTTGGCGCCTTTTTTGGATACTTCAGCATTGAGCAAGACCTGTCTGAGCATCTTGTCAGCCTCAGCCGTATAGTGTTTTTCAAGTTTGGGGTCATCCAGTTCATATTTGTCAGCAGCTTCAGGGACACCCAATTTTGCATAAAAGGCTTTCCGTTCCTCAGCAGTCGCATTCTCGCCCGGAATCCGTATACTGTTTCCCTCAAGGTCTAAAAGGGTTTTCCCCATCTCACTTATGGTCTTAAACTGGGTAAACCTTTCATTCTTTTGAAGGTCACCGTCTAACTGTGCTATCCATGCCGGTGGAGTATTATTACTACTGTTATTCTGATCGTTGTTACCCCCGCTATTGGGGTTGGCTTGATCTGTGTTATCCATTTGATACCTCCGATAATTTAATATTTCCGTGTAAGTGTTGGTGACACTTAGCGCAGTAAGTAATGCCATTATCTATTGCGAATGCTAATTCTGGATGAGTAGATAGTTGTTTTATGTGATGAGGATGGAGGAAAACACCTCGCTTGCCGCATTCCTGACAAGCCCAGTTATCTCTTGAAAATACCGCCTCTCTCCATAAACGAAACTGGATAGAGTTTCTAAGTGATTTGTTTTTTGCCGTTTTCCCACCTTGCCAGTTTGTGCCTTTGTCTCCTCTACATCGAAGAGATGCTTTAATTTTTGTTTCAGGATTTTCCCAATGTCTTCGTAACCCTTCACGTTGTTTCTCTATTTCTTGTTGCGATTTTCGTCTACCAATATTAATAATTGTTGCCTTCTTCAGATTTTCAATAGAAGAAAATACAGCTTTGTTGTTTTTGTGTGCCAAAGATAACGATCTCTTTTGTTCATCGGTACGTTTTTTGCCCTTATTGGATTGAGCTATTTTTAGCACATGATCCAAAGATTTAGACCTAAATTGTCTTATATATATGCCTTTAGGCAATAACTTTCTCCTTCACGGGTTGTCTTGCCAACCTTTTAATAAAATCCCTTATTGTTTCTTTATCCACTTCTCCCCCGCCAAGTATCCTGAGCAAGCGTATACCGTAATTCTTTAACGTAACGTCTTCCTCATTTGCTGATTCTTCAAATATGCCAAGGTCATAAATTATATGTAGGAGAACGTCATCTGAACCCTTGCCGGAAAACACTCTGCGATATTCAGCAATCAGGGTTTCATTGGGAAATAAATCTAATCTATCCACCCACCCCTCCCATAGCGTTTATGTTCTTGCCCGCTTCACTTGCCGTCTTAAGCCCTTCTGCCATCCCTTGAGCATTCTCCAGCATATTTTGTTGCTGCATAGCCTTTAACCTTCCTTGCCGTTTCTTATCAACCTTTTCTTTTTCAACGATAATTTCCTGTGGGACGCCATCAATCTCTGCCAATACACGGCTTGCCTCATCAAGATCATAATTATCAAGCACTTCAGGCTGTGCCTGGACAAGCGGTGTAATGTCTATAAAAAACTTCCTGATGCCTTCTTTTGAAAATTTCTCCTTTTGTGCTTGTGCAAGAGGCCCCATATAAACAGGGTCAAACCTTAATGCAGGGTCATTAGCCGCCATTTCAAGAAGAATGTCAGGAGGGTTAGACATCCTTCCGGCTTTAACCTCAATATCATAAACACAGTCAAGAATATGGTCGAGTTCTGTGTTTAGCGGGCCAAGTTCTGCACCTAAGACCGCCGCTTTCTCTGCCATCAGTTCACTTACTTCATAGGCTGTGCGTTGCCCTCTACCCTCAAGGTTTGCCAGCATCAGAAATGTATCAACATGAAAGCGCTCTTTAATGGCTGCTTGTTTTCTGTCCATCACATTATCTGTTGCAATAAAATTAGACCCAGTATTCGCAGGCATAATCTTATCTCGGAAGTTTTTTACATAATTCAACCCTCTGGGTTTCCATTGTACTTTACCTTCAAGATAATCAGGGACATTAAGAGGGGGGTCAAGCATCATCTGACGAGCTCCTAAGTCACATTTATCAATGAGGTTCACACCCTTAATATCAGCCATTGCAAGCATGGCCGGGGTAATCGCATAAGGTTCTTTACCTGACCTCATATACCGCCATACAGCGTAAGGGAATCTATCAAATCCTGAGATACGGCAAACATGATTCCCAGCAAGTAGCAACCAGATAGAGGCGTATTTCTTGTTAGCCGCATCCTTCATTCTGTCATCATATTCCTCTCTGGGGAATACTGCATGAAGGATTTCAAATTCCGTGAAGGGGTTGTTTTCATACATTTGTTTTATCTGTGGGGTCAGATTGTCAACACCAAACATCTGCACCAGTCGTCTTACCGTGAGTTTACGTTTTCTATGCAAAACATCTATTTCACCATATCTATTTTCGGCAATATATATTTCCCCAGGGTGAACAGCCTCAAAACTTATCCGCTCTTCAATAATATCTTCCTCGGCATATATAGGAGGTGATCCCAATGTAATACCATCAAAGATGTATGCCCACATTTCCGAATAGAAGTTAGAACGATTCAAAGCCATATACATATTGAATTCGATTTCTTGTAGGAATTCCCTGACCTCTGGTATTTTATTCACCTGTTTTCTGTTCATTGTATATTTAAACCAGGGGAATGCAGGGCTTACATGATAGCCGTGGATGCCGTCAGCCGCTAAGACTGCGGCACCCTGAGCAGTACCATCATATATTTTTGTCCCTTTCTTCTCCCCCTTTTGATATGTCCCCCTTACATCTTCACGATGAGGGGCTACATAGTCAGCCACTTCCTGCATCCGTTCCATGAAATTTGTCTTATCACTCTCAAGTTTGGATTGCCTGCCAGTTATGAGCTTGATAAGCTTCTGGTTCTGAGATGCTTTCACTGTAGAATTCTGTTGATTCTGAATCTCTGCCATTTATAGGCTTCCTTTTTTATAGCCCGTCAGCATGTATTCTGTAGGAAATTTTAATAGTCATTGTCGTATCATTGCCAGCATTGCCAGCGATCTCAGCACCGCCTATGTTGAATAGTTCTACCGCCTTATTGCTTATATTGGCTGCCGGAGACGTTGCGATACCCGCTGCATTCACAAATGCCATTGTATCGGCTGCCGCTGTCAAGAAACCAGTGGTCTCGATCGAACCCGTAATGTCCTGCCCGGACGTATTGTACTGGATTACCAGGTCATCTCCTGCGTTGGCTGTTAAAACATTTGTGCCATAATCCATAATCAGAACGGCATTAATGACTTCAATAAATTTATTCGCTCCCGGAGTAGCCACTAATTCCTTCGGGCCAGCTCTTAACCCCTTTATGCAGGCATTATTACATTCCACCGTATCAACCATAATAAAAGAGTCAGCTGCATTACCTGTGCTTACTCCGCCTGTGGCAGTTACGGTCTCATCTACCAGCACTTTTCCTGTGTCAACATGAATGGCCTCGATGTTAGTAGCATCTATGTTCATTATATAAGAAGTTCCTGCTGCTGGAGCTGCCGCATCATCTTCAAGATATACAAGTGATCCTGCTATCGCTGCGGCGTGCTGACCTGTACCAAGTTGTCTGAATCTCATAAACTGTCCTGCTGGCACTGTAGCTGCATTATCCGATATAAGACTAATAAAACCTTCCCCTGAAGTTCCAAGCCACGGGCCTAAATCTGCAACAATCCCCTGTCCTGTATAAGAATCTGCAACATCAAATTTTATTCCGTCTGCTGCTGCACCTGAATTGGAGATATGAAGGGCTGTATTGCTTTTGGTATCAAGTTTCGCAAGGTAAGAGCCTGCGGTTGCTCCTGCTTCATCTTCAATATAAAGACCTTTGCCATCAATCGATGCTGCATCAGCGGCTGTCCCCTGCATCTTTATGTATATTACCTGCCCGGCTTCTGCCGTAGCTGCTGAATCGCTTCTGAAATCAAAGCCTGCACCTTCGCCAAGAGTTCCTAACCACGGGCCAGCATCAATCTTAAAAAACTGTCCAGTTGAAGCATCCGTAGCATCAATCAATATCTGGTCGCCTGCTGCTCCGTTGGCTGCAAGATGAACGCTCGTCCCTCCTGCACTGTCAATTTCCAAGCCATAAGAGGCTGCCGTTGTTGCATCCTGGATGATCTGAATTGCCGGGCTGTCGGCTGCCGCTGCCGCTTCCCATACCTTAAATGCTGGTTTGGTTGTAGCTCCCTGATTTCTCTTGATATACGACATATCATCTTCATCAGTATCCACTTCAAACAGACCATCATCTATCTGAAAATCACCAGTAGTAATGGTCAACATATTGGTTGAGGCATTACCAGCTATCGTTGCCGCACCGTATCTCGCAACTCTAAAGTCAGAAGTTCCTGCATCAGTGCAGTTTATATAATCTCCTGTGAACCCTGCACCATCGGTAATAGCCATGTAAAGCCCTGCGCCTGTTAGCCCTGCTCCTGTGTTTGTATAACTGATTCCATTCCCTGCCGTCTGAGTGTTGGCTGTAATACCGATTGTCGAGGCTGTGGTCGCTGCATCTACAATCTCTATGACGTTATCTGATGTTCTTGTCCCCCCTGCATTCAGAGTCAAGAGGTCAGCCGTGGTCATGGCGTTATTTGTAAATGTCACTGTATCCGTATTGGCTGTGTCTATTACGGTTAAATCGCCGCCCGATAATGTGAGGTCAACGGTAGCGGGTAAATTAACCGATGTTGCGCCTCCTCCGAGAGTGACTACACCTGTGGAAGTTCCACCTACCGTTACCCCACCAACTCCCGTACCATCAACAGTTAAGGTTGTGGCTGCCGTGGCTGCGGTTATTGAATCCTGCTGGAATGTTCCTGTTACATTCACATTTCCCGAAAAAGTTCCATCTACAGCAGTCATGTTGCCTGCGGTGATTATATTACCAGCGTTATCCACATCGAAATTTGTGAAGTCAATTACTGCCGTAGTACCAAGAAGTTTTGTTGCACCGAGGCTTACTCCGTTAGTAATTTGAGCGTTACTTACATCCAACCCCGTTGTCAGGGCTGCACTCGGGGTAATGGTTATACCTGTACCGCCTAAATCTGGGGCAAGAGTTATTAGACCATCGGCTGATACGTCAAAATCCGTATAGTCAATAGCCGCTGCACCGCCCGTTATTACTCCTGCGCCTGTGATATAAAGGACTTCCGCCCCATTGTTCAATGACAGTAATTTTGGGTCACTATCGGCTGCTTTTACCTGTAGTACGATAGCGTTACCGTCCGGGTTGCCTGTTTTTTGTTCGATGTCAACAAGGATCCCGCCCGTGGTCATATTCCCTGTATTCTCAAACAAATGTGAAATGCCGTTTGTCAATGTACCCGTGAAAACGTTCGTATAGTTTGCAAAAGATAGACTTGAATTAGCATCGGGGTTGCCTATATCATCCCATGCCGTAGCGGTTCCACCTGCGGCAGCCCATGACCAGACACCAGCACCATCAGTGGTAAGCTGTTGGCCTGCTGTACCATCTGCCGCCGGTAGGGTATATGTGATCCCTCTGAACCCCAACGTATTAAGGAACGACACCGGCCCTTCAAACGTCATATCGTCCTTAATTGTCGTCCCTGTCACCACCCCTGTCACAAGTGTGGCGCATAAAAACAATATTAAAAATACACTTGAGATTTTTTTCATTACCTTATCCTCCTTTATTGTCCTAATAGGGTCTGCTGACCACTGTCATTTGTTGCCATACTTGTTAAAATGGTTGCCTTCCTTCCATTGCGTTTCCGTGCAAGCGCTCTTTCCTTCGCTGCGGCTTCTTCGACTGACGCATCAGATGTCTTTGGTGTAGATGGAGAAGGAAGGTATACAACATCAGAAGAACCACCTCCACCGCCGGTAAGGGCGTTGATAATAGGCCCGACTATGGGTATGTCATCACACATGCTATGCCTCCTTGCGGAAAATCCCGCCTACTTGTGCAAACCCCATACGTTCATAGAGTTTGCCTACCTTCTCAGGTTCGATACCTGTAGAATTTCTAAGAAATATCAATTTTGCTCCCTGCAATCTCGCCCAAGTGATATAAAAGATACATAGTCTATAGAAAGCCCTTGTCCCTCTGTATCCAGGGAGGACATATACAAGAAGATCGCTTGCCGTAAGCTCATCAGTGAAATACCCAGGGTATACGGCGGCGACAATAACACCCGCAATCACATCATCTTTAAGCGTAACAATACCGAGCATAGCAGGGGAATTGATAATCTGCTCACAGAGGCGCATGCACTTATCAGGATTGAATGACATAACGTTATACTCGCTCTCCTCGTGAGCCTTACGGCCTATCTCAATCAATGTCGGTATATCGTCATAGGTTATCTGTCTAATCAAAGGGACTCCATTCAGGGGCCTGCTCTATTCCGACCCGTGCTCTAATCATGCCTATCGTGTGTGCTTTAGGGTTAACGGGATAGGCAAAAGACAGCGCAAGAACGTCTGCCCTGCCAACGTCCATGTCCATGTCCTTTTTAGCCTGTAACTGTATCTTGCCATCCAGCCTGCCTATTGTCTCAAGCGCCGCCAGCGCAGCGTGTAATATTGGATCGGCTGGGATACACCCGCCATCTTTAAGCCATTGTTTTGTCAACCTATACATTTCGGCGCGTTTATTGAGACATCCGGGATCGGTAGACGCTTCCCCGAACCATACTATCTGCCAGTTTCTTTTCATCGTTTTGCCTGCGCTTATTATGCCCGTACCATAGCCGCCATCGATAAACACCGCATCCGCTTTATGCTCATCCTCCAAATTTGCTATCATTGTGGCTACCTGTATATCGTTATCATTTTTTGGCAATGTACGGAGGATAGAGAACGTAAGCCCTTGACGTAGACCGACAACTAATTCTGCGGTGCCAGACCACGCAGGGTCACATGTGAGTATTTTAGGGGCAAACATATACTGCTCAGGTCTTAATGATCTGCCATATGCCGCGTCAATGTCTGCGATGGAGATAAACTGCATTGCCGACAGGGAAGGGAACATGCCACGAACGCGCACTTTGACAAAATCGCTATCCTCGCCATAATCCTTAATCCACTCATCTATCTTGGCCTTGTTGGTATGGCGTGACGTGCGACTATCGATCTGCCTCGTTATCCATCTGTGTCTAAATTTGTCAAAACATTGCTTAAAACGCCCAGTATTACGTGTGGGGTTACCGAATGCGCACCAGATTAACTCGGTATCGGTATCAGTCATTGCGCCCTCTGATACCTCCCATATAGCGTCCGGTATGGCTGATGCCTCATCGAAAAGGAGGATAACGCGCTTACCCTTATTGTGCAGCCCTGCGAAGCTCTCTGTATGTGTCTCGCTCCAGGGGACTTGATCTATGCGCCATGTCATTTCGTGGCCTTCCTCGACGCTCACTAATGCCGTAGCGTTGAGCTTGAACCAGTGCTTGTTAATTGCCAGCCGGTGCCACTTGGCAAGCTCTGCCCATGTTTTGGTTTTTAGCTGGTTTTCGGTGTTTGCTGTTACAACGCCCTTACAATCCTCGCATGTTGACATACTCCATAGGATAATCCACGCAACCAACGCGCTTTTACCTATGTCGTGGCCGGACGCAACGGCTATCTGTATTGCCTGATTGGGCGTGAGCAGCCCTTTGCCGATAGCCTGCAATATATCCCGTTGCCAATCGTCAGGGCCGTCCTCTGCCGCCAACTCCCCCGACCCCCACGGAAATGCATACATCACGTATTTGTACGGATCGTGTATCATCGTACAGATATCAGTAATCAGATCGTTCTCGGCACGTTGTTGAGCATTCACAAGCCCACCTCGAAGATGGCGGATAAATATTTATTATGTAAACTTTTTAAGGCTTGTAACTTGTTGATTATATTAAAAACTCTCGTTTCAACTGTGATTTTGTAGATTGTGAAATATGAATGTAATACATGTAATACATGGAAGATGTTGATATGATTAAGTATTTTCAATGCCGGTTTTCAAACGTTTTCTGCTTTCAGCAACACGCGCCGATAGAGTAAGGTCGCCAGAAATTTCAACTTCCGTTTTATCTTTCCACCCGTAGTTCTTCAGCCAAAATATTGATCCTGTAGGGTTGTTGCCAAATAATCTTTTCTCAACCTCAGTCTCTACGCGGATTCTCAATCGTTTTATTATGTCGCCAAAACCTTCGTGCATCTCATATTCTGCCAGCATTTGCCTCGAGGTAAAACCTAACGCAATAGCTAAACCTGTAATAGTATATGGGATTTTTTTTTCGTCACAATCAGTAAAAAACTGATCACCTTTATTTGCTATTTCTTGAGGATCGTTGAATTTTAATGGTCTTCCTCTTTGTTTTGTTTTAACTGATAATTTATCCATTACTTTTACTTATACCCCATAACTTTTACTTATGTCAAGGAAAATTTGCATTAGATCATCCTCTCGGATATGCCTACAATGCATTATTATTAGGGTAGATGATACTTACTATTGAGATGGTTTTGATATGCTCTTAAAAGGCATCCTATAGATTAATAATATTAATGGGTTATACGATTTCAATAAGTTTTGCTTATACCTGCCAATTTTATAAAACGAGTGCCCACCAGCATATTCGCTAATTTTAATTTTCTTGATTTTTGTAAGATCAATGATACAAAAAACTTTTTTTAATCGAAGGGTTTGTAAAAACCCTGAAATGTAGGATAGCACAGGTTTTACGTTTTCGGGCGGTTTTGAGATGTGCGATAGAGCGTAAGTTATTGATACTCTAAGATAATATTTTTGTACGATTTTACTTGACAAGATTTTTGAGAGGTATAAAAAGAATGTGCAGATCGTTGGTATTGCTTGCTAAAAGCATGTTTTGATATGCCATTTTAAGGCACATCTATTTCGTCTACCCCCGCCAATCAACAATCTAACTATAAGTAAAACTTATACATGCCTCATAATCTGACATGGCACGATATATGCATCATGTACGCGATACAACTATTTATATGCTCAATTATTTTTAGTCTCGCTCATTTCGACATTTCTTGCCGGATTGCCCTATTTTTCTCGACATTTTTGTCGAGGGTATAAATACAATAATATTAATAACTTATGCTAATTTATACCCATTTTACCCCTAAAATATCGACATTTTTGTCGAATTTAGAACAGCCTTAAATTGGCTAAGTGCTTAATATTATTATAATGTTATCTATGGCACATTGATTGCATATAATATATGTATGATGAACACAACAAATCAAAATAAAATGGAGGATAAAACAATGAATCAAAAAACAATCACGAGGAACCAAATGGACCAGTTGACAATCAATACTGTGGCATTCAAAAAGTTTTGTGCTCTGACTGATTTCATCGAGCAGTACCCCGACCGTATCACATTTACTGTTTCTGATACCGACCATGACGGCCTGTCTTTTTTGGATAATCCCGACGATTTCCGCACGGCCAACGAGCACGAGCTTAGGGCGGCCATACTGGATGTCATTCATACTGCCCAGGACATCATTGACAATCACAAAAACACCGTCCCCGGCAAAAAACTGGCCGGTCTGGTCGCCAATCGGCTCAGCGGAAATAGCAGACTGTTGGCTGAAATTATCGCTGGCGATCCCGACTATGTTCGGATGGATGTAAAAGGATGAACACAACAAATAAAATAGGAGGAACGACTAATGCCTAACGTAACAATCATTATCCGCAATGTACCGGACGATCTCAGACGGCTATACAAAACCAAGTGTGCATCTGAGGGGATCAGTATGGCCGATAAAATGGTAGAGCTTATGAGAGATTGGCTAAGAGGGGAAATTAAAAACCAAAAGGACTCACAGACAATCAGGTAAAATGGTACTGTCAACCTAATTGTGTAAATTTCTTATAGAGAGGCAAATTCGGACGTACCTTCCCTATTTTAGTTGATCTCCAGTTTGCCTCCATCTTTAAGGATATAAAAGCCAACAGGAGATAACAGGCATTCTCACCTGCAACAATCTCCATCGGTTTTGTCCTGCGTCTGAGTTTTGCAGCCGGGAGCACGTACTGACTACGGCCATGCGCGTGCTCGCGCACCGGTACGAGTTGACGCTGCCCCAACCAGAGATACCGGCGGACGAGATCCAGGCGGCCGCGCTCGAACAACTCACCTACACGTACCTGGCCGAGAATTGCCGCTACAACCTCTCCGAAACTACCATGCGGCTGCGGGGCGGTCACCGGATGTCCGAGGGGATGAGCGCAGATGTTGCTGCTGCCAGAATTAGGGCAGAAATAGAATTTAGAAACAACCCCGAACAATACCGATTCGAGGCTCGCAAACAGATTGAGGACATACAGGGTCTGGATCGTAGATATCATCAACATATTGCCGCAGATTGTGAGAATTGGACGATAGAAATAATAGGACCCATGCCGAAACAAATAGGAATGTGCGATTACGCACAGGAGGTATAATCAATGAGAACAAAAAAACACTATGAAAAATTGCTGTCCGACAACCCCAACACAACCATTGGTTTTACCCTTGCTGCCGATATGGTATATGCCGCCAGGCATAATGTTATCAATCGGGCCGAGGATCATCAATCTGATGAGTGGAAAAAAATTGCCCGTATGTTGAAACGGAAATATGGGGAGGCGTTGACAGGCGGCGATGTAGGTTCTGAAATGTCACCAATTAAAACCGCCGCTGCCGCTCTCGGTAGAGCAGTAAGCCCCCGCGAAACAAGCCGCTTCACGGGAAAACGGCAGTGACGCTCTCTGATCGCATAGACACATATCTCGCAGTGCAAAAAACGCTCACGGCGATGCTTGTACGTAACGAGATTACAACAGATCAATACCTCGCAGAGATTGAGCGAGCGAGGCTAAAAATAATGGATAAAAAGGAGGCAAACAAATGAACTCAGAACAGCTTGAAAAGATTTACGAAATAGCTCAAAAATACAACATTGATGTATCCGGCATAGTGGTACGCAGATATGGTAAATTTTTACGCGCTTATTGCGATTTTGAGTCAAGGGTTACGGCTATCGGCGGCAAGTTCCGGCACAGTTTTAAAATCAATGAGGCCGGCGAGGTGTTTTGCAAAAAGATTAAAAGGATAGGGATATGAGAGGCCGTTGGTTGTTGATTATCCTGCTCGCTTTTTTGTGTTGCTCCTGCGCTACGTGCCGGAACGATGCATTGAGACAGGCGGAAATATTGGCCTGTAAGGATAAACAATCAAGGGTGGCTGTATATTATATAGGGACGGGAGACCAGGCCCTTGATCTCTGGATGCACGATAGGCACGCTCAAGCGCAGACTCTCGTTGACGGCAAATGGCTGTGGGTTAGTAACTCATCCGGCGAGATTAAGGATAAGCCAGAAAAGGATTTAGTGCCGGTAAATGGCAATAATTATCTGTATTATTCCCCGGACGAGTTCCGGGAATATCTCAGAAAAGAAAATCTTGAGCCTGAGAAATTACCCTGTGAGCAGTTGCTAAAAAAGGGATTCCCGTGGAAAACAATGTTGTTAATATTGTTGCTGGTATAGGGATATAAGTTTTTATGATACCCCATAAATTAAAATGATGAGAAAAAGATTGACAGGAATTATGATATGTGCAAAAATGACAATGTGGATAGCATGATAAATATCTCTAACAACACAAAAGGCGAATATAACGGGGGCCGTGGCGATCTCAACAATCCTACCAACGCTATCCACAATATCGTTGATGATGCGGCTCCCGTTCCTCATCTTAAAAAAGAAAGAAGTAAAAGAGAGGTACCTTATGGACATTGAAATCCTCTATCACATTGACCTCTTTGATTTTATGTTCTGGTTCTGTAAGGGCTGTTTACTCTTAGGGCTTACCCTGCTTGTCTGCCTTCTCTTCGTAGGAGCAGTGGCAAAGTTGAAAGGGGAAAAATGAAATACCTTATCGCCTTTATCCTCGCCCTCGCCCTTTGTATCCTCGGCATACGGTATGGGAAGCATCAAGAGATGATCGAGCATGTAGAGCCGAAAGTGGCTAATCAGACGATCATTAAAGTAATCCCTGGACAGAGCGTCAACATTGAGGTGAAACGATGAAATCATTTTTATCAGACACTAAACACGTCCTTCTCGTTATCGGCTTAATCATTGCCCTATTCTTTATCGGCGCAACGGTCATGGAGAAGTTTGATAATGCGACAGGGTATGGAATGGAGGATGGGAGATGAATGTAGCCTGTATGAACAATTTCAGGGTTATGCGATATTTCCGAAATAAAGACAGACGAAGAACCTTTTGCCGTGTCTGTGAAACAAGACTTGAAGGCGGCCAAGAGTGTATACAGGTGAAGGGCATGGGACAACCGTTTCATGTTTGCTTGAAGTGTGGAATGGAAATAGCTCAGGCGTTTTCGGGAGTGAGCCAAAACGGGGAGGGAAATGGAACATGAAAATAAGGTGGCCGCGAGGTAAATACAACGGACGAAGAATTACAGGTGTCGAAATCACGTTCAAATTGAATATCTTTTGGTGGGCATTTACGGTGCATAAATATAGTTGGTCTATTCATGTCGGCCCTTTTCATTTATGGGTTGCGACTGCTTATGAGTCTCATCATTCTGATGGGGCGGTGATGAAATGAAACAACGCATAAAAGAGGTATTCCCTGTGACCGTTTTTATAAGAGAAGAGATGGAGGCCCGTGGATGGACAGTACAAGAATTAATCAAATATTCATGGCTCAGACCAGCAAAAGTTAACTTCATTTTGGAAGGTGGTCATATCACAAAAACCATGGCTACAGGTCTTGCGAGGGCTTTCGGTACTTCAATGGAATACTGGATGAACTTACAAAAACTCTGGTACTTGGGGTTAGAAATAGCCGTTGAAGATGAGGCAATGGAACTAAGGAGTGGAAGATATGAACTTAAATGATCACCCAATTTTAATGCAAGGATACGATGTTATTCAGGCCATAGAAGAGTGCGGAGCAAGTGTAAAACTCACAAATGCCGTTATTTTGGCCGGGGAATTGCTGGATGAAATAAACAAACTTGTAGGTGAGAACAAACTTTACGAAGAGATAGACAGACTTAGGGAAGAAAATAAGAAGTTGAGAAAGGCGTTGGAAGATGTATTCCCGTTGGCATTGGTGTTTGCCTCTCGCTATGCCGCCGAGCATGATTTGACAACCAAAAAAGGGTTGCGGTGCTTGCACCCTACTCATCAAACAATATTGAACAAGATTACATCAATTCTTAAAATTAAAAAGGTGAACCTATGAAAAAGAAAGATTGGCGCAAGATATTCATTGAATGGCTTATGAAGCGGTTATACATGGATAATTATCACGTGGCAAAAAATCCACCCAAGGGTAAAAAGAAAGTCTGCACGCAGATGGGGGTGGAGTGATGCCTGACGATACTCTAACTCGCAAAGACCCGTCCATAGAAAGCGTATTAATGCCCAAAAAAGAAACCATACAGAACGACAACTGTTTATGCTCTGCGTGCAACGATGCAGGAACGCCAAGCTGTCCTAAAGACAACATAGAAATAGACAAACATCGCTTAGAGGGACATTCTTTCCACTGTGCTATCCGGTTGGTGTGGGGTGACGGTGAGTGCGAATGTGGTAAATCCACAAAAGAGGGAGGTGATGTTTATGTAAACAAGGGTAACGCCCTTGATTCTGAGGGGAAGCCGGAAGATCTTCCCCTCAACCCTAACAATTGCGAAAATTGTCAGAGATTACAACAAGCCCTTGATAATCTATCAAGGCAATTTGCAGAGATACACACACAAAATATAAGTTTGTCTAACAGCCTGGAACAGGCGTTAGAGCGACTAAAAGAGGCGGGATTAATATGATTGTCCATATGCTGCGCGTAGATTACGAGGATTTACAGGATGACATTGCTAATAAAAAAATGACCTTGGATGCGCCTTTTTATTCCGAGGAAGAGTTTAGCGAGGCAGAAGAAGAGCAGTATGTGAAGGTAGAAATTAGGCGCATAGAATAAAACAAAGGAGGATTTATGAACTGTAAAGAGATTGAAATTAATGGAATTAAGTATGTGCAAAAAGATGAACCAGCAGAAACATTGAATGGCATGGAATATTGTATTGTCCGAACTTATTCGGCGGGCGTATTTGCAGGATTTGTCGAAAGCCGTAATGGACAAGAAGCCGTTATCAGACAAGCAAGGCGACTATGGTATTGGGATGGGGCTGCTTCATTATCACAGTTGGCAATGGAAGGAGTTAAAAAACCTCAGAATTGTAAATTCCCGATAGCTGTTGACAAGATTGAATTAACTCAGGTAGTCGAAGTTCTTCATTGTACCGATGTGGCGAAAAAAAATATCGAAGGAGTACCCACATGGAAACAATAAATAATGGCTCTGGCTCTGGCTATGGCTCTGGCGATGGCTCTGGCTCTGGCTCTGGCGATGGCTATGGCTCTGGCGATGGCTATGGCTATGGCTATGGCTAAAATTTATAAAAATATTGGAAGAGAGAAAA
>Ga0265297_10004820_pt1 | contig 21430 bp, 21 predicted proteins | sample Munlanlwell13791_FD_192502 | JGI IMG/M metagenome (GOLD analysis project Ga0265297, IMG submission 192502) | Leachate microbial communities from a municipal landfill in Southern Ontario, Canada - Leachate well 137-91 | ecosystem: Engineered > Solid waste > Landfill > Unclassified | place...
TTTAATCATCTTGGCCAGGCTGTAGCTGAAGCAGGCCCTGCTTATCCGGTGGAAGTATTGGGTTTGTCCGGGGTACCTGACGCGGGTGAGCAATTTTTTGTAATCAGCGACGATAAACAGGCAAAAGAAATAATTGCTTTGCGCCAGGAGCAGGAGAAACAGGCACAGGTTAAGCAGGTTAAGCGTATTAACTTAGAAGAGCTGCATGCGCAGATTAAAGAAGGAAAAATCAAGGACCTGAAGCTGATCATAAAAGCAGATGTGCAGGGTTCTCTGGCGGCAATTAAAGACACAATCAGCAAAATTAATACTTCAGAAATTAAATTGGATATTATCCATGAAGGCGTGGGCAATATTAATTCATCGGATGCAATCCTGGCAGTTGCCTCTAATGCCCTGATTTTAGGTTTTAATGTTGTGCAGGATGATTTGGCCAAGGATATATCGGCAAAAGAAGGCGTGGATGTGCGCGTTTACAATATAATTTATGAGTTAGCCAATGATATTAAAGCGGCAATTGAAGGCATGCTTGAGCCGAGAATTAAAAAAACATTCCTGGGTAGGGTAGATATCAGGAAAGTCTTTAAGCTTTCCCGCTCAGGCATGGTTGCCGGATGCTTTGTGACTAAAGGCAAGATTACCCGCCAGGCGTTGATTAATCTGGTGCGTAACGGAGAAGTAATTTTTGAAGGCAAGATCGGCAACTTGAAACGTTTTAAAGATGATGTTAAAGAAGTCGCCGAAGGGTTTGAATGCGGGATTACTTTGAGCGGTTTTGACAGCATGCAGGAAGGCGATGTGATTGAAGCCTACGATATAGAGAAAGTAGCGAGAAAATTATAATGTTAAACTCGAAATCCGAAATCCTAAATTCTAAACAAACTCAAAATTCTAAATTAAAAATTAAAAATATTTTTTGTTTTGGAATCTTGAGATTTGGATTTATTTAGGATTTAGAGTTTCGAATTTAGGGTTTAAAAAACGAGATTTAAGTATGTCAAAAAAACGTATATTGAGCGGGATGCGGCCGACGGGAAAATTACACCTTGGCCATCTAGTGGGTGCCCTGGATAATTGGATTAAGCTGCAGGAAGAATATGAATGTTTTTTTATGGTTGCTGATTGGCACGCGCTTATGGGCGAGTATGAAAAGCCGCAAATTCTTTCCGAGTCAATTATTGATAATGTTGTTGACTGGCTGAGTGTTGGCATTGATCCTGATAAATCCGTGTTATTTATCCAATCACAGGTACCGGAACATTTGGAATTGCAGATGATTTTTTCCTGCCTGACGCCTTTGGGCTGGCTGGAAAGATGCCCGACGTATAAAGAGCAATTGCGCGAGGTAGAAACGCGCGATTTGCATACATACGGCTTTTTGGGTTACCCTGTATTACAGGCAGCAGATATCCTGCTTTATAAGGCAGCTAAAGTCCCGGTAGGCGAAGACCAGCTGCCGCACCTGGAGCTTACCCGGGAAATCGCCCGGCGTTTTAACAGCCTCTATAATCATGAAATTTTTCCTGACCCGGGCGCAATCCTGGCCAAGACTCCGCGGCTTTTAGGCCTGGACGGCAGGAAAATGAGCAAAAGCTATGATAATACGATTAATCTTTCTGATCCGGAAGATTTAATAAAAAAGAAAATTTCCAATATGATTACCGATCCCAAAAGGATTAAACTTGCTGACCAGGGGCATCCCTCAGTGTGCAATGTTTTTGCATATTATGCGGTATTTTTCCCCGGGATGAAGGATGAACTGCATAAAGCCTGTTCAGGCGCGGGATTAGGCTGCGTAGAATGTAAAAAACGGCTGTCTTCAAGTTTAATTGAATTGTTGAAGCCGATCCAGAAAAAACGTCTTGAATTATTAAAGGACAAAGAGAATATAATAAAAATCCTTGAACATGGAAGAATCAAGGCTTCAGTTGCTGCCAGTGCAACAATTAAAGAAGTGAAGGCAGCGATGAAAATATCCCTATGAGCTATAAAATAAAATTAGAAATTTTTGAAGGCCCCCTGGACCTGCTTTTATACCTGGTGAAAAAAGACCATTTGAATATCTATGATATCCCGATTACCCAGGTGACGGATCAATACCTGCAATATATAGAATTGATGCGGCTGCTGGACTTGAATATCGCCGGGGAGTTTTTGGTAATGGCAGCCACCCTGCTGCAGATTAAATCAAAGTTGCTCCTGCCGGCAGAAGAGAATCAGCAGCCTGAAGAGGAAGAAGATCCGCGCGCGGAGCTGGTGAAGCGTTTATTGGAATACGAAAGATTCAAAGAAATTGCTGAAAACCTGCGCCAGAAAGAAATCAGTCAGCAGGAGGTTTTTAAGCGGCCTAAGGGCGAGGAGGCTGCAGCTGAGCTGCCTAAAGAGCCGAAAGAAGTTTATTTTGAGGCGAGTATTTTTGATTTAATCAGTGCTTTTTCAAAAGCGCTGGAAGATGTCCCAAAAGAAGTATTCTATGAAATTATCAAAGATGAATTTACCGTTGAGGAAAAGGTGCATCAGATTCTACATCTTCTACTGGTAGAGAATTCTACCCGCCTGTCGGATTTATTTGCTCAGGCCAAGCATAAACTGGATATTATTGTTACTTTCCTTGCCGTTTTAGAGCTGATCCGGATGAAGGAAATCGTCGCCCGGCAAAAAGGCATATTTGACGAAATAGAAATTACCCGGAACAAGGAGAACATCATACCTTATGACAAACGAGGGCAGGCTCAAATTACTGAAGGGCCGCAGCAATAATACAGATCCGGTACAGATAGTCAGCCCGGAGCAGGAGACTGAAGAGGATGTAGTATTAAACATTTCTCTGCGGCCGCGTAAGTTCAATGAATTTACCGGCCAAAAAGAAATTATTGATAACCTGAAAATCTGCCTTGCCGCGGCAAAAGAAAGAAAAGAGCCTTTAGAGCACATATTGCTTTCCGGGCCTCCGGGCTTGGGCAAAACTTCTTTATCGCATATCATCGCCCATGAAATGGGCACAAAGATTACCGCTACTTCCGGCCCGGCGATTGAACGCGCCGGAGATCTCATCGGCATCCTTACTAATTTAGAAAAAGGCGATATTCTTTTTATTGATGAAATCCACCGGCTTTCCAAAGTGGTGGAAGAATTTTTGTATCCGGCAATGGAAGGTTTTCAGATTGATTTTGTTATTGATAAGGGCCAGTTTGCCCGGACAATTAAATTTAACCTTAAGCCTTTTACTCTTATAGGCGCTACTACCCGCACCGGCCTTTTAGCCGCGCCCTTAAGGGCAAGATTCGGGATTTTCCATCATCTGGATTTTTATAAAATAGAAGATTTAGCGGTGATTATCAAGCATTCCGCGAAAATTCTGGGTATAGAGATAGATAATGAAGCTGCGGATGAAGTTAGCCGGCGCAGCCGCGGCACGCCGCGTATTGCCAACCGGCTTTTGCGCAGGATCCGCGATTATGCGCAGGTAAAAAAAATCGGAAAAATTAACCTGAAAGTTGCTTCTGATACGCTGGATGAATTAGGCATTGATAAAGCAGGCCTTGATGATATTGACCGGCGTGTATTAAGGACAATTTTAGAAAATTATAGCGGCGGGCCGGTGGGTGTGGAGTCTTTGGCTGCCACTTTAAACGAAGAAGCTGATACGATTGTAGATACGGTTGAGCCGTTTTTATTAAAAGCAGGCTATATCAAGCGCACTTCCCGCGGCAGGCTGGCTACCAAATTATCCTTCGAGCATTTCGGACTAAAATATAATAAAGAGAAGCAGGAAGAATTGTTTGAAAAGTAGTCTCGCGTCTGCCTTGTCCGGTTTCTCGCGCGGACGCTTGCACCGCCCCACCGTGGCGGTGCTATCGCTCTGCAAAAACCCCTCGCTCTTCCGCGGCCGGGCCGTGGATAAAAGCGTTTTTCAATCAAGGAGCCGGCCGCGGAAACCATGGCCGCTCGGGGTTTTTGAAGCCGCGCTCGAAACCGGCCAAGTCAGCCGCTATGCAGGTTCTATAATGATATGTTATGCGGGTGGCTGCCGAGACGAAGACCTTGCCGCCCGCAGCGAATAGCGAGGACGGCGAGGTGGATCGGCAGACAGGACCCGCTCAATATTAATGAGCGAGAAAACACGTCAGATTCATTAAAGAGATACTTTTAGAAAACACAGGCAAGGCAAGCGCGAAAGTTTAATAAACTATGAAACTATTATTACATATCTGTTGTGCGCCGTGCATGATTTATCCTCTTGCCAGCCTGCACAAGCAGAAAATTGAGGTAAGCGGATTTTTTTATAATCCCAATATTTATCCTGCTTCTGAATATCAGAAACGCAGGCAGGCAGTGGTAAATTTTTCCGGAGAAAATAAGCACGAAGTAATTTATCCGGAATATTTGCCCTCGGAATTCATGCAGGCGGTAGAACTCAATAAAGAACAACCAGCGAGATGTTTAATCTGCTGGAGGTTGCGGCTTGAGAAGACTGCGCAGGCTGCCAAAGACGAGGGGTTTGATGCTTTTTCTACCACACTTTTAGTCAGCCCTTACCAGGACCAGGAAGCGTTGAAAAAAATCGGCGAAGAGGTAGCGGAAAAGAGCGGTATTTATTTTCATTATGAAGATTTTCGCCCGGGCTTCAGGCAGGCGCATAATTCAGCGAAAGAAAAAGGCATATATTGCCAGAATTACTGCGGCTGCATGTATTCTTTTATGGAAAAATGCGAAAAAAAGCAAAAAAGCTGATTTTTATTCAATTTTTTATATTTTGTTTTTTTACTTCGCTGCTTTTTGCCCAGCCTGCTGAGGTTGTGCGTGTCGCCATTATTCAGGATGCTCAGTCTCTGAGCCTTAAAGTGAAGGGTTTCTATGAAGTTATTGATCTTAAGGATAGAAAAGTTTTATACCGCGGTAAAAGTTTATCAACTACTGTTACTGCATATGAGAATGGAATTTTACTTGGCAAGCTGGCATCACGTTCAGATAAGCTTTTGATAAAAGCGGATGATCCTTATACAGTGATGATCAACGGCCGTAAATTCAGGGGCGGCATCACGCTGCTGAAGAAAGATAACGCGCATTTATTGGTGGTAAATAACATTGAGCTTGAAGATTATATCAAAGGAATCTTATACCATGAAGCATCGCATTATTGGCCGCTGGAAGCATTAAAAGCGCAGGCAGTTGCCTGCCGGAGCTATGCTGTTTATCAGAAGCAGGCAAGCGGAACGCGTGATTTTGACCTGGCTAGCGATGTGTCTTCTCAAGTCTACGGCGGACGGACTTCGGAGCGCTATCGTACTAACATAGCAGTGGATGAAACAAAAGGTATGGTTTTATTTTATCAGGGGAAAATCATGCCGGCATATTTTCACGCTACCTGTGCCGGCCATACTGAAGATGCAGGCAGGCTGTGGAATATCAGTATTCCGCCTTTAAAAGGAGTAGCCTGTCCTTTTTGCCGGGAATCCCCGCATTTTGCCTGGCATGTGGTTTTAAGTTTAGAAGAAATTGAGAAGAAATTAAAGGGCACTAATTATAGTATGAATAATATAGAAAGTATTACTGTGTTAGGCAGGGATGAGTCCGGCCGTATTATCAGCCTGAAAATAACCGCTAAAAATAAATCCAGAGAAATTCCGGCAAAAGATTTCCGGAGCTTAATTGGAGCGAATATTATCAGGAGCACGAATTTTCAGCTGGATATCGCAGGCTCTGATGTTGTTATTGAAGGTAAAGGCTGGGGGCATGGAGTAGGTTTATGCCAGTGGGGGGCTTATTTTATGGCTAAAAACGGTTCTACTTTTCAGGATATCCTCGCCTATTATTATCCGGGCAGTACAATTGGACGGCAATGAAATTAGCAGAATTTGATTATTATTTACCCAAAGAATTAATCGCCCAGTACCCGCTGAAAGAACGCGATGAAGCGAGGCTTTTAGTCCTGCACCGCGCAAGCGGAAAAATTGAACACTGTTCTTTTAAGGACTTTTCCGGTTATTTATCCGCGGATGATTTGCTGGTTTTAAATAATACAAAAGTCCTTGCCAGCCGTTTGGAAGGAAAACGTATTAGCGGAGGCAGGGTGGAAGTCCTGTTACTGAAGAGAAATGCGGGCACTACATTTCATGCTTTGATTAAACCTGCCAGGCTTAAATTAAACGAAGAAATATTATTTAATCACGGCAGCCTTAAGGCAATAATTACTGGCCGCCATGAAATACGCTTTAGTGTCGGCGAAGCTGGAAAAATTTATGATTACGGGCAGATGCCGCTTCCGCCTTATATTAAAAGAAAACCTGAAGTATCAGATAGTGAGTATTATCAGACGGTTTATGCAAAACATGAAGGAGCAGTGGCTTCTCCGACTGCCGGCCTGCATTTTACCGAAGCGTTGCTTAAAGATATCGCGGCCAAAGGCATAAATATTGCCTATGTTACTTTACATGTCGGGCATGGCACATTTAAGCCGGTTATTGCCGATGATATCAGGGAACATAAAATGGAAAGTGAAGATTTCTTTATTGATGATCAGGCAATCAGCCTGATAAAGCAAACCCGCGAAAAAAAAAGGAAAATTTTTAGCGTTGGCACTACTTCCAGCCGGGCGCTGGAGACATTAGCCGATGGTAAAAAAGAAGGCTCAACCGATATTTTTATTTATCCGGGATATAAATTTAGAAATGTTGATTGCCTGCTGACTAATTTTCATCTGCCGCGCACGACTTTATTTATGCTGGTTTGCGCATTTGCCGGAGAGGTATTTGTCAAAGAAGCTTATGCCAAGGCAGTTGAGCAAAAATACCGTTTTTACAGCTATGGCGATGCGATGTTAATCTTATAAATGTTTACTTTAATCCATCAGGAAAAACATACTAAAGCCCGTTTAGGCAAAATTACTACCGCGCACGGCGAATTTGAAACTCCTTGTTTCATGCCGGTGGGTACGCACGCCACGGTAAAAGGCGTTTCTCCCCGGGAACTGGAGGAATGCGGGGCAAAAATTATTTTATCCAATGCCTACCATGTTTTTTTAAGGCCGGGTGTTGAGGTAATTAAAAAAGCAGGCGGCTTGCATAATTTTGTCTGTTGGAAGGGCCCGATGCTCACTGACAGCGGAGGGTATCAGGTTTTTAGCCTTCCCCTATTAAGAAAAGTCGATGATGATGGGGTGGAATTTCAGTCGCATATCGACGGAATGAAGCATCGCTTTACTCCTGAAAAAGTAATGGAAATTCAGTGCGGCTTAGGTTCAGATATTATTATGCCGCTGGATGAATGCGCGCATTACCCTTGCACTAAGGATCATGCGAAAATTGCCATGGAAAGGACAATTAATTGGGCAGCGCGTTCAAAAAATGCATTTGACAGCCGAAAGTATACGCACTACGATTATCAACAATTTCTATTCGGTATTATTCAGGGCGCAAGTTACGAAGATTTACGTAAAGAGTGTGCCAAAAAAATTATTGGCCTGGATTTTGACGGGTTTGCCATAGGCGGAGTTTCCGTGGGAGAGCCGAGCGATTTAATTTATAATACCATCGGTTTAGTGGCAGAATTATTGCCGCAGGATAAGCCGCGTTATGTTATGGGCATAGGCATGCCACAGGATATTATTGAAGCTGCTGAAAGAGGCATTGATATGTTTGATTGCGTAATCCCTACGCGTTACGGCAGGAATGGCACAGCTTTTACCAATAGCGGAAAAATCGTGATTAAGAATTCCCCTTATATTGAAGATTTTTCACCTTTGGACAGTGAATGCGGCTGTTATGTCTGTAAAAATTTCAGCCGCGCATATTTGCGGCATTTATTTAACGCTAAAGAAATGCTTGGTTTAATGCTATTGTCGTTTCATAATATTTATTTTTTCTTGAATTTGGCGAAGAAGATCAGGCAGGCGATTGCCGAAGATAACTTTTTAGAATTTAAGAAAGGATTTTTGGCGAAATATGAAGATTGATATCATAACAATTTTTCCGGGGATGTTTGAGCCTGTTTTAAACGAATCGATTATTAAGCGGGCGCAGGAGCGCGGAAAAGTAAAAATCAATATTCATGATTTAAGAGATTTCACTGCTGATAAACACAGAAAGGTTGATGACCGGCCCTTTGGCGGCGGCTCAGGCATGGTGATTTGCCCTCAACCTGTATTTGAAGCAGTGAAGAAGTTAAGACCAAAGACCAAAGACCAAAGACCAAAGATCAAAGTTATATTGCTTTGTCCCCAAGGAAAGACTTTAAATCAGCAAATCGTTAAAAGATTAGCTAAAGAAGAACATCTGATTATGATTTGCGCTCATTATGAGGGCATAGATGAAAGAGTAAGGCAGGGTTTGGCAGATGAGGAGATTTCTATCGGCGATTATGTTTTAACCGGAGGGGAATTGCCGGCAATGGTCCTGACTGATGCTTTGGTGAGGTTAATTCCCGGTGTTTTAGGCGATAAAAATTCCTTGAATTTTGAGTCATTTGAGGGTAATCTATTAGAATATCCTCAGTATACAAGGCCTGCTGATTTCCGCGGGCAGAAAGTTCCTCTTGTTCTCTTATCAGGTGACCACAAAAAAATAGAAGAGTGGAGGAAAAACCAATCTTTAAAAAGGACGCGCCAGAGGCGGCCTGATTTATTAAAATCTATAAAGAAGAAGAAAGGAAAGAGTAAATGAATAAAATGCAATTAATTGAACAGGGAATAACCAAAAAAGAAATGCCTAAATTCAATGTCGGCGATACAGTTAAAGTCCTGACTAAAATCCCCGAAGGCCCGGACAAGATCCGCCTGCATCCTTTTGAAGGGGTGGTAATTGCCAAACAAGGCAGCGGAACGCGTACCTATTTTACGGTAAGAAAAGTTTCTTACGGCGAAGGCATTGAAAGGGTTTTTCCTCTATATTCTCCGAATATTGAGCGTATTGAGATTATCCGCTCTGGTAAAGTACACAGGGCCAAGCTTTATTATTTAAGGGGAAAAGTCGGTAAACAAGCCACGAAAATCGAATCCAAAGACGAAACAAAATAAAACTTTCTAAGAGTGCTCTATTACGAGCGTTATTTTAAAAGAAAAGGCTTTGATTTAATTATCGGGGTGGATGAAGCAGGCCGCGGCCCGCTTGCCGGCCCGGTAGTGGCAGGGGCAGTGCTTTTAAAAAGTACGCGTTTTAAAAACCGCATTGATGATTCTAAAAAATTGTCTCCTCTGCAGAGAGAAAATGCTTATCCGGAAATTATCGCCAAGTCTGTTTTCGGGATGGGGATCATTGGCGAGGATGAAATTGACCGGTTGAATATCCTTGCAGCGACGCGCATGGCAATGGAGGCAGCGATAAGGTCTTTATTGGAAAAACTCGGTCCTTATAAAAGGAATAGTATCCACGTCCTTGTTGACGGCGATGTTAAGCTTAATTTAGGCCTTCCTTATACTAATATTATCAGAGGCGATTCTAAATCAAAAAGTATTGCCTGCGGCTCTATCCTGGCAAAAGTCACCCGGGACAGAATGATGGTTTTTTTTGATGCGTTGTATCCGGAATACGGTTTTCAACAGCATAAAGGATATCCCACAAAAACACATAAAGCGGCAATAAAAAAATTCGGCCTTTCCCGTATACACAGGGCCACATTTTCCAGTGTCTGACGGGCGCCTGGTTTTAGGTAAAAGCGGTGAAGAAGCAGCAATTAGTTTTTTAAAAAGTAGTGGCTATAAAATTATAGCCAGGAATTATAAGGTTAAATTAGGCGAGATTGATATTATTGCCGAAGATAAAGGGGTAATTTGTTTTATAGAAGTAAAAACTAGAAATTCGGAAAAGTTCGGCCTTCCCGCGGAAGCAGTGGCCGGCCGTAAACAGAAACAGATTTCTCGCGTTGCTCTGGTTTATCTGAAAGAAAAAAGTTTATTTGATAAGAAAGCGCGTTTTGATGTTGTTTCAATAATAAACCCGGGCGCCAGCCAGAAAATAGATTTAATTAAAGACGCCTTTGAGTTGAGCCAGCGATACAGCTACTAAAAATTTTCCAGGAGTGTATAGATGTATAAAGAAGCAACTTTAAAAAAATACCTTGATGATTTGGCAGCAAAACTGCCGGCACCCGGCGGCGGATCAGCTGCGGCAATGAATGCGGCAATGGGCGCGGCCTTAGTGAGTATGGTGGTGAATTTTACTATAGGCAAGCCAAAATACAGCCAATATGATACAGAGTTAAAGCATATCCTTAAAAGAGCTGAAGATTTAAGGCGCGAATTTCTGCATTTAGTGGATTTAGATGTTAGGGCGTACAAAAGCAAAAATCTGCGCGATGCTTTGAATGTGCCGTTTATGCTTGCCCGGCTCAGTTTTGAGGCAATAAAATTATGCCCGGTTTTAATTAAAAAAGGCAATGTTAATCTGATTAGTGATGTGGTGGTAGCGGCGATTTTCCTGGAATCAGCTTTTACCAGCGCCTATTGTAATGTAGATATTAATTTAAAAATCTTAGATGATAAAAAACTTGCTTCGGTAATCAGGAAGGAATTAACTCAAAAAGAAAAGCGCATCAAAAAAATCAGAAAACTCGTGGAGGAGAAAGTTGGCAAAATTATTAGAGGGTAAACCGCTTGCAGAGAAAATTAAAGAAGAGATAAAGGCGCAAATTCAGGCGTCAGGAATTAAGCCTGTATTATCCAGTGTTTTAGTAGGTGAGAATGCCGGTGCTGAGGCTTATGTCAAGTCTCAGGCAAAAGCTGCGGAGAATTTAGGGATTGTTTATCAGTTCCATAAACTTGACGCTGCTACGACAGAAGAGGCTTTAATTGAATTTATTAAAAAACTAAATGGCGATAAGAATGTTAACGGAATTATTATTCAGATGCCGCTTCCCGCGCAAATAGATTATAAAAAAATCTCTCAATTTATTTCCGCGGATAAAGACGTTGAAGGTATGCATCCGGCGAATATCGGTAAATTAGTTTTTGGCAAAGCAAAAATTCTGCCTTGCACTCCGGCAGCAGTTATGGAGCTTTTAAATAGTACAGGTGTTGATTTATACGGTAAAGAAGTCGTGGTTGTCGGCCATAGTGAAATTGTCGGCAAGCCTTTAGCACTTTTGTTATTAGAGAAATTTGCCACTGTTACAGTGGCGCATATCGGCACCAGCAAAGCCGGTAAATTAGAAGAGCATATTAAGAAAGCAGAAGTTTTAATTGTGGCAGTGGGTAAGGCAGGGTTAATCAAAGGTGACTTGGTTAAAGATGGGGCAATAGTAATTGATGTAGGTATAAATAGAGTAGATGGCAAGATTGTCGGCGATGTGGAATTTGACCCTGCAGAGAAAAAAGCAAGCTACATCACGCCTGTTCCCGGCGGTGTCGGTCCGCTGACAGTTACTATGTTAATGCGCAACTTGGTCGAAGCTGCGAAGCTTCAAGTTCTTTAGTTCTTTAACAGTTTCGCGTCTGGCTTGTCTGTATTTTTGCGGGTAGTTTATAAGTGGGCGGGTATGCCGAGGCGCGTTCTCGCAGGAACGCACGATTTTCCCCGGCGTGGAAAATCGCGCTCGGCTCCTCGGCCTCGCTCTTCCGCATTCGGGCCCTATATAAATCCGTTTTTATAATTTGGAGCCGAATGCGGAAACCGTGCCCGCTCGGCCTGCGGACGTCCTGCTCGAATCGCGCCTCGTCATCCGCTTCGACAGGATAGAAGCCGCGCTCAAAACCGGCCAAGTCATCCGCTAAGACAATGAGTTCGCTTGGAAATACAGCCAAGCCCCTACATAAAAGAAAGAAGTAATACAGTATGGGCGAAATATTATTTAAAATTCTTTTAACAGTGTTTGTAACATATTTCTATTTAACTTGTCTTTCTTGGATTTGGACTAGACAAGTCGATATTAAAGAAACCTTTTTAGGTTTACTAAAGAAAGAAACATCAAAGCCAGTTGAGTGGATTGCGACAAGAGATCCTAATGCTATTTATCAAAATGGCAAAATAGTGGGGAATGTGTCAAGAGACGTCAAAGAAATTGGAGATAGAGTTATTTTTTATGAAATTTTTAATACATCAACACTAAAAAAAGATTTACCCTTAGAATACAAAAGACTTAAGCTTAAGATTATTCGTATTGAGAAAGCTATGGGAGTATATTCTAATGGTACTGAAGTTAAGCATTCTGTTATTCAGAACGTTGTTTGCGAAAAGATTAGATGAGTTTTGATAAATGAATCTGGCAAAGTTTCGAGCGAATTCGTGTTATGCGGGTGGCGGACGAGACGAAGACCTTGCCGCCCGCAGCGAATAGCGAGGACGGCGAGGTGGATCGGCCGACAGGACCCGCTCAATATAAATGAGCGAGAAAATGCGGCAGATTCATTAAGTGGTGCTCCTGAGAAAACACAGACAAGGCAAACGCGAAACAGTAAGGAGTGAAAATTGAATTTTAAAGAGAAGATACAGGCTGGAAGATTTGTAGTAACATCTGAGATTGGGCCGCCTAAGGGTGTTGAGACAAAGACGCTTTTAGAGGATGCGGAGTTAATTAAGGGCAAGGTGGACGGGATTAATGTTACTGACTTACAGAGCTCAGTAATGCGCTTAGGCTCTTTGGCAGTTTGTGCTTTGTTAAAGCAAAAAGGCTTTGAGCCGATATATCAGTTAACTTGCCGCGACAGGAATCGGCTTGCTTTACAGTCTGATATTCTTTCAGCAGCAGCACTGGGCATTGAAAACCTCCTACTTCTTACAGGTGACCATCCGGCAATGGGCGACCATCCGGAAGCAAAGCCGGTTTTTGACCTTGATTCAGTGCAATTATTGCAGGTTGTAAAAAAACTTCAGGAAGGCGCTGATATGAAAGGCAATAAATTAATCGGTGAACCTCCAAAGTTCTGCATGGGCGCAGTAGTAAATCCCGGAGCAGACCCATTGGAGCCGCAGATTATTAAGATGGAGAAAAAAATTGCTGCAGGTGCAGAATTTTTTCAGACACAGGCAGTTTATGATATCAAAACTTTTGAGAATTTCTTAAGCAAGGCCAAACACTTAAAAACCACAATTATGGCAGGAATAGTTTTATTAAAATCCGCAGGCATGGCGCGCTACATGAATAAAAATGTCGCCGGAGTATTTGTGCCGGATAATTTAATCAAAGAAATGGAAGAAACTAAAGATAAACAAGCAAAGTCTGTGGAAATTGCCGCGCGCTTGATTAAAGAATTAAAGCCAATGTGCCAGGGAATTCATATTATGCCTATCGGCTGGGATAAGGTTGTGCCGAGAGTTTTAGAGGCAGGTGGATTATAAGAATGAGTAATCTGCCTCAGATACCGGGTGCCAAGAAAAAAGGCGTAATACTGATTGATACTCAGGACGACCTGAAGAAATTAGAAGGCCAGCTTATTTTTGATACTGTTTGTATTGATGGGCCAGAACAGTTTTCTTTTGATTTAGCCAAGTCCCTGAAAGAAAAGTATAAGATTGGGGTTAAAGTTGTTACCAAAGATGCTTTTACAGGCGAGTTGCCCGAAGATATTGAAGCGATTAACAGCCCGATTCAGGAAATCGTCGGTGAAGGCAAAGCAGAAGCAGTAAAATTCAAAAACGGAAAAGCTGTTGGTATAAGCCTTGTTCTATTTATTAATCAGGAATTGACGACTGGTGCGGAACAGAATTATGCCAGCGTTGCTACTGTAGGCAAAGGAGATAATATGTCAGCAGATGTTATTATCCAGTTAGGTACTAAAGGAAGTGAAGCAATAATAAACCTTACCCGCGGGGCGCTGGAAAAAGCAGTAAAAGAAAAAGGCGCTGCGCAGCCAATAAGTTTCCCCGAGACAAATTATTTCCTTCCTTTAATTAATGCTTTATTAAAAATTGAAGTAAAAAATTTAGGCGATTGCCTTGAAGTTTTAAAACAAGCTGAAGGATTAAATAACAATCAGGCAGCTGCTAATGGCTTTAATTTGCCTGCTTTAGGCGGGATATTAAATAAAGGTATTGCAACTTTACTCTGCGAGGAAATGCTGGCTTGTTTAGCGTCGGCTGATAAAACACATCCTCAGGAGGGTTATGCCGGATTTCTTTCCGATACCTTGCTGCGGTCGTTAGGTATTCAATTGGTCGACGGCAGAATCGCAGGAATTGCGGTAATTTTAGGCCCGGCAAAAGATGAAGATGCGGCAGTGCAGTTGGTGAGGGATTTTCAAAGCAGAAGCATTGTCAGTTTGTTAGTCGGGAATGTTGGCGGTAATACTTTAAAGAAGCAATTAGAAAACAAAAAAATTGAGATGGGGCTTGAGAATTACATTGTGCCTTTAGGCGAAGATTATCTTTCTGCGATTTACGCGGCAAACTGGGCAGTAAGAGCGCCGTTAATGTATGGCGGCCTCAAGAGCGGACAATGGCAAAATATTTTAAATTACACTAAAGATAAGGTTCCGGCATTCATTGTTTTACTGTCTCATGTTGATGAAGTAATTGTGGCAACCGGCCTTGGCGTATTAGCAATGGGTTTTCCGATTATTACTGATTTAGAAGTGCCGCAATTAGGAAAAATCGATACTACTTTATATGAAGCATTAGTTACTGAAAAAGATTACAAAAAATTAGCCGGCAAATGCATTGAAGTAAGGGGTTTGAAAGTAAAAATCGCCCAGATCCCCGTTCCTGTGCCCTATGCCGCGGCTTTTGAAGGAGAGCGGGTAAGGCGGGAAAATTTGCATATTGAATTCGGTGGTAAGGCAAGCCAGGCATTCGAATTTTTAACTACCAAGCAATTAAATGAAATTGATGACGGAAAAGTAGAATTAATCGGGCCTGATATCGACCAGCTTGAACAGGGCAGCAGGTCCATGCCTTTGGCAATTATCGTGGAAGTTGCAGGCCGCAAAATGCAAAAAGATTTTGAGCCGATTTTGGAACGCCAGATTCACCGCTTTACGAATTATGCCATGGGCCTGATGCATGTCGGACAGCGGGATATGAACTGGATCAGGATTTCCAAAGATGCTTTTAATAAAGGCTTCAGGATTAAGCACATCGGAGTAATTCTGCATGCCATGCTGCATCAGGAATACAACGCCATAGTTGATAAGGTACAGGTAAAACTTTACACAAAGCAGGAAGATGTGGAAAAACTCCTGCCTCAGGCAATGAAAGCTTATGCTGAGCGTGATGAACGTTTAAGCGGGATGACTGACGAAAGCGTGGATACTTTTTATTCCTGCCTTTTATGCCAGAGCTTTGCGCCAAACCATATTTGCATAATTACGCCAGAACGTTTGGGTTTGTGCGGCGCTTATTCTTGGCTCGACGGCAAAGCGTCATATGAAATTATGCCTACCGGGCCAAATCAGCCGGTAGCTAAGGGTGTAGCAATCGATAAGAATAAAGGCGAATGGAAGAATATTAATGATTTTGTTTATGCCAAATCCAATAAAACTATTGAAAAAGTAAATATGTATTCTTTAATGGATGCGCCTCAGTCATCCTGCGGTTGTTTTGAATGTATTGTGGCAATTGTCCCGGAGGCAAACGGAGTAATGGTGGTGCATCGTGATTTTTCCGGGATGACGCCCAGCGGCATGACTTTTACCACACTTGCCGGGTCAGTCGGCGGCGGAGTGCAGACCCCGGGATTTTTAGGCGTTGGCAAGCTTTATATTGCCAGCAAAAAATTTATTTCCGCTGAAGGCGGCTTAAAAAGGCTGGTCTGGATGCCTAAAGAATTAAAAGAGCTGCTTGGGGATAAACTGCAAAAGCGCGCGGAAGAGCTGGGTGTCCCTGACTTGCTGGAAAAAATTTGCGATGAAACCAAGGCAAATACTTCCGAAGAGCTGTTAAATTTCTTGCAGCAGGTAAAGCATCCGGCCCTGGAGATGGAGCCTTTAATTTAACAACTTTTTTGCTTGACGAGCAGGCTTTGTGAGGTATAATAAAATATAAATGCGTAAATCCTACCCGATGGCACTCAACCAGTTAAAGCAATACAGGATGATTTTTTTCGTTGCCTGCGGTTTGTTGTTTTTTAGCGGCAGTATTTATGCTGCCAATGATTTTTCCGGCTCCTCGGGTACGAATGTTCCTGAAAAGAAAAAAGGTACGGTAATTTTCGGCAAAGATAAAGACAGGGAAGCTGTCACGCCCTTTGATTTTTTTAATAATACTTCTCCTGCCGAGGATGTTAAAAATATAAAAAATGATGATGCCAAGATTTATCGCGATAACGGATTAGAAGCGCAGCGCAGGGGAGACCTGGATTTAGCGCTTACCTATTATCAAAAAGCGGCGGAGATGAATCCCGGGTATGCTGTTGCTTATAATGATTTAGGCATAATTTACGAAGCAAAAGGCGATACCAAACGCGCAGAAGAAAGTTATCTGCAGGCAATTAAATTAGAGCCGGATTATTTAAGCCCCTATTCAAATTTAGCCCTGATTTATGAAAACAGGCGTGATTTTAAAGATGCTGCCGTCTATTGGAAGAAACGCGCTGAATTAGGTTCAAGCAGCGATCCCTGGACAGTTAAGGCAAAAGCGCGTTACGAAGCTATCCAGCTGACGAATAGAGGCGAAACTTCTATTGCCGATGCCCGGGAGCAAGATGTTATTAATCTTACCCAGAATATTACCCGGCAGAAATCACTCTTAAGAAAGAGCAATAAGGATTTGGCGCAGGATTATTTTATAAAAGCAAAACAAGATTTTCAAAAAGGGAATGACCTGCAGGCCTATAAGTCGGCTTTGGATGCTGCTCAGCTTGATCCTGATAATGATAAAATCGGAGAATTCGTAAACAAACTACATATTAGATTATTGTCGAAGTAAAACCACAAAAATTTTGTTCCTGCCAAAAGAATAATTCCATGCGTTATTTTTAATGAGTGAAAGACGACTGTACTTACTGGATGCAACAGCATTTTGTTACCGGGCATATTATGCGCTTACTAGCCTGGCAACTTCGTTTGGCCAGCCGACAAACGCGATATACGGCTTTATTAATATAATCAATAAAATTTTAAAAGAAAATAATCCGCAGCATCTGGCAGCATGTTTTGATGTTTCCAGGGAGACTTTCCGGACGAAAAAATTCGCCGAATATAAAATTAACCGGCCGCCGATGCCGGACGGGTTGTCCAGCCAGATCCCGTTTATTAAGGATATTGTTAAAGCATACGGGATCAGAATTGTGGAAAAGGCGGGATTTGAAGCAGACGATATTATCGCCAGCCTTTCAGCTAAAGCAAAAGAAAGAAATATTCCGGTAACGATTGTCAGCTCGGATAAAGATATATTGCAGCTGGTTGACGAAAATACCTCTGTTTTTAGCCCCTATAAGGATACCGGCACTTTATATAACAGTGATAAGGTCCTAGAGCGCTTCGGAATTATGCCGGAGCAGATTCCTGAATTAATTTCTCTGATGGGCGACCAGGTGGATAATATTCCCGGCATCCCGGGGATCGGGGAAAAAACTGCCGCAAGCCTGATTAAACAATTCGGCACAGTGGAAAAAATTTTAGGCGGCCTTGAAGCAGTAAAACCCGAAAGAATCAGGGAATCAATCAGGAATAACCTGGAAACAGTTGAATTAAACCATGAGCTTGCGCTTCTGGATAAAAAAGTCGAGCTGGATATTGATTTAGAACAGCTAAAAATTAATCCTCCTGATTATGCGGAATTACTGAGGATTTTTAAGCAGCTGGAATTCAAAAAATTTTTAAAAACCCTTCCTGCGGCTCCGGCTGGACAGGAAGCTGAAGAAGAGGTAATTGTTTTAAAAGATAAAGATTTGGCTGGCTTGTTAAAGCCGGGCGATGAATTGGTTTTAGCCGGCGAGAGCGCTGAAAACCTGATTTTTTGTGCTAGTGATAAAATTTTTCGTTTAGAGCATTTAGGCGAAGTTGCAAAAAAGATTTTAGCTGATGCCGGGATAAAAAAGACCGGCCATGACCTGAAAAAATTAAAAGTTTCCCTGGCAAAAGAAAAGATTATTCTTAAAGGCCTGTATTTTGACACTTTAATAGCTGCTTATGTGCTTAATCCTTCCAAGGCAGGTTATGGCTTGACTGACCTGGCATGGGATTATTTAAGCGGTGCAGCTGAGGAAAAAACTTTAGGCCAGGCAGCAGTAATAAAGTTGATTACAGCTTTAAAACCTAAGCTGGAGGCAGAATTAAAAGAGAAATCACTGTTTAAGCTTTTCCAGGATACGGAAATGCCGCTTGAGCAAGTTTTGGCGCAGATTGAATTGAGCGGAATTAAATTAGATTTAGAAGTATTGAAGCAGCTGGACAAAGACCTTGGCAAGAGGTTAAAACAATTAATTGAAGGGATTTATCAGTTAAGTGCAGTTGAGTTTAATATTAATTCTCCCAAGCAGCTCAGGGAAATCCTCTTTGAAAAATTAAAATTACGCGTGGTAAAAAGGACCAAGACCGGGCCGTCTACGGATGAAGAAGTCTTAAGGGTGCTGGCAGAAACTCATGAATTGCCGAAACTCTTACTGGAATACCGGCAGTTAACCAAGCTTAAGAATACTTATGTTGATGCTTTGCCTGCTTTGGTGGATCCGGCAACAGGCAGAGTGCATACCTGGTTTAATCAGGCAGGTACTGAGACCGGCAGGCTGAGTTCTAATAACCCTAATCTGCAGAATATTCCGATTAAGACGGAAGTTGGCTCTCGAATCAGAAAAGCAATTATTGCTTATGACAATAAAAGCGTGCTGTTATCCTGTGATTATTCCCAGATAGAATTAAGGGTCCTGGCGCATTTATCAGGGGATGAGAATTTGATTCAGGCATTCAGAAGAGGCGATGATATACACAAGGCTACCGCAGCCCTGATTTATAATGTGGAAGAAAAAGACGTAACCGAAGAAATGCGCGATGTTGCCAAAAGAATTAATTTCGGGATTGTATACGGTTTAAGTTCCTGGGGTTTGGCGCGGGATTTAAAACTGCCGCTTGAAGAAGCGCAGGTATTTATTGATGCTTATTTTATCCGTTATCCCGGGGTGAAAAATTATATTGATTCACAGATTGCCCTGGCGAAGAAACAAAAATTTGTCAGCACAATTTTAGGCAGGAGAAGGTATCTGCCGGAGATTGATAATAAAAATCAGGCAGTTATCCAGCTTGCCCAGCGCCAGGCGGTAAATACTCCCATACAAGGCTCTGCCAGCGACCTGATCAAATTGGCAATGATCCATGTTGCCGGCTGTATCGCGGAAAAAAAACTGGATACTAAAATGATCCTGCAGATTCACGATGAATTGCTGTTCAATGTTCCGGAAAATGAATTTGATGATTTTATCGGTTTAGCGAAAAACAGTATGGAGAACGTTTTAAAATTAAATGTGCCAGTGAGGGTCAGCATGAAAAAAGGCAGGAACTGGCTGGAAATGGAGGAGGTTAAATGAAGATAGCGATTTGTGCATCTGAGGTGGTACCATTTGCCAAAACAGGCGGTTTAGCAGACGTCGCAGGCGCTTTGCCGTCGGCTTTGGAAAAAGAAGGGCAAGATGTAATTATTATTATGCCCTGCTATAAAGCGGTGCGTAACGGAAAGTTTGGCCTTAAAAAGGTTAAAGAAGATGTTTCTTTTGCCTTAACCGGCAAAAACATTAAAGTTTATTTTATTGAAAACGACGCTTACTTTAACCGCGATTTTCTCTATGGAGATAAAACCGGCGATTATAAAGATAACCTGGAACGTTTTTCTTATTTTTCTAAAAGAGCCCTGGATTTATTAAAAGAAATAAATTTTCAGCCTGATGTTATCCACGTGCATGATTGGCAGGCGTCGTTAATTCCGGTGTATTTAAAGACCTTGTATAAAAATGATTCTTTTTATAAAGGCACGCGGACTATCCTGACTATACATAATATCGGGTACCAGGGTTTATTCGCCAAAGAAGAATTCCCCAAGCTTGGGCTTGATTGGAGTTTGTTTACCATGGAAGGCATAGAATTTTACGATAAGATTAATTTCCTTAAAGGAGGAATGGAATTTGCCGACTTGATCAATACTGTCAGCCCTACTTATAGCAAAGAAATACAGACTAAAGAATTTGGTTTTGGCCTGGAAGGTGTTTTGGCCAAGCGCAGCAATGCCCTGTTCGGTATTTTAAACGGCCTGGATTATGATATCTGGAATCCCGAGACTGACAAGTTTATTGCCAAGAATTTCTCTCTTAATTCAGCGGCAGATAAGGCTAAAGACAAAGAAGATTTGCAGAAGTTCTGCGGTTTGCCGCTGAAAAAAGATGTCCCGCTCTTTGGGATTGTCTCGCGCCTGGCTGAACAAAAAGGGTTTGATATCCTGGCTGAAGCAATTGAAAAAATCTGCAAATCGGATTTACAATTAGTGATTTTGGGAACCGGCGATTTAAAATACCATATTCTGCTTGAAGGGATGGTAAAAAAATACCCAAAGGTAATATCCCTGCACCTGAAGTTTGATGATGCGCTGGCGCATAAAATATACGCCGGTTCAGATATATTCCTTATGCCTTCCAAGTATGAACCTTGCGGCCTGGGGCAATTGATCAGTTTAAGGTACGGGACAATCCCGCTTGTTTTTAAAACCGGCGGCCTGGCAGATACGGTTAACGATAAAAACGGGTTTGTTTTCTCTAAATACTCAAAAGATGAATTGCTGAAATCTGTAAATAAGGCGTTGAAGGCATTCAGCGTAAAGAAATCCTGGATGGCTTTAGTTGAGCATGCGATGCAGGATGATTTTTCCTGGGGAGAATCTGCCCGTGAATACATTAAATTATATGCAAAAGCAAAGGCCGGGTAAGAAAAAAATAATTATTGGAGTTACCGGTAGTTTCGGCAGCGGAAAGAGCACAGTAAGCGCGATGCTCGCTTCTTGCGGCGCTTTTGTGGTTGATGCGGATAAAATTGCTCATGAGTTGATTAAGCCCGGTGAAGCGGGTTATAAAAAAATTGTCGGCAGTTTCGGGAAGGGCATCCTTGACAGCAAGGGTTATATTAAGAGGAAAAAATTAGCGCTGATTGTTTTTTCTAACCCGGCGTTGCTTAAAAAACTGAATTGCCTGACGCATCCGGAAATCATCCGCCGGATCAAGCAGGCGGTTAAAGAAACAAAAATACCGGTTGTGGCCCTGGATGCCCCGTTGCTTATAGAGGCAGGGTTGAATAAAATTACCGATAAATTAGTGGTAGTAAAGATTAAAAAGAGCGAGCAGATCAAACGCCTTTGCCGTAAAACAGGCTTAAAACATCAGGAGGTTTTAAAAAGGATTAAGGCGCAAGTTTCACTTTCAGATAAGGTCCGCATGGCGGATTTTGTAATAGATAATAATCATTCATTCGGAAAAACAAAAAAACAGGTAAAAAATATTTGGAGGAAGCTGTGGAGAAATTAGATATACGCGGATTAAAAGACATGAAAATAACCGAGTTGAATAAATTAGCCAAAGACTTAAACGTCAA
>Ga0265297_10004821_pt1 | contig 21426 bp, 25 predicted proteins | sample Munlanlwell13791_FD_192502 | JGI IMG/M metagenome (GOLD analysis project Ga0265297, IMG submission 192502) | Leachate microbial communities from a municipal landfill in Southern Ontario, Canada - Leachate well 137-91 | ecosystem: Engineered > Solid waste > Landfill > Unclassified | place...
GGCAAGGGCTGGGTAGTCATGTTCGGAAGAGATAAGCGCTGAAGGCATATAAGCGCCAAGCTCGCCCAAAGAATAGACTTCCCGTTCGTGGCAACACGGACATAGACACCCGGAAGACTACCGGGTTAATAGGTCCTAAGTGTAAGATCCGTCAAGGATTTAAGCTTAAAGGATACTAATTGTCGATCGGCTTGACCTAGTTTTTCTTCTGTGGGGAATTATCGACGGACTTTTTGAAAAAGACTGATAAGAATTGTCATTGTGTTTTTTCCCTGAAAAAACACAATGATCCTGAGGAACGAAGGATCATTTCAAGAAAGATTCTTCGGCCTTGATAAAAAATCAAGGTTGCCTCAGAATCAAAATTTGCTCCGCAAATTTTGAGGCGTCCATACTGAGGAGGAAACACCCGTTCCCATTCCGAATACGGTAGTTAAGCTCCTCAAGGTCGATGGTACTTGATTCGCAAGGATCCGGGAGAGTAGATAGGCGCCTCTTAATTTCAAGCCCCCGTTGGTGATGCCACGGGGGTTTCTTTTTTGGGAGAGCCCCGCACCTTTTCTGTTTTTCGAATATGTTGCAATCAGTCTGCTTTTATATTAAAATCTGTGTATGAATACGTTCAGAAAAGGCTATACGCTTCTCGAGGTCATGCTTGTCGTGATCGTGATGGCGATTTTGGTGCGCATCACGATCCCGCGCGTGGTCAGCATCGTCGAGCGATCCAGAGGCGCGGAGGCCAGGGAAATCCTTTATAAGACGTATGCCGGCTATCAGAGGTATGTTGAAGACAACACCTCTGCGCTTCCCGCAGGCGACAGCAATAAATGGAGAATGCTGGGGATGAGCAATCCCAATTCCATGACGGGAAGGTTTTTTAACTATTCTTTCACTCCCACTGGCAGTCGTTATCCGACTTCGTCTACGGCGACGCGGCTGGGCATCGCGGGGAATACCATGACGATCAACCTGGCGACGGGCGTCGTCACCAATACGTCGCCCTATTAAGAAAGCAGATGTCTATGAAGAGGCAGGCTTCGGGTTTTACGCTGGTGGAGTTGATCATTGCTGTTATTATCCTCGGCATTGTCGGTTCCATGACATACGTCAATTATAATTTCCAGCGCCGCAAGCAGGAACTCAGGGGCGCGATGGCGCAGGTGCAGGTGATCGCCGCCGCCGAGAGGCTTTACTATCTGAACGCGCGCGCATTCTGGGCCACGACAAGCACGGCCAATACCAATACGCGGCTGGGCCTGCATATCCAGGACACCTATTTCGATAATTATCGCGTCAACACGGGCGGCGGGACATTCACGATCCAGGTGGATGGGGGCGCCGCGACTTATACCTTTAATAATCAAGGGGTGAGGACCGGTTGCGCGGGCGCTGATTGCATTTCTTGATTCTCCCTCTATAAGATGATCCCCACCTTAAGTTCGCCGGTTCAGTATCTCAAAGGCATTGGGCCGAAGCGGGCCCAGGATTTGAGCCGCGCCGGCATCCGTATCCTCGAAGATCTCCTGTATTATTTTCCAAAGCGTTACGAAGACAGGTCGCAATTCAGGCCCATCGGGTCCGTCGATATCGGCGCGGCCGTGACCGTGAAGGGAGAGGTCCTTTCCAAAAAGGGGCGGCCCGCCTACCTGCGCCGCGGCATCGACATCTTCGAGATCTCCGTCACCGACGGGACCGGGCGCATCTTTGCGGTCTGGTTCAACCAGCCGTATCTCCACAGGTATTTTAACGTCGGCGACCAGGTGATCCTCTACGGTAAAGCGGAGCTTTACCGCGACAAGATACAGATGTCTTCGCCGGATTTTGAGATCATCGAAGACAAAGAGACGAGTCTGGACGTCGGCCGTATCGTTCCGATTTACAGGCTGCCTCAGGGGTTTTCGCAAAGGGTCCTGCGTAAGCTGATCAGGTCTGTCCTCGAGACCCAGATATCCCGCCTGCAGGAACTTCTGCCCTACGACATCCGCGCCCGGCACAGCCTGCTCAATATCGCCAAAAGCCTTTTGAATATCCATTTCCCGGAAAATGAGGAGGAGCGGCTTCGTGCCTATCAGCGCCTTGCTTTCGAAGAATTTTTCCTTTATCAGATACCGCTTATCCTGCGCAAGCTCAAACGCAGGGACAAGGCCGGGATTCCTTTTGACGTCAGCGAGTCCTCTTTTGGGGAGTTTACGAAATGTCTTCCTTTCACGCTGACCGATTCGCAAATGAAATGCCTGAAGGAGATCGCCGCTGACATGCGTTCGCCCCGCCCCATGCAGCGGCTCCTGCAGGGGGATGTGGGTTGCGGCAAGACGATCGTCGCTCTTCTTGCCGCCCTTGCGGCGTTGAAATGCGGCTGCCAGGCGGCCTTCATGGTCCCGACGGAGATTTTAGCCCAGCAACATTATGAAAAGATCGGTCAGCTGTTTGCGCCGACGCAGAAGAATGGACAGAAAAAGCCGAAGATCGCATTGCTGACGGGAAGTTTGAGCGCCGAAGAAAAAAAGGAGACGGCGCAGAAGATCGGGTCGGGCGAGATCGATATCGTCATCGGCACGCACGCGCTCCTCGAAGAGGGCGTTGTGTTCCATAAACTGGGGTTGATCGTGATCGACGAGCAGCATAAGTTCGGCGTGTCCCAGAGGGCGCTCTTGCCCCGAAAAGGCGCCAATCCCGATTGTCTCATCATGACGGCGACCCCTATCCCCAGGACATTATCCTTGACCCTTTACGGGGACCTTGATTTGTCGACGATCACCGAGATGCCCGCGGGCCGCGGCAAGATCATGACGCAGGCTCTTGGGCTGGAAGAACGCCGGAAGGCCTATGATTTTGTAAAAGAAGAGGTCAAGAAGGGGCGCCAGGCTTATTTGATCTATCCCTTGGTCGAAGAAAGCGAAAAGCTGGAATTGCGCGCGGCCAAGTCGATGTATAAGGAGTTCAAAGGGGATATTTTCAAAGACCTGAAAGTAGGATTGGTGTATGGCTCCATGAAGAGAGATGAGCAGGAAAAGACCATGAAGAAGTTTCGCGACGGGAAAATCGATGTTCTGGTCGCGACGACCGTCCTCGAGGTGGGTATCGACGTTGCCAATGCCACAGTCATGGTCATCGAGCATGCCGAGCGTTTCGGCTTGTCCCAGCTTCATCAGATGCGCGGCCGCATCGGCCGCGGCGTCCATGAATCCCATTGTCTTCTCGTCGCCGACCCGAAGTCCGAAGACGCGCAGGCGCGCATCAAGGCGTTTGTCGCCACAACAGACGGCTTCAAGATTGCCGAAGAGGACTTGAAGATCAGGGGGCCGGGAGAGTTCTTTGGTGAGCGCCAGCACGGCCTGGCGGATTTAAAGATCGCCGATCCCCTGGCGCAGATGCACCTGCTTAAGGCCGCGCGCGAGGACGCGCACAAGCTTATCGAACGCGACCCGAAACTTGCAGACCTGAAGCATGCAGAGCTCAAGCGCCAGCTTTACCGGCGTTTCCCGGAATTTGAGAAATTTATTGAGGTGGGATAAAAGAGAGGGATGGGTTAGCGGGTAAGCGAGTTGGCGAGTAAGCGAGTTCAAAAAAGGTTCTAACTATTTTTTATTGGAAGAAAGCAGAACCGCTTACCACAGAAGATTTTGTGATACAATGAAACAAATCCAGATGTATTGTCATTAAGTAAGTTGTGATAATATGACGGAGATATTATGAAACCTGACGCGTATATTTTTTGGATATTTTTGGCGGGTTTTGGCGTAGTCCTTTATTTCGGCTATTTGATGGATAAGAAGCGCCGGGAAGCCATGATGCGCGTGGCCCGCCTGTTGGGTTTGAGTTATTCGCCTGGCGCGGACAACGATCTTTTGGGCCGGTTTTCCTTGTTCCAATTGGGGACAAGGGGCCATTCCCAAAGCATGCGCAATGTCCTTCGGGGAAATTATCAGGGCCTTGAGGTCGGTTTTTTCGATTATTCCTATACGACGGGTTCAGGAAAACACCGCCATACGACGTGTCAGTCTGTCGCTTTCCTGCCGCAAGCCGATTCGGGCGTATTGCCTGATTTTACCTTGAGGCCGGAGAACGTGTTTGACAAGGTGGCGACGGCGTTCGGTTGTGTGGATATCAATTTTCCCCAGGATGAGGCTTTTTCGCGCGCGTATCGCTTGCATGGCAGGGACCAGGCGGCGGTATCCGGTTTGTTCGATGAGGCTGTGCGTAGTTTTCTGGTGCGCAATCCGCAGCTGTTCGTTGAACGCGCGGCGCCGGGCCTTATCGTTTACCGTTCAGGGGTGCGTCTTGAGCCGGAAACTTTAAGGGTTTTTCTGGACCGGTCGCTGGAACTTTTTTTGTTGTTGGCAGCTCATCATTGAAAGAGGGCAGGGAATATGAAGTTTCATGGAATTTTAAAACATGTTTTGCGTTTGTGCATCGTCGCCGTCCTGCTCTTTTTAGGCCGGTACGGCTGGATGCCGAGCGGGTTTTTGAAAAAACCCGCCTTGTCTGCCGCGGAGAAGAGCACCCGTGAATACCTGGAAAAGACTGTGCGTGTCTTATCGGAGGATATCGGCGACAGGAATGCCGGGTCCTATCTCAATCTGGAAAGGGCCAAGGAATATATCGCGGCCGAGTTTTCAAGGTTCGGTTATCATGTCGAGCTGCAGTATTATGCGGTGGAGGGCAGGATTTACGGCAATGTCATAGCCAAGCCGTTGAATCTCAAGGGCCGCGTCCCGCTGGTCATCGGCGCGCATTACGACACTTATTCTAATCCCGGCGCCGACGATAATGCCAGCGGTGTGGCCGGCATGCTGGCCCTTGCGAAGCTTCTTTATGAGAAGGGAAAAGACCTGCCTTTTATTTTCGTCGCCTTCGTGAATGAAGAGCCGCCTTTTTTTGAGACAGAAAACATGGGCAGCCGGGCTTATGTGCGGCGCCTGAAAGATGAGGGCGCCCGGATCAGGGGCGCCGTCATCCTGGAATCGATCGGTTATTATTCCAAGAGGCTGTTTTCCCAGAGATACCTGTATTTTCTGGGATATTTTTATCCCAATCGCGCCGATTTTATAGCGCTGGTCGGGAATTTCAAGTCTGCGTCTTTGACGGCGAACATCAAAAGGGGTATTGCAAGATGCAAACAGATACCCGTGCGCGCCGTCGCCGTTCCCGATTCTTTTTCGGGGACCAATTATTCGGACCATTGGTCGTTCTGGAAAGACGGATATCCGGCCGTTATGGTGACGGACACGGCCTTCCTGCGCAATCCGCATTACCATAAGGGGTCTGACCTGCCGTCGACCCTGGATTATGACGCCATGGCTGTCCTTGTCCACAGTTTGAAAAATTCGGTCGAGAATTTATTGGCGGCATCGTAAGGGTCGATCTTTCTGTCTGTCATCGAAACCGGAGGCCGTCATGATACGAAACATTCTTAAATTCATATTGCCCGGGGATGTATTTCAGAAGATAGAAGCGGAATCAAAGAAGTGGTTCATGGAATGTCCTGAATGCGGTTTTTCCATATCTTATTGGGACGCGGGCGGAATCAGGGCCGGAGCGTCAAACGCAGGAAAGAGGATCCTGGGGCGTTGCCCCACGTGCAAGAAATTCAGGTTTTTGAGAGTCGTCAAGAAAGATAATCCATAGGAAATGCCGCTAGCAAGCGTCCGTCTCGGCCGTCTTGCAGCTTGAGATTTTAGGAGGTTCAATGGACAAGAAAGAGATCATCGATTTCGTAAAACGTAATCCCGTCGTCTATCTGGCGACGGCGGAAGGCAAGAAGCCGCGCGTGCGGGGGATGATGCTGTATCGTGTGGACGAGGACGGCATTATTTTTCATACAGGCAGGACGAAAGACCTGCAGAAGCAGCTGGAGCGCAATCCGGATGTGGAATTGTGCTGTTTCAGCCAGCAGGAAAACAAACAGGTCAGGATTGCCGGTAAAGTTGAGGCCCTGAAGGATGATGCGCTCAAAAAGGAGATCGTGGAGAAGCGGCCGTTTTTGAAGCCGTGGATCGAAGAGCGCGGCCTGGATTTTTTGACTGTCTGGCGGATCAAAGGCGGGGTGGCTACCGTCTGGACCATGGAGACAAACCTGGAGCCCAAGGAATATATCAAGATTTAATCAAGACGCGGAAATTTCCGGTCTGGCCTTGGCCGAGACCAAATTCCGCCATGCCGGCGTCGTCTGGAAATATTATCACTTCGCCGTTTTCGGCGGCCAGAAATAGATCTGCATGTTAGAAAGGAGTCGAGGATGAGACGCGCATTCATTGGTTTTATGGTGTTTTGTATGACGGCTGCGTCTGGGGCCGCGATAGCGGCAGAACCGCAGAAGGAAAAAGCCGCCTCCGGAGCGGCGCAGGAGTGGCTGGCGATCGTTGATGCAGGCATGTATGATTTGAGCTGGAAGCAGGCAGCGGCGTATTTCAAGAACGCCGTGACCCAGGAGCAGTGGGTCAGCACCGTCAAGGCCTTCAGGAATCCTCTGGGCAAATGCGAGATGCGCATCGAACGGGGAGCGACTTATATGACGACGTTGCCCGGCGCCCCCGACGGCGAATATGTCATTGTGCAATTCGACACGACGTTTGAAAACAAGAAGTCTTCGGTTGAGAGCGTGACGATGTCGCTGGAGGCCGATGGCCGATGGCGCGTCTGCGGTTATTTTATTCGGTGAGGCGCCGGGTAGCGGCTTTTTGAAGGGGGTTGGCATGAAGCGGATTGTTTTTAGCATCCTTGTTATTGCAGGGCTCCTGGCGTTCGTATATACCGGCCGCGTGCAGAAGGCGGGCGCCGTGACCCGCGTGAGGCTCAAGGCCAGACTGGCTACCGGCGAGATCACGAGGCGTCAGTATGACGAAGCCATGGTAAACGTTTCATTCGGCTCGATGTTTTGGGATCCAAAAGCGGTTTTGGCTGTTGATTGATTTCTTCAGCAAGGACGGACCGGCAGGAATTCGGATTTTATGCGCATCATAGCAGGCAAATATAAAGGACGCCTGATCTCATTCCCTGAGCACATCAGGCCTACGCAGGACAAGGTGCGCCAGGCGATTTTCAACGTTCTGGCCGGGGTTGTGCACAAGGCCAGGGTTCTGGAACTTTTTGCCGGCAGCGGCGCTCTGGGGTTCGAAAGCCTCTCCCGCGGGGCCTCTTCGGTATGTTTCATCGATTCCGACAGGCGTTCCACGAACGCCATCATGCGAAACCTTGAATCCCTGGGGCTCAGTAAAGACAGGCAGGGGGCTGTCAGGGTCTATACCAACGACGCTTTCCGGGCCCTCAAGATCCTTGAGAAGAAGGGGGAACGGTTCGATCTTGTCTTTCTGGACCCTCCGTATCATAAGGACTTGGCAAAAAAAGCCTTGAAAACGATTGCGTCAAGTGGTATATTACCACCTCGTAGTTTTGTGATTGTCGAGCATGCGGGAACGGATGACCTTGGGGCCGTTCCTGAGAATATAACCAGGGTTAAAGAAGCCGATTATGGAGACATTAAAGTCTCCTTTTTTTCAAATAGCCCTGTCAAGGACAGGGCTATTTGACCCCCCACCGTTTTGTTTCGCTTTTGGTGAAGTAGAACGGACCAAAACGAAACAGTAGGGGTGATTTGCAGGATGGGAGCCAGGGGCAAATCATGTGTCAAAAAGCCATCTATCCAGGGACATTTGATCCGGTGACCTATGGCCATATAGACGTCATCAAGCGGGCGGTCCGGCTCTTTGGAGAAGTTGTTGTGGCCGTAGCCCAGAGCCCTTCCAAGGATACCCTTTTTTCCATTAAAGAAAGGGTGGCCCTGCTTGAAGAGGCGCTTAAGGATATTCCAGGAGCGCAAGTCGTGGCTTTTAGCGGCTTGTTCGTGACGTTCGCCAGGCGCCAGAAGGCAGCGATCGTCATCCGCGGCCTGCGTATGCTTTCGGATTTCGAATATGAGTTCCAAATGGCCTTGACGAACAGGAAACTGGATGATAGTATTGAGACCATTTTTCTGATGCCGTCCGAATCTTACAGCTATGTTTCATCCAAGCTTTTGAAAGAGGCCGGCAGCCTCGGCGCGGACCTTGCGGTGTTCGTGCCGCCGTGCGTGGAAAAGGCGTTAAAGAAAAAATTTAAGTCGCAATAATCTGCGTTTTTTGGGCCTGTTCGTTCATATGACGATGAGGATCGATCTTGCCAGGCTTTCAGAAGAGCGGCCTTTGTCGCTTTCTGCCTCCTGGGATGCCAAAAGCCGGGAACTGAATGCTCCCGGCATCCGTTTTGAGGAGCCGGTCAGGATCGCGGTGTCGGCGAAGCGCGACAGCGGCCTGGCCGTGGCGCAAGTGAATGTCAGGTCAAGGGCGACGATGACGTGCGCGCGCTGCCTGTGCGATTTCGTCACAGATGTCGAGAGGTCTTTTAGGCTGGCGTATGCGCTGGATATCTCGGAACCTGTTGTTGAGCTGGATGACGACATCCGTCAGGAACTGATCCTGAACTATCCCCAGAAGGTCCTGTGCCGCGAGGACTGCCGGGGCATGTGCCCCAGGTGCGGGGCGGATTTAAATAAAGGCGCTTGCGGATGCAAGCGCAATTAAAAATGAAGAATGAACAATTAAGAATTCTGGGAATTTTTAATTTTTAATTGTTAATTGTGAACGACGAAGGAGTGAACGCATGCCAAATCCAAGACGAAGACATTCAAAAGCCAGGGGGCGCAGGAGAAGGACGCACTGGAAACTGGAGACGGTTGAGCTCATGGAGTGCAGTCAGTGCAAGTCTCCGAAGCTGCCGCACCGCATCTGTCCCGTTTGCGGATACTACAACGGTCGGCTGGTCATTGATTTTGAGGCCAAACGGGCCAAAAAAGAAGCCAAGAAGAAACCGACGGAAAGGTAGGCAATGGTCAAGATTGCCGTAGATGCCATGGGCGGCGATTACGCCCCCAAGGTCGTTATCGAAGGCGTGATCGAAGCGATCCGCAGGTTTGATGTTTTTGTATATCTCGTCGGGCCTGCCGAATCCCTGAAGGCCGACCTGGCTAAATATAAAAAGTTTGATTCTTCCAGGATCGAAGTCGTTGCGGCCGACGAGATCATCGAGATGCACGAACAGCCCGCCGCAGCCATCCGCAAGAAAAGAAATTCTTCCATCAACATCGGCATCGGCCTCTGCAAAGAGGGCAAGGCCGACGCTTTTTTTAGCGCCGGCAATACAGGCGCCGTCGTATGCAGCGCGACGTTAAAACTGGGATTGCTTGAGGGGATCGAGCGGCCGGGCATCGCCATCGTCATGCCGAACCTGGTCGGCGTGTCCCTGATCATCGATGCAGGCGCCAATATCGACCCCAAACCGATGCATCTGGTTCAGTATGGTCTGATGGGCAGCGCCTATTATGAACATATCCTCGGCAAGGCCAGGCCGACCGTCGGGCTCCTGAATGTCGGCGAGGAAGAGTCAAAAGGCACGGAATTCATGAAAGAGATCTATCAGCTTCTGGAGCAGAGCCCGGTCAATTTCATCGGAAATGTCGAAGGCAAGGACATCTTTTCCGGTAACTGCGACGTGATCGTGTGCGACGGTTTTGTCGGCAACGTGACGCTGAAGGTTGCCGAGAGCATTTCGGAGACGATCGCATATTTTTTGAGGAAAGAGCTTTTATCGAGCATCTGGGGAAAATTGGGCTATCTTCTGGCCCGCCCCTGTTTTAAACGTTTTAAGAAGCAGGTCGATTACTCCGAATACGGCGGGGCGCCGCTTTTGGGCGTGGACGGCGTCGTGATCATCGGCCACGGCCGGTCGAACGTCAAGGCCGTCATGAACGCCATCCGTTTCGCCAAAGAGGAAGTGGAGCGCCATATCAACGAAAGCATCACCGAGCAAGCCAGAAAACTCCTGGCGAAGGTCTGATCGCATGAGAAAATCAAGGAAAAATATCGGCATCATCGGTCTCGGCTACTATGTCCCTAAAAAAGTCCTTACCAACAAGGACCTCGAGGGGATGGTGGAGACGAGCGACGAATGGATCACGACGCGCACGGGCATCAAGGAACGCAGGATCGCTTCTGCCTCGGAGTCGACGAGCACGCTCGCTTTTAACGCCGCCAAAGAGGCGCTTAAAAATGCCAAGCTTGATCCGATGGATCTGGATTTGATCATTATGGCGACGATCACGCCGGATATGCCGTTCCCGGCGACCGCGTGTTTCCTTCAGGAAATGTTGGGCGCAAAGAACGCCGCCTGCTTTGATATAAGCGCCGCCTGCGCAGGGTTCGTCTACGGGCTTGTGATGGCGCAGCAATTTTTGAGGAACGGTGCCTACAAGAACGCCCTTGTGATCGGCGCTGAAAAGCTTTCCAGCGTCACGGATTGGCAGGACCGCAACACATGCGTCCTTTTCGGCGACGGGGCGGGTGCGGCGGTGCTGGCGCCCGTCGAGAACGGCGGGATTCTGGCCAGTTATCTGGGATGCAACGGTTCGATGACGGAATTATTGATGCAGCCTGCCGGCGGCAGCAGGATGCCGGCGTCCCGGGAAACCGTGGACCAGAGGATGCATTTTATTAAGATGCGCGGCAATGAGGTTTTTAAGCTCGCGGTCAAGATCATGTCGGACGCCGCCTGCCGCGCGCTCAAAAATTGCAAGCTGGGCGTGGATGACATTGATTGTTTTATCCCTCATCAGGCGAACCTGCGCATCCTGGATGCGGTGGCGCGCAAGATGAAACTGCCTTTGGAAAAGATATTTTTCAATGTAGCCAAATACGGCAATATGTCCAGCGCTTCTACGGCTGTAGCTTTGTGTGAGGCATATCAGTCAGGCCGCATCAAGGGCGGCAATATCGTTGTCCTGGATGCCTTCGGCGCCGGCCTTGTGTGGGGAGCCGTCGTCATCCAGTGGCAAAAATAGTTCTTCTAGCTAAGCAAAAATGAAAAAAGCCTTTCTTTTTCCAGGCCAGGGCGCTCAGCAGGTAGGCATGGGTCTGGATCTCTATCAGAATTCAAATTTAGGCCGCGCGATCTTCGATGAAGCGGACCAGACTTTGGGTTTCCCTTTGTCGCATCTCTGTTTCGAAGGGCCTTTTGAGGAATTGACTAAGACTGCGAACTGCCAGCCGGCCATCCTGACGGCGAGCGTTGCCGCTTTGATCGTCCTGCAGACGTTCCGTCCGGACATCAAGCCGGATTACGTGGCGGGCCTGAGCCTGGGTGAATATTCTGCGCTGGTCGCATCCCATGTCGTCACTTTTGCCGAGGCCCTGCGGCTGGTCAGGCGCCGCGGGGAACTGATGGAAGAAGCGGCCCGCAAGAACCCCGGCGTGATGCTTTGTGTGCTTGGCCTTGAAAAGGAGGCCGTGGCGCAAGTGAGCAAGATGGCCGGCGGCGAGGTCGCCAATCTCAACGGTCCGGGGCAGGTAATCGTATCGGTCAGGAAGCAGTACGCGCAGACGTTGACGGATGCGGTGATGTCCCGCGGCGCCAAGCGTGTCATGCCTCTGGATGTGAGCGGGGCTTTTCATTGCTCTCTGATGAATTCGGCGCGGGACGGGTTAGCGCCGGAGATCGGGAAAATTTCGTTCATGCCTGCGGATGTTCCCTTGGTGAGCAATGTCGATGCCAAGGAGCAGACGGATCCGATGATCATTAAAGTGAACCTGGTGAATCAGGTGAATTCTACGACTTACTGGGAGGCATCGATGCGCTACCTCCTGGATCAGGGCGTTTCAGAGTTTTATGAGGTGGGCCCGGGATCGGTCCTCAAGGGGCTCATGAGAAAGATCAGTTCGAGCGCAAAGGTCATCAGCGCGGGGACATGGGAAGACATGAAGGCCCTGGCCGGAGGGCAGGATATTCCCGGAGGGCAGGGCGTCATTTAACGATGGCCCTGCAGGGCAATAGCTTTTTGCTGCGGGGTCAAAGCGGGATGGAGGAACCAGATGAAGCTGCAAGGCAAGGTGGCTTTGGTGACAGGCGGGGCCAGAGGGATCGGCCGCGAGATTGCCATGCTCTTCGCCCAGGAAGGGGCGGACGTGGTTATCTGCGACGTCAACCTGGAAGCAGCCCAGGCGACCCAGAAGGAGATCGAGGCGCAGGGTGTCAGAAGCATGAGTTTTTCGACGGATGTCACTGCCTTTAAAGAAGTTGAAGGTATGGTGAATTTAGTTCTTGACAATTTTAAGCATCTTGATATATTAGTTAACAATGCCGGCATCACGAAGGACAATTTGTTGCTTCGGATGAGCGAAGAGGACTGGGATAAGGTGCTGGCAGTCAACCTGAAGGGCGTTTTTAACTGCACGAAAGCCGTCTCCAAGGTGATGATCAAACAGAGGAGCGGCAAGATCATCAGCATCGCTTCGATCATTGGCATCATGGGGAATGCCGGACAGGCCAACTACGCAGCCTCCAAAGGCGGCATCATCAGTTTTACTAAATCAGTGGCCAGAGAACTGGCATCCCGGAACATCAATGCGAACGCCGTTGCGCCTGGTTTTATCCAGACAGCCATGACGGATAAACTCAGCGAAGAACAGCGCAAGGCGATGCTGGCCACTATCCCTTTAAATAGATTGGGTGTTCCCCGCGATGTCGCGTGCGCCTGTTTGTTTTTAGCATCTGCGGATGCGGACTATATCACGGGCCAGACGATTGTGGTGGACGGGGGAATGAGCATGTAGGTGGAGTGGTACAGGGTAGTGCTGACACGACAAGATTTTTGCAGGTAAACAGGAGGAGAAGAATGACAGATGCGGTCAATAAGGTAAAGTCGATCATCGCAGAACAGCTGGGCGTTAAGCCTGAAGAGGTGACGCCGGAAGCTTCTTTTGTCGAAGATCTCGGCGCGGATTCCCTTGATACGGTGGAACTCGTTATGGCGCTTGAAGAGGAATTCGGGATCGAGATCCCGGACGAGGATGCCGAGAAGATGACAACTGTGGGGGATGCGGTAAAATATATCGAAGAAAAAATCGCGAAAAAGTAACTGGGCGGTTTTGGTGGCTTTATTAAGAAACATATACCCCGACTGGACACTTCAAGGTCGGGGTATTTGTTAGGAGTTCGTTGCGGCGCCGGGGCCGAAAGGCCCGGAGCGGGCGCCCGGATCAATCGATATCAACCAGAGAATAACGACGCATTCGAGGGACATGACCCCTTGCGGCAAAACAGAGTTTTGCCGGGAGCGGGGTAATTTGCTAAAACAAAAACAAGAGGGCAAATTAATGAAACGTAGAGTCGTTGTGACAGGTCTGGGGGCTGTAACGCCCCTCGGAAATAACGTCGCGGAATTCTGGAAGGGGCTGCAGGCTGGCGTCAGCGGGGTCGATACGATCACGCACTTTGATCCGACCGGTTACGATGCCAGGATTGCCGGCCAGGTGAAGAATTTTGACCCTGAAGTTTTCATGGGCAAGAAAGAGGTCAAGCATACCGAGAAGTTCGTGCATTATGCCATGGCTGCCGCCGTTGAAGCGGTTGCCGACGCCGGCTTCAATCTGGAAAAAGTGGACCTGGAGCGTTTCGGTGTCCTGATCGGTTCCGGTATCGGGTCCTTGAGGATCATTGAAGAACAGCATAAGGTCCTTCTCGAACGGGGGCCTTCCAGGCTGACGCCGTTTCTTATTCCCATGCTCATCGTCAATGAGGCGTCGGGCCATGTCTCCATAAAATTCGGTTTTAAGGGTCCCAATAGCTGTGTCGCCACGGCATGCGCGACGGGCAACCACGCCATCGGGGATGCGATGCGGATCATCCAGTACGGCGATGCCGATATCATGATCGCCGGTGGGACCGAAGGCGCGGTCACGCCGATGGGGATCGGCGGCTTTTGCGCTCTGAAGAGCCTTTCCTGCCGTAACGACGAACCCAAGCGGGCTTCGCGGCCTTTTGATAAAGAGCGCGACGGATTTATCATGGGGGAGGGCGCCGGCCTGGTCATTTTGGAAGAGATGGAACATGCCCTGAAGCGTAACGCCAGGATCTATTGCGAAGTGGCCGGCTATGGCATGTCCGGAGACGCTTATCATATCACGGCCCCAGACCCTTCGGGCGACGGATGCGTCAGGGCCATGCATGCGTCTTTGAAAGACGCCGGGTTGAGGCCGGAGGACATCGATTATATCAATGCCCACGGCACATCCACGCTGTTGAATGACAAGATCGAGACCCTGGCCATGAAAAAGACATTCGGGAGCCATGTGCACAAGGTGGCCATCAGCTCGACCAAATCCATGACCGGCCACCTCCTGGGGGCTGCCGGCGGGGTGGAGTTCATCGTCTGCTGTCTGGCGATGAAACACAGCGTCGTGCCGCCGACAATCAACCTGGAGAACAAGGACCCGGAATGCGACCTGGATTATACGCCCAATAAGGCCAAGGGCCTGAAGATCAAGGCGACCATGTCGAACGCCCTGGGTTTCGGCGGGCATAATGCGACGGTTGTTGCAAAAGAATTTAAAAAATAGAATGTGCTGCTGTATGCATGCGGTCATTTTGGAATGGGCCGATGGGACAGACAATAACACAAAAAATTCTGGCAAGGCATTGCGGCAAAAAAGAAGTTGCGCCTGGTGAGTTTATCTGGGCCGAGGTGGATTTTACCCTGGGCAACGACATCACGGCGCCCATTGCCATCGATGAGTTCGAAAAATCAGGTTTCACAAAAGTTTTCGACCGCAATCGCATCGCATTGATCCCGGACCATTTCACTCCCGCCAAGGATATCCAGAGCGCCCGTCAGGCCAAGCGTCTTAAAGATTTCGCCTCGCGTCACAAGATCAGGCACTATTATGAAGTAGGCCGCATGGGCATCGAACATGCCCTTTTGCCGCAGATGGGGCTTGTCAAGACCGGAGACCTGATCATCGGTGCGGATTCCCACACCTGCACGTATGGGGCCCTCGGCGCTTTTTCAAGCGGCGTCGGTTCCACGGACCTGGCTGTTTCCTGGATGACGGGGCATGTGTGGCTCAGGGTCCCTGAATCCATGAAGTTTGTCTTTAACGGCAAGCTTCCCCGGTGGGTGAGCGGGAAAGATTTTATTTTGAGCGTCATCGGCGATATCGGCGTGGAGGGGGCGGCGTATCGGGCCATGGAATTCTGCGGTCCCGCGATTGCGAAGCTGTCCATGGATGACCGTTTTGCCATGTGCAATATGGCGATCGAGGCGGGCGGAAAATCCGGCATCATCGCGCCTGACGAAGCGACATTGGATTATGTGCAGGATGCGGCGTCCGCCAGGCAGTATTCCGCGGCGCAGATCAAGGCATGGAGGGCGCTGCAAAGCGATCCCGACGCGTCTTACGCGGACGTGCGGACATACGATGTGACGTCGTGGGAGCCTGTGGTGGCGTGTCCCCACCTGCCGAGCAATATCAAGCCCGTCAGCAAGGTGGGTCGCGTCAAGGTGGATCAGGTGGTCATCGGTTCCTGCACGAACGGCCGCATTTCGGATTTGAGGATCGCGGCAAAGATTTTGAAAGGCAGAAAGGCAGCTTCCGGCGTGCGGCTGGTCGTTATCCCCGCGACCCAGGAGATCTATCTGGAGGCCATGAAAGAAAGACTCCTGGAGACGTTTGTGAAGGCAGGGGGTGTTGTTTCGACGCCGACGTGCGGGCCTTGTCTGGGCGGTCACATGGGGATCCTGGCCGAAGGCGAGGCATGTCTGGCCACCACCAACAGGAATTTTATGGGCCGCATGGGAGCCAAGGGCAGCTATGTCTATCTGGCGAACCCTGCCGTTGCGGCGGCGAGCGCAGTCATGGGATATATCACGCATCCAAAAGAAGTCGTCGGCAGATAGTGGACAGCAGTCAGTAGAACCAGTTTTAGAGATTATGGTGATTAAAGGCAAGACACATAAATTCGGCAATGACGTCAATACCGACGATATCATTTCGGCGAGGTATTTAAACACGATCGATCCCAAGGAGCTGGCCGCCCATTGCATGGAGATCCTGGATCCTGATTTTCCCAGGAAGGTGAAGGCGGGAGACATTGTGGCCGCGGGGAATAATTTCGGCTGTGGCTCGTCGAGAGAACACGCCCCGATTGCGCTGAAAGGCTGCGGCGTCTCCTTGGTCATCGCCAAGAGTTTTGCCAGGATCTTTTACCGTAACGCGATCAATATCGGCCTTCCCATTATTGAAGTCAAGGAAGCCGACCAGATACAGTCCGGCGATGAGCTGGAGGTCGAGCTTGAGAAAGGCGAGATCAGGAATTTGACCCAGAACAAGACATACCATGCCGCCCCTTTTGCGGATTTTGTCTGCCAGATCGTCGAAAAAGGCGGATTGGTGAATTGGGTGAAGCAAGCGAAGAAATAGAAAAATTGCTGAGTCACCCCACGCTGCCGCGTGGGGAATCCTACACGCGGAAGCGTGTAGATGAAACGGAGCATCATGTACAAAATAGCAGTGATACCTGGAGACGGGACAGGGCCTGAAGTCGTGCGCGAGGGGCTTAAAGTCTTGGATGCCGCCGCAAAGAAATTCAATTTCAAATTTGAAACGAAAGAATTCGATTTCAGCGGCAAGAGGTATCTGAAGACCGGCAAGCTTGTCGATGATGCCGATATCGCCGAACTCAAGAAATATCATGCGATCTATCTGGGCGCCGTCGGCGACCCGGAAGTGAAGCCCGGCATCATCGAGACGGGCGTGCTCCTGAAGCTCAGGTTCGCCCTGGACCAGTATATCAACCTGCGGCCGGTGAAGCTTTACAGCCCCGCGTTTTGTCCGTTAAAGGACAAAAAACCGGAAGATATCGATTTCGTCGTTGTCCGCGAGAACAGTGAAGGCCTGTATAAAGGCATGGGAGAGTTCCAGAAGAAGGGGACGAAGGATGAGGTGGCTATCCAGATCTCCTATAACACGCGGGCCGGCGTTGAGCGTTGCCTTCGCTATGCGTTTGAGTTCACGCGCAAAAGGAATAAGCGCAAGCAGCTGACCCTCTGCGGTAAAACGAATGTCCTGACATATGCCTGGGATTTGTGGCAGAGGACGTTCAACGAGGTGGCCAGGGAATATCCGGATATCAAGACCGATTATGCCCATGTGGACGCCACAACGATGTGGTTTGTCAAGAATCCCGAATGGTTCGATGTCATCGTCACGGACAACATGTTCGGCGATATCATCACGGACCTGGGCGCTATGATCCAGGGCGGCATGGGGATCGCTGCGGGCGGCAACATCAACCCCGCAGGCGTCTCGATGTTCGAGCCTATCGGCGGCTCAGCGCCGAAATACACGGGCAAGAACGTGATCAATCCCCTGGCGGCGATCTGCGCGGTCGGCATGATGATGGACACCCTGGGAGAGGCCCGCGCGGCCAAAGCGATTGAAGACGCCGTCATCGGGATCGTGCAGACGAAGCTGAAATCATTGGCGGCAGGCAAGATGGGGTATACGACCACCGAAGTCGGAGATCTTGTGGTCGCTAACCTGTAGAAAGATCCTTGACATCTACCTGGACGGTAGGTTGGAGATTTAGTCGTCAAGAATCTGTAATGACGCCGCACGTTTCGTGCGGAGGAGAAAACAATGCGTAAAAAATCAAAATATAACGTTGCTGTCGTCGGCGTAGGCGCTGTCGGTATCGAGATGCTGAAGGTTTTAAAATTGAGGAATTTCCCTCTTGGTATCTTGAAGGTTCTGGCCCGCAGCGACAGGGATATTACGGTCGACGGCCAGGTCTATCACGTGGCCGCGATCACCCCCGAGGCCTTTGAAGGGATTGATATTGCCTTATTCGCCGGCACCGAAGGAGAGAAAGGGGCTGCTGTGACATTTGCGCCGGAGGCGGTCAAGCGGGGCGCCATCGTCATTGATAACGGCGCCGATTTCCGCATGGACGAGGATGTGCCGCTGGTCGTGCCCGAGGTCAATCCTAAAGACGTCAAAAAAGCCAAAAAAGGACGCGGGATTATCGCCAACCCCAATTGTTCGACGATCCAGATGGTGGTGGCGCTGGCGCCTGTGCATCGGCTTTACAAGATCAAACGCGTGATCGTGTCCACTTATCAGGCGGCGTCCGGCGCCGGGAGCAAGGCGGTTGCGGAGCTTTTTGAGCAGACAAAGGCCATCCTTGCGGGCGCGGAATCGAAACCCGAAGCTATGCCGCAGAGGATCGCTTTCAATGTTTTCCCTCATATCGGCGGCTTTGCGGAATGCGATTATACTTCTGAAGAGTGGAAGATGATCAAAGAGACCCATAAGATCATGCATACCGATAAGATCATGGTCTCGGCAACGACGGTGCGCGTCCCGGTCAGGACGGGTCACAGCGAATCGATCTACGTAGAAACCAAAAAGCCCGTCAATATCGAAGAAGTCAAGAAGGCGCTGGCGTCGGTCCCCGGCATTATCGTTTTGGATGATACCAAAAGCTGCGTCTATCCTTTGCCTGTTGATGTGGAAGGCAAAGACGAGGTGTTTGTCGGGCGTATCCGCAAGGACCCCTATAACGAGAAGGGGATGTGGATGTGGGTGGTCGCCGATAACCTGCGTAAAGGCGCTGCCACCAATGCCGTGCAGATCGCGGAATTATTGACCAAAAAATAATGTCGGTGGTTATCCAGTGAGCCGGTTAGCCTGTCAGCCCGTTAACGTATCAACCGGTTAACCGGCAGACAGGTCGACCGGTTTTTTTATGCGACAGATCAAGCTGATCCTTCAATACGACGGGACGCGATATGCCGGCTGGCAGAGACAGAGCCGGCGCGCGCCGGCTTCTGGGTCCGGTGGAGCAGCCCCGCGGTTCAGGACCGTCCAGGAGGAAGCGGAGAAGGCGCTGGAGAAGATCGTCGGCCACCAGGTGCGCCTTGTGGGTTCGGGCCGGACAGATGCGGGTGTCCATGCGGTCGCCCAGCCGGCGCATTTTACGACGGCGTCAACGATCCCGGCGGACCGGCTTCTGCGGGCTCTGGAGCACTATCTTCCTGAAGATATCGGCGTCGCGGACGTCCAGGAGGCCGATCGGCGTTTCCATGCGCGTTTCTCCGCCCAATCCAAATCCTATCGTTATGTCATTATCCCGGCCTGCGAAAAATCCGTGTTTCTGGACCGGTTTGCCTTTCCGGTCAAATATCCTTTGTCCGTCGCCCTGATGCGCCGGGCGGCGCGTTGCCTTGTGGGCCGTCATGATTTTTCCTCATTCAAGGCGTCAGACAGGGTCTTGCGGAAATCTGTGACCCGGATCAAAAAGATCAGGGTGTACCGCAGAAAAGGGGAGGATTCGCTGCCTTTTTTAAAAAATGCGGAGTTGATCATTGTCGATATCGAGGCGTCGGGATTTTTGCGCGGCATGGTCCGCAACATCGTCGGGACGCTCATCGATATCGGCCGCGGCCGGCTTGCGCCGGACGCGATGGAGGAGATCTTGAAGCGCCGTGACCGGCGCCATGCAGGTTTCTGCGCCCCGGCCCGCGGGTTATACTTGAGGAGCGTGCGCTATGCATAAAGGAAAACCGTCGGTTTTGGGATCCCTGGATGTCCCGCGCTGGGATTTTTATGCGGGTGTTATTTTTCTGGCCGTCGTCATGTTTCAGGCCCTCAGTTGGTTCCGTTTCCCTCTCTTTCTGGATGGCTATTATCATCTTTCCGTTGTGCAGGGATTCCGGGATGCGGGGGGGTGGGTGGGGCATGCTTTTTGGGAATATGCCCCGTTCGGCCGCCCGCATGTGTATCCGCCTCTTTTGCATATCCTGCAGCTTGTGCTTTACCGCGCCGGCCTTGACCTGATCAGCGTCGCCAGGCTTTCCGACATCCTGATCTATCCCTGGTTTCTTTTTTGCGGCTGGGCCGTTATCCGCCGCGCGCTCGGTTCCTTGGTCGCGTTCTGGTTTTTGTTTTTCGCCCTGAGCTCCACCTCGCTTTGCACGGGGGTCATCAATAACATACCTTTCAGCCTCGCTTTCGGCCTGGGATTGTTGTGCTATGGGGCCGTGATGCAGGAAAGGCCTCTGCGCGCCTGCGTCCTGTTGACCCTGGCTTTTTATGCGCACAGCCTGGTGCCATGGCTGTTTCTGACAGCGCTTCTTTTATACACCATTCCAGACCGTCAGAAACGCCGGATGATCTGGCGTATCGCTGCTGCGGCCCTGATCCTGAGCTTTCCGATCCTCTATCATCAGGCCCGTTATATGTCGTATATCCGGCTTGTCAGGCCTCCGGATTTTTATTACACGGCGATCCCGGTGGCGTTGGCCGTATTTGTGCTGCCGGGGATCATATTCGCCTGGCGCCGGAAAAAAGATTGCCGTTTTTTCATGCTGCTGGCCACTGTTCTGTTTTCTCTTTTTTGGACGCATCGCAGCCGCCTCATTTCGGGTCAGGGCGTTTTTCTGTGGTCTTTCTACGCCGCCCTGGCGGTTGACGAGATCATCGCGCGCTTCCTGACGAAGGCGCCGCGGGTCTATCAGGCGGCGGCCATCGCGGCGATGGTCCTGGTTTTCCAGGTGTTCGGCCTGCAGTATAACTGGAGTCCGAATCCGCAAGAGCGAAGCTGGAAGATCCGTGAAACGCCGGCCATGATCTGGACAGGGCTTAATGCGGATGATCCTGGTGTCAAGGCAGCGACGATCTACTATCCCAAATGGATCGGGCAGTGTGTCTGGATGGTGGGGGAGTTGTCTTCCCCGCGGCAGATCGTATTTTCGAATTATGAGTATGCAGGAGGGATGGTGGCGGTCCTGAGCCATCGCGCGACATCTACGGCGATGCTCGCCGAGGTCCGTCCTTTGCGCGATTTCGACCCCGTCGCCTGCGCCCACATTGTGCTCTGGTTCAAGGACCTTGACGGGGAGGGGCTGCGGTATCTTTCATACGTGACCGCCCGCTACGGTCTCCAAGTCGCCGGGGAAACGGAGATCGCCTATCTGTTGGTCAATCCGTCCGCCACAGGCCAGGAGCGGGTGCTTCCGGCTACCGTGCCTTTCTGGGCGTGTCTGGCATTCCTGTCCCTGGCCTTCCTGGGGCTTTTTGTCCCTGAGGAGGAGGCGCTGTCTTTCGGCAGAAAAAAATGTTGACATCCCCCGGCGGTTATGTTATATTTTCACCCTTATGAAAACTTACATGGCAAACAAGTCTAATACGGATGTATCCAAGAAACAGTGGTTTCTGGTCGACGCCAAGGGCAAGATCCTGGGGCGGCTTTCGGCAAAGGTGGCTACGGTGATCCGCGGCAAGCATACGCCGAGATATACGCCGAATTTTGACGCCGGGGACAATGTCGTTGTCATCAATGCCAAGGCGATTAAAGTGACCGGCAACAAGCTTAAAGAAAAACAATATCTGCGTTTTTCGGGGTATCCGGCCGGCCTCAAAAGGGCGACGTTGGAAGTGATGCTGGCGACCAAGCCGACAGAGGTCATCAAGAACGCTGTCAGGAAGATGCTGCCGGCAGGCCCTTTGAGCCGCGACATGCTCAAGAAGCTTAAAGTTTATCCGGGTTCCGATCATCCATATA
>Ga0265297_10004822_pt1 | contig 21426 bp, 25 predicted proteins | sample Munlanlwell13791_FD_192502 | JGI IMG/M metagenome (GOLD analysis project Ga0265297, IMG submission 192502) | Leachate microbial communities from a municipal landfill in Southern Ontario, Canada - Leachate well 137-91 | ecosystem: Engineered > Solid waste > Landfill > Unclassified | place...
TGCTCTACCAATTGAGCTAATCGCCCGTATGCCATCTATGTGGGCGGGGCGGGACTTGAACCCGCACGGGAATAATCCCCTATGCACCTCAAGCATAGATGTCTGCCAATTTCATCACTCGCCCCTATTCTGCAGCTGCTTTCCTTACTATAGTTTTTAATTTAGCTTTTCTTCCTTTTGCAGTTCTTAGATAGTAAAGCTTTGATTTTCTTGTCTTGCCACTTCTTTCAATTTCTATCTTATCAATTGAAGGAGAATGTATTGGGAAAATCTTTTCTACTCCAACTCCGTCAATAACTTTTCTAACAGTAATTGTAGCTGAAACTCCTTTTCCATGCTTTCTAGCCAAAACCTGCCCTTCAAAAATTTGAATTCTCTCTTTGGTCTTACCATCTTTAACTTCTTTAATCTTCTGATAAACCTTAATCATGTCTCCAGATTTAATTTCAGGTAAATCACCTTTCAAGTTGGCCTCAATAATACCCTTCTCTTCCAAGGGTTCTTTTACTTCTTCTGTAATTTCTGTTTCAACTGTTTCAGTTTCAACTTCTACTGTCTTTTCTTCTTTTTGTGTTTCTTCTGCCATATATTTACTTTATCTTAATTACTTGGTGGGCGTATCCTGACTCGAACAGGAGGCCTTTACGATGTCAACGTAACGCTCTAACCAACTGAGCTATACGCCCCTTTATGGTTTAAAGAGCTCTTCTTTATATTAGGCGATTTAAGGATTTTCGTCAACAAAAACAAATTAACAGAAAATCTTTAGTTTGTCTATATAAAACAATGGTGCGCGTGGATGGACTCGAACCATCGACCCCAGCTTTATAAGAGCTGTGCTCTAACCAACTGAGCTACACGCGCAGGGATATTTTACTTCCCTATCAATTCTTCAAACTCCTCTCTTTCGATTGTTTCCTTTTCAATCAACCTCTTGGCTATCTTTTCTAACACACTTTTATTTTCTTGCAATATTTTCTCCGCTGCTTTTTCTGCCTCAAGTATTATTCTCTCCACTTCTTTATCTATTTGTACTGCAATATCTTCAGAATAATTCTTAGTTTCTGTTTCTCCACCCAAGAACATCTGGCTCTCTCTATCGCCAAAGACAATCGGCCCTAATTTAGACATTCCATATTTCTTAACAATATTTCTCGCAATGTTTGTTGCTTTGTTTAGATCATCTGATGCTCCCGTAGTCATATCACCAAAGATCATCTTCTCAGAACAATATCCTCCTAACAGCATAGCAATCTCTGCCTCAAATTCTTTTCTAGTTCGAAGCATTCTTTCCTCTTTTGAAACCTTAAGAGTATATCCAGCCGCCATTCCTCTGCCAATAATTGATATCTTTCTGATTGGCTCAGCATCATGAATCTTGTTTCCAATTAAAGCATGACCAGCTTCGTGATAAGCAGTAATTTCTTTTTCTTTATCAGTCATAACATGACTTCTTCTCTCTGGTCCAAGCAAAACCTTCTCAATTGATATTAATAAATCATCTTGTAATACTTGCTTCTGTTCTTTTTTAGCCGCTAAAATTGCTGCCTCATTAAAGACATTCTCCAAGTCAGCCCCAGAAAATCCTGGCGTTCTTTCTGCCACTTCTCGCAATTTAACATTGTCCGCCAAAGGCTTTCCTCTAGAATGAATGCTTAAAATATCTTCCCTCTCTTGAATATCTGGTAAGCTAATAACAACTTTTCTGTCAAATCTGCCTGGCCTCAATAGGGCAGGATCTAAAACGTCGGGCCTATTAGTGGCTGCTAAAATAATAATTTTATCATTCTTTTCAAAACCATCCATTTCCGTCAATAATTGATTCAATGTTTGTTCCCTCTCTTCATGCCCACCAGTAATAGCTGGACCACGGGATTTGCCAATACTATCTAATTCATCAATAAAGACAAGACAAGGCTGTTGTTTTTTAGCTGCTGCGAACAAGCTTCTTACTCGGCCTGAACCAACTCCGACAAACATTTCAACAAAAGAAGAGCCAGCGACCGAAAAGAAAGGAACATTGCTCTCCCCTGCTACCGCTCTTGCCAATAAGGTTTTTCCGCATCCAGCAGGACCAACTAATAAAACTCCTTTAGGAATTCTCGCTCCCATCTTTAAATATTTCTGAGGATTTTTTAAAAAATCAACAATTTCTTCTAGCTCCTGTTTTTCTTCTTTCAATCCAGCAATATCTTTAAAGGTTATCTTTCCCTTTGGATGGCCTTCAGCTCCAAATAGTGTAGCCTTAGCTTTAGTAAAATCAAAACTTTGAGCTGCTCCAGTTTTTGCGTTTTTAAATATCATAAAGATAAAAACTCCAAAGATAGCTAATGGCAAAACCACCATTATTAAGATAGTGCCAACCCAATCCCATGAAGTATCAGGCTCATTAAACACAAAAGAAATACCTTTTAACTTTTCTTGATCGGCTCCGTAATTAATCAAAGCCTGGCTCAAAGTGTCTCCTGTTTCTTTTTTGCTAGCAGCTTTAGTTCCATCAATGTATTCTATGGAAATATCATTATTTAATATTTTAATCTCTTTCACTTTTCCGCTATTCACGTCAGTCGCCAATTGAGTGATTGAAATATTATTAACAGTTTCCTTGGGAGTATTGAATATACCAAAAACAACTCCTAGCATTAAAAATACCAGAATAACCAAAAAGAGATTTTTAAGGAGAACCTTGATAGGACTCTTCTTCATATTATTTTTATTTTATTCTTAAAGACATCCAATGTCTTTGAGGCTGGAAGCTTAATACTTGGAAATCGTATTCCTTGTTTAATTCAAGCTTTTCTTTCATTTTTGGTTCCGAACCGAATTCGGAAATATGTATTAGTCCTTGTATTTTAGTATCAGAATCCTTAGAGTTACTATCAATCATTTGAATAAAAGCTCCAAAGGGATTAAATCTGACAACAACACCCTTAACAACGTCTCCTGTTTTATAGTTCAAATTCTGCCATGGATCCTTTTTCAAATTCTTAATAGATAAAGATACTCTACCTTGTGATATATCAATAACCTGAGCCTTGACATCTTGTCCAACCTCAACTACTTGAGCCGGGTCTTCAATTAGCTGCCAATCCAATTCAGAAATGTGTACTAATCCTTCCAAAGCAGAATCTTCTGGGCCAGCCTCAGGAAGAGCAAATTTAATAAATGCTCCAAAGTTAACAATTCCTGAAACCTTTCCTTCCACAACATCCCCCACTTTTAATGATTTAATGGCTTTCTGTAATGTTTCGCTTTCTTTTGATTCTTCGGTCAAGATAATCTGTCCAGCTTTTTCATCAAAATCTAAAATCTTAACTTTAACATCTTGTCCGATAAAAGATTGCAATTTTCTTAATATCTTTGATTTATCACCCTCTGGAACTCTAGGATAATTGTCGGGAGACAATTGCGAAGTTGGTAAGAAGGCAGGAATACCAGCAACCTCAGTGATAAGGCCTCCTTTATTAACTTTGCTAATCCTAACAGCGAATTCCAAATTCTGATCTTTCTTTTCTTTAACTGTCTGCCAAGCTAATTCTTTTTCTGCTTCTCTTAGAGATAACTCAACAAAACCTTCTTCATTTTCAGGCTCAACAACTTTAACTGAGATAGTGTCTCCTATCTTAATGTTCTTTAAAACGTTTTTGGCATTCTGATATTCTGCACCGTAAATAATACCAGTCTTTCTTGGGCCAATATCTAGGTACATAGCTAGATTCTCGATTGCAAGAATCTTTCCGTCTATGATTTCCCCGTTTCTGGGAATCTGGACGTTATCGGTTAGTTTTTGTAATGTTTCATTTTGCATATATCTCCTTATATCATAAAGGTTTAATATTATCAAGTCAAAAAAAGCACCCCAAATTGGATGCGTTAAAAGATTAAAAATTAATATAAGCTGAGCCAGCTTCAAGCCTAGAAATCAAAGTTCCTTCCCCTATTGATAGCTTGGTAGCCTTAAGTTGGTTAATGGGGGTCACCAAAATGTAATCTTGCTGATTACGCTGGTGTATTTTCAAGATCCTACACTTCACAATCGCTTGTTTTTGCTTTTTCCCAGAATAGCTTTGTCTACCATTAATGGCAAGAAAAGCAATTCCGCCTTTACTCTTGAAATGAGCTATCTCTTTCAGGACACCTTTAACTCTCATCAATGTCCTCCTGGATCCTTACTATCATTAAAAAATCCTCCTGTCAAAACACTTTTTGCAAGCTTTTTCTCTTTTCCGAGGAAAACTACACCATTGGGGACCAAATATTGACTAAAATAGTATGTGGACAAAACCGTTGACAAAAACCACCCTATAGGTTAAGATATGTTCAGTCCTGCTGAGCAGGATTTTGTATATGCTTAAAAAGCAAAACTTCATAATTACGTTTTTTGCAGTTATCATTTTCTCTTTCTCGGCACTGATTATAACCATTGACGCCAAATCAGATAACACTAACTTGGCTCAAAGTTACTTGTCAGAAAAGAGTTATTCCTTGGAAAACAATACTTTAGCGGTATTTTCCAACAAGGAAGACAGGGATGAGGATGCTAATCAATCAAAGCGTAAGAAGATAAAAGTTATCATTACCGCCTATTCTTCTACAACATGGCAAACCGATGATACCCCCTTTATTACCGCTAATGGTTCAACAGTAAGGGATGGTATAGTAGCAAATAACATGCTACCGTTCGGAACAGAATTAAAAATACCTGAACTCTACGGAAATAAGGTATTCACAGTAGAAGATAGAATGCACTCAAGAAAAAGCGACTACCAATTAGATATATGGTTCCCTACTCTCGAAGAAGCACAAGCTTTCGGAGTTAAAGAAACATATATTGAAGTATTGGAGATATAAAAACACACTGGTTCCCCAGTGTGTTTTTGTTTATGTGTGCCTCGGGAGGGACTTGAACCCTCAAGGTCTAGGACCAGCGGATTTTAAGTCCGCCCTGTATGCCAATTCCAGCACCGAGGCATGTCTTGTGAGGCGTGGGCGGGAATTGCACCCGCGTATAAGAGTTTTGCAGACTCTTGCCTTACTGCTTGGCCACCACGCCCTGCCACATAGAAACAATACCAATTTTAATCTTTTTTTTCAATACTCCCCTTCTCTATCTTTAATAATAATTCCTCTATTCTTCCCGCTTCTTTTGTTTTTGTTTCTTTTACAAACTCTATCTTTGGAACCGGTCTCATTCTTAATTTCTTATTCAATATCTGCTGTAAATCATAGATGTGCCTTTTTAATAAAGACAGAACATCGTCAAATTTATCTTCAGGTATAACAGAGATATAAACTTTAGAATGGAAAAGACTGCTTGAACATTCAACCCTAGTAATGGTTAAAAGCGTTCCTGGAAAAACATCTATTTCTCTTAAGATGGCTGTCCCTAACTCCTGCTGTATTAAACTGTTAACTTTTTCTATTCTAAACATATTACAATTCTTCTTGTCTATATTCTTCCTTGAACACAACCAAGATGTCGCCTTCTTTTATCCTCTCACTGCCTTGATAAAGAATCCCTGATTCTTTTCCCTTCTTAACAACGTCGAAATCTTTTTTGTTTGATTGTAATTCGATTATCCTTCCATGTCCAATTTTCTCCTCATTTCTAAATATTTCTAAAGATGCCCCTTTTTGCACCTCTCCCTCAATAACATTCCCTCCGACTATCTGTCTATTCTTTTCAGTTCTGAAAATTGCTAAAACTTCAATCTTTCCTAGGTCAATTCTTTCTTTTTCCTTGGTTAACTTTCGCTCCATCAATTCTCTTACTTTTTGAGCTAATTCATAAATAATAGTAAAATCATATACTTTAACCTTATTATTTTCCGCACTGATTTCCGCCACCTTATCTTTTTTAACTCTGAAAGCAATAATAATCGCTTCGCTAGTTTTAGCCATTCTAATGTCCTGTTCAGTTATATCCCCTACTTCGCTTCTTATAACTCTGATGCAAACATTTTCTTGAGGCAAGATTTTTAATACTTCGACGATTCCTTCGAGAGAGCCCTGAGCATCTCCCTTGATTATTAGATTCAAGTATTTTTTACAGGGATCAAATTCAAAAGTATCTTTTTTTATCTCCCGCTCCTTTAAATTATTCTTAGCTTCCTCATATGAGGAAAATGCTTGAAATTTTTCTCCAACAGCAGGAACATTTTCAAATCCAATAATCACGGCTGGATCGGAGGGATTAGCCTCTTTCATTTCTTTTTGTAGAAAATCACCTAAATTTTTAACTTTACCAACAACCGAATCAGTTCCAACAAAGTCTCCTTGTTTCAGTGTTCCATTCTCTACCAAGACAGTAGTTGTTGGACCCTTTTTAGGATCAAGATAGGCTTCAATAATTGTTCCTTCAGCCAAAACCCCTATTTCCGCTTTCAAATCGGCAACCTCAGCAACCAATTGAATCATATCCAGTAAGTCAGTTATGCCTTGTCCAGTTTTAGCTGACATTTCAATTGAAGGAACTTGTCCGCCCCATGACTCAACCAAAATATCCTCTTTAGATAATTGCTGCTTAACCATTTCTGGATTAGCTCCAGGCTTATCCATTTTATTCAAAGCAACGATAGTAGTTAATCCTGCTTTCTTAATGTGAGCAATCGCTTCTTTGGTTTGTTTTTTAATCCCCTCGCCAGCATCAATAACTAAAACAGCAATATCGGCTAACTTAGACCCTCTTCCTCTGATAGCCGAAAAAGATTCATGCCCAGGGGTATCAATAAAAGTTATCTTTCCCCCATTATGCTCTATTTGATAAGCACCGACATGTTGAGTAATTCCTCCTGATTCTTTTTCTAAAACATTAAAATCTCTGATTGCCATCAGTAAAGAAGTTTTGCCGTGATCAATGTGACCTAAAACAACCACTACGGGAGGTCTTGAAATCACATCAGGTTGTTTAATGTTTGCTGTCATAATTTTAGTATAGTCGTTAAAGCGGAGAGAGTGAGATTCGAACTCACGGTAGGAATTACCCCACAATGGTTTTCGAAACCATCCCCTTAAGCCGCTCAGGCATCTCTCCTAAATATGTCTAAAGACTATCACTTTTTATGCTTTAAAGCAATCGAAAAAGATGGAAAGTCATTATCATATATCATCTCTTTAGGAAGAACATATGGAAATCTTTTTCCAATGGTTTGAACTAAATAATTTGATATTTGACCTTTTAGTATTTTAAATTTAAAAAAGCTGACTGTTTCTTTTTTGTATTTTTTAAAATCAGGAAAAGTTTTGATTAAAATATCAGCTGCGTGAAGGCCCCAAATTATTCCTCCCCCGCTCCAAGGTTTAGTCAGCCCCATCGCATCTCCGCAAAGAGTAATATTTTTTTCTTTAGGAAAAATCAATCCAGCATTAAATAATGAAAACTTAGGGCACGGAACAGCAGCAGCCGAGAATGAATCTCTTTCTACTCCTTTAATATTTAATATTCTATCCACCTTCTTCCTAACGTCAGTCTGACTACCTAAAACTCCGTATTCAATCTTATCTCCCTTAGGAATCTTCCAACAAAATCCATATATGTCTCCCGAAGTAAATGTTTCAGTTGTGTTGGAATTATTTTTTATTAAAGAATAAGCTTGAACACCATTTTTAATCTTTGGATCAGGTAAATTCAAACTTCTCCTAATAACAGAAAAGGCACCGTCGCATCCGATAACCCTATCAAATCCTTGTGGCACCTTTTTAATTTCTTGACCCAGAATAATTCTCGTCCCAACCTTTTTATTTAAATCTAAAAGAATGCTTATTATCATCTCCCTATTAAGTGCTAAATGTTTAGGACTAAAGTTAAGTTTAACTTTTCCCTTGGGAAAGTTAATTACACAAGAAGATATTTTATTTTCTATACATTCTTCGGTTATGGGAATAAATTGCTTAATTCTTTCAGAGACTAAACATGAACAACATTTATGACCCAGAGTGTCTTCCTTTTTTTTATCGAAAAGAGAGACCTCGTGTCCCATTTCTGATAATTTCCAAGAAATATATAAACCCATCACTCCCCCGCCAACCACAGCTACTTTTATTTTTTGATTGTCCATTATTTTATTTGTTTGCCCTCAAGCATAATGCGCCCCTTAAAGCCTCCTCTTTCTACTAGCTTTTTTAATCTTTCTATTTCAACCTCGCCAATAGATGATCCTATATAATCTGCAATCGCATTTACAACCTCCAAAACATCAGCTAGTTCTTCAACCGAGTTGGTTTTTTCTTTAATTGCTAAAGATAATTCTTCAGCTTCCTCATGAATTTTTTCTATCAATCTTTCTCCGTATTCTTTATCATCAAGAATCCTAGTAAGAGGCTTGACACCTATCTCATGTTGTTCAATGATTTGAGGAATCTTATCTCTAACCAATTTTGGCTTCATTTCAATTGGTAAATTTGTATGAATGCGCATTTTTTTGGAGCGAGTGAAGGGAATCGAACCCTCATGTACAGCTTGGAAGGCTGTCGCTCTACCATTGAGCTACACTCGCACAGACCCTTTCGGGGCACTGAGATTCGAACTCAGAATAAATCCTCCCAAAGGACTCGTGATAGCCGTTTCACTATGCCCCGTGGCTACTCCCTTTTTATATCATCTTTCTCTTTTTCAGTCAAAATAATTCCTTGCCTTTTATTGATATTTTTGGTATGAATTATATATCACGTCCTCGTAGCTCAATAGGACAGAGCGACGGACTTCTAATCCGTAGGTTGTGCGTTCGATTCGCACCGAGGACACAGTTTTCAAACAACGATATGGGTAGCACATGAACTCATATAGTTCCACGCGTTGACATCCCCTACTCCCTATTGGTATAATTAAATAATGCCAATAGTTAAATGTAAAATATGCGAAAAAGAATTTTACACAAAACCAAACTGGCTCAAACGCGGGTGGGGCAAATTTTGTTCTTCTAAATGTCAGCACGAAGCACAACGTAAGGGTGAATTTGTGCATTGCGAGATATGCGGAAAAGAGACATGGAGAATGCCACAAAAATTAAAACACTCCAAAAGCGGCAAATACTTTTGTTGTAAAGCACACCAAACTCTTTGGAGGAATCAAATTTTTTCTGGAGAACAACATTGGAACTGGAAAAACGGAGAAAATGTAAAATACAAATCGATATTACTTAAAAATAAGATAAAAGAAGTTTGCAAGGTTTGCAAATGCGATGATGCAAGAATACTTGCAGTTCATCATTTAGATAAAAACCATAAAAATAATTCTCTTGAAAATCTAGTCTTTTTGTGCCACAATTGTCATCATCTAGTGCATTTCCACAAAATTAAAATTCCGAAGTAGTTTCATGGTGGCTATGGTGTAATAGTAGCACAACATCCTGTGGAGATGTTTGCACGGGTGCAAATCCCGTTAGTCACCCCAACAAAGAATAAGTTGCGCAAGACGTTCATTTCTTGTTGCAACATCAAGCGTTTTATCCAGTTCCAGCCGATTATATTCTGCTTCTAACGCAGGGTATGCTTTTTCTATTGGAACAAGCCATTCGTTCGGTGTTATGTGGACTTTTTTGTCTTTTACCAAAAAGTTCTGGCCAAGTGCCGAAAATATCTCCTTTTTCCTATTAAGATCGCCAAGGATGAACTCCTTACGAGCATAGCAGGCAAAATTGAATGTTTTTTCAGTTAGTTCCAGCCACTTCTCTGCCCTACTTTCTGTCTCTCGCAAATTGCTCGTAAGTTTAGCTATTTTCGTCTTAAGTTCGTCTCTCTCTTTGATAAAAGTGGCATCATCTATAAGTTCTCTGTATCTCATTTTTGTAAGAGCATCTAACTCCTTCTGTGTTTCCATAAGTCCCTTATGCTGATTTTCGTATACCTTGGTTCTGTCCTCAATCTCCTTATCATTATTTCGATTGATTATTTCCAAAGCCCATTGCTGAAACTTTGGCAGAACCGTATACCTCTCAAGTTCAATATCAATCTGCTCTTCAAGCTCCTTGAGCGTCATAGCTTCTCTTTGATCGCAAACCACTTCCTTCTTTTTTCTTGTGCAAGAATAATAAACGTATGTTTTCAACTCCCCAGTGCCTTTGATTATTTTTGTCTTTTCAATTCCTGTGTACATCGAACCGCAAACTTCGCATCGCATCATTCCGGTATAAGCAAAGTCGTGCGTCTTTGCTCTCGGCTTGCCATTTCTTCCTAAAATAACCTGTACCCTGTCATATTCCTCAAGAGTAATCATCGGCTTGTGATTGCCATTATATACCCTACCAGTCCACTCAAACATTCCGGTATAAAAAATATTGGTAAACAATTTATAAATAACGCTATTCGCTATTCCAACGCCACCACTTCTTTTTGTTTTTGCCGTGCGAAACCCCCATTCATTATTTACAATCTCCCTTATCTGCGGAGGGGTGTAATTTCCAGTAAGCATCATCTCCCACATTTTCCTTACAAGCTGGAATCTTTCAGGGTCTTCAATAATGGTATGTTCAAGTAATTCATTCTTATATCCCAAAGGGGCACGAGAAGGGAGCCATCCCCTATCCGCCTTTCCCTCCATACCTCTTTTACTATTTTTACGTAAATCAATGATGAACTGATTTGCCATTCCAGTTTCAACGTTAAATAAAAGCACATTATCATCTGGTAAATATTGTCGGTCTATGGTTTGTATACATTTCAAAGCTCCTTGCTGAAGCATCCAGCCAATCATTCCACTATCAATCGGATTTCTTGAAAGACGATTTATCTGCCAACAAAGAATCCCTTGAGCTTCTCCCTTTTCAATCCTCTCAAGCATATTCATAAATACAGGACGATTATTTGGCTTCTTTGCTGATTTTGCCTCGGTAAGTATTTCTTTAATTGTAATACCAAGATTGCTCGCTAATTCTTTTAAGCGATTTACTTGGTCATCAATAGATTGAACTTGCCTATCCTCACTCTCTGATGATTTACGGGCGTAAAGAAAATATATAATTTTATTTGTTTCCTGTTTCATATTTTTGTATATAAAAACCCGAAAGGGACGATCTGGTTAACCCAGCTATATGTATAATCGCAAGGATTAGGCAAAATAGTCGGCAAATCGCCCCTTTCGGGCTCCATTTCCCTAATAAAAAACCTTGCAAAAACATATAACTTTTAACTGGGTTAACATACTCATCATAGCATATTTTTGTCGTTTAGTGTAGAGTATCGCTCGTAATTTTCACCGGACATTTTATAGAGCTTTTCCAGCTGTCTTTGCTTTCGTGTCGGCCTGCCTCGATAGTAAGGATGTTTTATTTGTTTATAAAGTTCTTCGATTTTATCTTCCAGTGTTAGTACATTAAATAAATGAAACATTTTATATCGGCGATTGACCTTCCTTGAGCTATAAGTAAGATCGTAGCAATGGCGACAAGCAAAGTAATCGCCATCTTTATAAAGGGTTCCGACTCTCTTTCCGCAATATACGCCATTTTTATACCACGGACAGATAAACCAGTATCTTTTACCTCCAAATCGACAGGGCGTAGTAGTAAGCGGTATTTTATAATCAAAATCCTTTTTCTCTCCCGAATAATTATCGGTTTGAGTATAATAAATGCGTAAGTAGTCATTGCCATTAAGGGTCGAGACCTCAATTCCGACACTGCTCTTATACTCATCGTATCCTCTCGTCCAAGTTATAGTACCCGAACGCCAACCGTTAAAATAACCATTTCTTTTAAGAAAGCTCGTTGATATTTTCTTTACACCATCTGCTTCGCTTTTACTCATAAAGTTGCCGAAATCATTTGAGAATGTTCGGGTTATTACTTATTATTTATTTTCTCCATTCAATATCTTTTTTAATAGAACCGGCAAACTCTAACCACTCTCCCCCATCGTTAGGAATAACCCACCACTTACCTTTGCTGAATCTCATTTCTTCTCCTTGATAAAATGGCTTTTCTCCCCATCTTTTTCCTAATTCATAATCAGAAGCCCTATCTTTTGTTAAATTATTTATTGTACTCTTATCTATTGTATATAAATTATGTTTACTATCGACTGGTAAAGATTCTTTACCAAGCTGGTAAATTTCTTTTACTACCAATTTGTAAATATTTGTTTTTTTAGTGCTGACCTTTTCTATAAACCCTTTAACTGTTAGTCCTTTAATTGCCTTAATAATGGACGGCCGAGTAAGTCCAGTCCCCTTATCTAATTTTCCAGCTCCTTTTTCTAATTGCGTTAAACTGATTTGATCTGCGTCTTTTCCGAAACCCCAAGTATGACGAAGAACGAAGTCCAGAACTTTTTGCTCGGATCCACTCAAGTATTGCCAGTAATCGTCCATTATCCTTGGGTACATCCAAAATCCTCCTTTTTTCAATTTTGAAGGAAATCCGATAAATTTTTCTGAAAATTCTTTCATTTAGGATAATGTTAATTTTAATAATAATTAAGTTTCTGCTGGCAAGATAGAGTACAGCATCGCTCTTTTTATAAAAATGCCTCTGGTAGACGATTTACCCCCTTTTTATATCTTCCTCACGGGGTTAGACAGTTCATCCAAGTGCCTCAATAGGGCACCTTTTTCACTTTTGACGTAATCATCCCTATCGACCAATTTTTGAAACCAGCGACGGATTGTTTGTTTGTTAAACCCCTGCCCTTCTACAGCTCTGGTAAAACAAAGATAGGAACTAAAGTTTGGATTTCTTTGTGCGATATTTTGGAATCTTCTTTCAAGTGATTTCATATGTTTTTAATATTCTGTTTTAATAATGGAAGTGTATCCTTGCGATGCCTCTGTATGAACTCGTACTCTTCCTCACTCATCGGCCTATAGACGGCAGACATTAGTCCCAAAAGCTTGATGCCTTTTTCGTAGGCATCCTCTCGGCTAATTTCTATTCCAAGCTCGCTTTTATATAGAGCTTGAAACTTCAAAATGTCTTCATCTGATAAAACCATAACTATTCCGAATAGAGCTTATTCTTAAGGGCTTTTATAGTGTCAAAAAACTGCCTTGCTTTTACCTCTAACCTGTCCGCAAAGTATTGATCTGCCACATCTTTAATCCCATCGACTTTTTGAAAAACGAAGAGCGCCTTTCGTGGATTTTCTTTATCGACTGTAAGAAGCTCAAAACCAACACATAAAAGCGCTGTTGAAACCCCGAGGTCGTGAGTTGTAAACACGGCCGAAGGATCATCAAGTGGAATATATACCACCTCACCATCTACTGATGACTTTTTTATTTTATTGTTTGTCATAGTAATTTCTTTGTTAGTAATTTATTTTCGACCTTCTACTTATAGATGGCGAATTTCACGACAAAAAAAGAGAAAACAAAAAAACTCTTTAATTAAAAGGAGTTTTTGATTTAGTTAAAATTAAAACCTAAAAGCAAATTTCGCTATTTATTCTTTGTGTATTTTTCGTGTATTTGCGGAGTTTGTTTTTTATAGTGTTCTTTAATGCCCAAATCGTCGTTTTCTTCAACAATATCTGGATTTTCATCCTTAACAATTAACGGAATTAAAGTTATTTTGATTTTATATGAATCGCCTTGCTTCTCAATTGAAGATTTATATGGGTAGAATGGATCATAATCAAGCGAAAAATAGCTTTGAAGTGATTTAGCTAAAAGCTCTTTTTGCTTTTTGTACTTATCTTTAACGTCAGGGTCTTTTATGGTCAACTCGCCATTAACCTTCGCCAATACTTTTAGGAATGTCCACGCCTCGCTTGGTTTTGGATCCTTCCCTCCTCCGGTAAAACCCATTTCTTTATAATTAGTACTGTGCTTGAATTGTTTAGCCTGAATATAAACATTATCGTTATTCTCAAATTTAATCGTAATATTATTCCAATTTGTGCCCGCTGGTAATTTATAAGGAAACTTACTTTTATTGTCTTTCTTTGTTTGAACAATAGATTCCAATCCTTCCTGCAATCCACCTACCTCCATCTTTCCACCAACAATTTGAACCTTGATCGGTTCTTGAGTAGAATAATTATTTTTCTTGTCCGAACCTTCAAAACCAAAAGCGTCTTTGGATTTCATTTCGTCGATATTTTTAACCATTTGAGACCAATGATCTGATTTTGCTTTTTTATGTTGCGTAATCACGCTATCAACCTCATTGAACTGTAAAACTAACCATTTAGGAAGTGGAAATCTTTGTTGTCCTGTACGGATCCAACTTGTTTCAATTCCTCCATAAAAATTAGTCATTCCTGACTTACCGCCGTATTCCCACCAAATATCCATATCATCTACACCTTCAAAAAGATTACTTGGTAAATCTTCCGGTAGTTCATTCTTTATTTCTTCAAAATCTTTTCGTTCAAGCATTTTATTAAGATTATCTAACAACATTATGTATTGTGCATTAAGACGTTCATCGGTCATAATAACATATCCAGATCCCATCGCATTGAGCAGGTTAAAAATATATCCCGTTATCAACTTAAGTAAAAATAAAGCCTGTTCGTGGGAAAGTTTTTGTATATCTATCTTTTCCCCACCAATAGCTTTTGTTGCCAATTTAATACGCTCTATTAATTCGGCATTTTCTTCTGTCTTTTTAGTAATTTCTGAAAGAGATGGATTCATTCCGCTAATTTCTAATAAAAATGAATCTACAAGAATTGATGGGTTCTCTATTTTTTTCACACGTGCCTCAATCTCTGCCGTCGCAAGAGAAGTAAACGGCCTTTTATATGCCTCCGATAAATGTCCAATATCCCCCTGTTTAATGACTTTTTCAACTTTTCCAATAACTTCAAAATATAGCTTTTCCAAAACTCTATAATCAGGCGAGGAATTTTCCCGATATGCCGACACTAATAGTATTACCTGATTCCATAACACCCATAACTCAGCAACACTATCGTGATGAATATAAAAACCCTCTGGTTCAACTGTTTTACCATTTACATCTATCCAGTCCATTATCCCCAAGTCCCACTCTTCGTCTGTTGGTGTTATATATATTTTTCCATCATCGTTAATGTATACGTGATCATACTTAAGCCATTTATTATATCTTCCTCTGACTTCTTTCGCTTTTTCTTCGTCGCCCTCAAACATTAATGGATGTATTGTTTCCTGTATAATTTTAAGAGCTTTAAGATAATCTTTTTCTATTTGCGAGCTCGTATAATACGAAAGTATATAAAAAACTGCACGCCATTTTGTATCGTGGATAAACATACTTTCTGGAACTCCAATATCAATAAAAATTTCAGCAATTTTCACAAAAGTAAATCGCTCACCAATATCTTTCGAAATCAATTCAAGGGCCTGTCTTTTAATACGGCTATTCTTTCCAGAAACTCTATTATAAATTTCAATAACTTTATCCCCCACAAAAGTAAATTCTATGATCCTATTTCCAATATCACGATGAGTTTGTTTTTCCATTTCATTCCAATCGTACTCTGCAAGATCGAGATCAATTAAAAGTTGAATTAAATCATCATTTTTTTCTTCTGTTGGAATAGTATAAATATGTTTTGGCTTAACGCTACGAATATCTATTAGCTTTATAAATTTTTCAAATAATTCACGCTGTTGTAAAAAATCATCTACGGTTTTTATGTAAGTATATAGATTGCTGTGACGTTTTTTTGGTTTAGCCATTTCGAGATACGCAAATTGCTTTTTTTCGTCCAACTCAATATTCTGAACAAATCCCTCTTCTTCAAGTTTTTGAATAATAGACCACTGCTCTTTTCGTGAAAGCAAAACTGGTGCCTCATCAGGAAAATCAAGATCTTCAACAATAGACACTAAACTAACACAAAAACGTCCACTTGGACTAATTTCTGCTTTCTCCAATATCATCTTTTTTACAAAAGATATTTTCTGTTTTGACGTCATTTTGCGTAATTGTAATAATTAAATAAATATTAATAGTGCACCGTTAAGTTTTTAAGTATAATTCACAACTTCAACCTACTAACTTCAAGTGCGTTTAGGAGATTTATAAAACAATAAGGCAGCTATTAAATCCAAAACTGACCAAAAAAAGTGACCAAAATACAAAGGATTAAATGGGTTAAAAATAATTGCAACAACAATCATAATCATCATCCATTTGGTATTCTTCTCTTTATGATATAAATAAACAAAGAATGCAGATGCTCCAAACACAGCAATTTTAAGAAACTGATAAAAAAAGTATGGCCATATAGGAATAACAGCGATCAATAATCCAATGATCGCAATCTTTGAAAATAAAATCCTGTAGTTGTTTTGTTCAAATGTTATCATAATTCTTAATTATCAATAAGTGATTTAGCAACCTGCTCTTTAAGAGATAAAAATTGCCTAAACTCTTTCAACTCCTCAAATTCGGATTTGGAATTTAATTTCATAATTTTAATAATTAAACAGCTCTCATAACAATTCGGGCAATACTGCAATTCTACTTGAGTAAAAGCGATAACCTTTTCTTCTTTTAAGGCTAATTTTTCTATACTTTTTTTAAGGGCTGATGGGTTATTTATGGATTTAGTTAGTTCTAAAATCACTTGATCATATTGATCTACGTTAAATTTAAGTAGTTCTTTTTGCTCCGTATACCTTTTACACTTATCACAATATTTCCTATCGCCAACCATAATAAGCCCAACACCTGCACCAGCAAGAACAGATGCCAAAAGCTGTAAGTAAAAGAAAATTGAATTAACGATTCCACCAGTTTCAATACCTTCCCCTATTGGCCTCCCACGAAAATAAAACTGAGATTTTGCTTGATTACTTATTTCAAGATACTTAGAAAAAGTAATTAATTCTCCATCAATTTCAAAATTTGATATATGATCACCCTTAAATGAATAGTTTATTTCATTATCAGGCGTTATATAAGTTGTTAAATAAGAAACATAATAAACTCCAAAAAATGCTGTTAAGCCCAATAATGCACCTACTAAATATTGAGTCCCTCTAATCGGTTTATGATATTTTATTTGCCCATAGAAAAAGCCAGCCGATGCACCAGCACCAATTAATAATCCCCCAACAGGTAAAATAAAAAATAAAGAAAATGTGTGAAGCTCAAAACCTGTAATATGGTTAAATAAAACAATAATTACTATTGTTGCTAAAAATCCACTTACTGTAAAAACTTTATTCATATATTTTTTAATATTTTAATTATTTGAAGCTTGATCGATAAATTCATCAATTAAGCTTTGGGGAATTATAACTCCTAAATTTTGATAGTTCCCATTTATAACCGCAGAAGGAACTCCCACAAAACAGCCATTTTTATTTATTGCTAAACCGCCAGAATTACCACTATCTATTTTTGCTGATGTTAAAATTGTCCCGTCATCATTAAAACTACTTATAACACCATCTGTAATAGTTAAGTTATATCCCCCGCTTGTTACTGGATATCCATAAATTATAACATCTTCACCTAAACGTGGAGAATAACTACTACAATTATTAGAGGTAACAAAAGAAGAAAAAACTGTTGGATATGTACCCCAAGTCTTACCATCTTCATCGGTAAAAGAATCATTTATAGCCAAACCAGCTAAATCATATTCTTCACTTAAATCAGGAATGATTATTGGTTCCGCTTTATACATCTCTGCAGGCTGTCCAGTTTTTTCATCTGGTAAAATTACGAGACAATAAGTAGAATTTGCAATTACGTGATTATTAGTAAGTATTAATCCTTCTTCACTCATTATGGTTCCAGAGCCACCTTCATCATTATCACAAAATATATTTACAACCGATAGGGCGATCTTATTTTGGTCATAACCAATATTGAAAGATGATTCCTGAACAATATTATTCTTTGAGTCAAATTTTTGTTCGCTCTCCATAGAAACAAAAATGACGACAATTATAAATACTACTATTAAGCTAATAATTATTCTTTTGTTTTTTCTAATAATAAAAATTGATTTATTTTTCAGGATATCAAATCTGCTAATCTTAATCTCTTGACCGCAATTATTACAAAATCTATCGGTTAATTTAACTTGCTTGCCACAATTCTTACAAAACATACTTGTTATTTTTCAAACTTTATTTCCACATTTTTCACAAAACTTAGAATTACTATCTATCCCCTCTCCACAATTAGCACAATATTGTTTTTTATTATTACCTATTGCTTTGTTTAATGTTCCTTTATAATTTTTATTAAAAATTGCATCTAAAAATTTTTCGTCTTTTGATGGAGAAACACCGTATTTATTAATGCCGTCATTACTTTTAGTAGATAATAGCTGAATCAAAAATATTAAATTTACTAAAGGAACTATAAAAATAAATACCATCCACCCACTTTGACCAAAATCGTGCAATCTACGAACGTGTAAAGAAAGAACATAAAACCAAAAAATAAAAACTGCTAACCCAATTAAAAAACCAGATGTTTCCGAAGAAAATATCGCCGACGAAACTGCAATCATTACTACAAAAACACAAAAAAAGAAAAATAATAATCCTAAAAAATAATTCTTGCGATTGATGCGTCCGCCATAAATTTTTTTAATATAATTCATAATTTTTATTTTGTTGCTATTTTATATAAATATTACTTTATTTCAAATGAATTAATGAACTTTTGATAATCCGTATCCACGAAACTTAAAGCCGGATATTCATATATTAACAAATAAGGAGTTTGTCCAACCAACAGTATCCTACCTCTTGCAAGTTTGCTTTCGCTTTCTATTTCTATAAGAAAATCAAGAGCCCTATAAGAAGAATAGTAAGTATAATTGGATGACATCAATTTACCGCCACTACCACTAATAAAATTATTTAACATTTTTTCTAACACTTGGTCTTCATTGGAAACATCTATCTGATAGGAAAAAATGTATTTAGATATGAAAAAAGAAATGTTGCCACTTTTTGATGTATAAAAATGATAGCTATATGTATCATTAGTATCGCCAGTTTCGGCAAAAATATTATCTTTAGAATCACGGCTTGGATAACTTGGAACATCAATACTAAATTGGTCTGTCGCTGAATTATACGTTTGCCAACTTTTATCCTGTTCAGTTTTTTGTTGTGACGACTCTTTGTTTCCACTCAAAGCGACAATTACGAGGCCACTCAAAATTCCAATTATCGCTATCGAAACTAACCCTATGGCAAAAAATTTAACCAACTTCATAGCTATACTTGATTCACTTTTTGGAAAAGACTGTGCTACAATTTCAGATACTTGTAAGTCTTTTTTTGTTATTTGGAAATCCTTACTAAGCTCTTTTTCTTTCCCCCCCACAACTTCTCTTCCACATTTACCACAAAATTTTACATCTTCAGACATTTTATTGCCACAGTTCTTACAAAACATAGTATTTTATTAAATTAAAACACCTCAAAAAGGTGCTATTACTAACATTTAAGTTGTTTATTGTTATTCTCTTTCATTTGTTTGAATATATACCTAAAAGACCAAAAAATCAAGAAGAGCAAGCAAATTATAGTAAAAATCAGAGCAAAGTAAAATTATACTAATATGCCTGCTTGAAAGCCTGGAATATATATTGTCGCATCGCCTCTTCTCTCAAACACAGTTCTAACATCCTCTACGACGGCACCCCAAATAAAAAAAGGCTTCACTTACCAATACGATTAAGTGTAGCCAATAAATCTCTTACTTCCAACTCAATTTCAGATATCTTTTCTGCTTCCCTCTTTTTAATATCACTCAAAGCATCAAAAAGAGGCTCTACTAAATCTACGTTTTTCATAACCACTTCCACGGTACTGCTTAATAACAGCCCGCCTTAATTATTAAAACTAAGGAGGACTGTTATTTATCTTATAAAAGAACTATCTTGTTAGAAAAAAGAAAAATATTGAAAGAATTACTAAAGGCAACCAAGCCCAAACAATTTTTTGATACTTAAACAAAGACTTCCCTCTTTTAGCTCTCATCGCTCTATACCATTTTTCAAAACCAAAGAAAGCAGCACTACCAATAAAAATAGTTAGGATTAGCTTATCCATTCCCCAAATTGTATGATATTGATTTCCGATAACCTCAATTGAATGAAGAGGCCAAATAACCATAGCATAATATGCTACAATTATTAGAATATTTCTGCCCTTGAATTTAATATTCTTTTTATTAAACCACTCTATCGTCCACATAATAATACCTACCGTCAATCCACCAATCCATAATCCAGTAATTGTATCATCTATTTTAAGCCATCTTGCCAAACCGACTCCAGCAGAAACCCCAACAACACAAACGGGACAAACGGCTAAAGCAGTTTGAGCAAAAAACAAGCCAACAAGAGAAACAATAGATGCAATTGTAATTTTATTCTTATTCATTATTTTCTTTCTTTTAATATTGTTTCTAATTTAATCTCTTCCCTATTTCTTAAAACTAATAAATGTATTTTTTCTCCTACCGCACATCCTGATAGAATATCATTAACAGAATTATCTTGGGTTATTTTCTTTCCATTAATTTCCAAAATAATATCATATTCTTTCAATCCGGCTTGTTCGGCACTAGAGTTCTTAGCTACAGCTGGTTCACCAAACATCTCTCTAACTATTAATGCGCCATAACAACATTCTATCTTGTTCGCCTTTGAAATATGTTCATTTAGTATAACATACTTTACTCCCAGATAAGGCCTTTTTATTCTCCCCTCCTTCTTAATTTCTCTTAAATCTTCTTTAATATAATTAATCGGTAAGGCAAATCCAATATTTTCTGCCCCCATTATCATCGCTGTATTTATCGCTATCGCCTCTCCATTCATATTTACCAATGGTCCTCCCGAGTTACCAGGATTAATAGCTGCATCAGTCTGAATCAATCCCCTTAAACTGGTAGCTTTAGATGTAGTATTTGCTCCATTATATGCAGTAATCTTTCTACTCAATCCAGAAACAATCCCTGCAGATAGTGTATCTTCAAATTCTCCCAAAGGATTGCCAACCGCAATTACTGTTTCTCCTAATTCAACATTATCAGAATCTCCCATTTTTAAAAAAGGGAAAGCTACCCCATCTTCAATTTTAAGAATCGCTGTATCAGTTAGAGGATCTCTCGATAAAACCTTAGCTTTATATCTTCTGTCTGGATCAAGAATAACTGTATAATCAGCATCTAATTCTTCAACCACATGATTGCAAGTTAAAACGTATCCATCTTTAGAAATAATAAATCCACTACCTCCCCCGATTTTAGTCATTTGCTTTTCGCTATTTATATTTTTAGGAAAAGCAACCTTTTCTCCTTTGTATGGAAGGAAATAGAATTCTTCAATTTGTGGCAAATCACGAGAAGCAATAATTGTTATTACTGCTGGACAAATCTTCTTCGCTATTTCTACAATTGGAGACTTTTTCATGAATTAATTCTATCATAAAAAAATATTGTAAACAACTATAAAATATGATAATCTGGCCTTACCTCGTCCTCGTAGTTCAATGGATAGAACAAGGGACTCCTA
>Ga0265297_10004823_pt1 | contig 21424 bp, 22 predicted proteins | sample Munlanlwell13791_FD_192502 | JGI IMG/M metagenome (GOLD analysis project Ga0265297, IMG submission 192502) | Leachate microbial communities from a municipal landfill in Southern Ontario, Canada - Leachate well 137-91 | ecosystem: Engineered > Solid waste > Landfill > Unclassified | place...
GGCTTCTGCCCACAGAAGCCGAGCGGTGCAAGGGAGATACGGGAGCCGCCCAAGCGGCGGTGCCTATTGATAAATAAATTGTGGTGGGTCAAAATTCCGTTAGAACGTATCGGTAAACCCACCGCCAGTTTTTTGAGTGAACCCTCCGACGAGGAGGGAGGACAGAATCGTCCATACTAATTGTGGACGCGAACCCTAGAAGGTTATCGGGAATGTAAGAAATTTTTAAAAAGTGTCTGGGAAAAATTATTGGGAGGCGTGATATGATTAGAAAAATTTTACTAACTATAGTTTTATCGCTATCCTTATCTTGTTTTGCTTTCGCCGCCGAATTGAACGGCACCGACTTGCTTCAAGGATGTAAATCATTAATAAAAGCATTAGAGAATGATAAATTAACTCAAAAGGATTATGATAACATTCAATTTTGGTCGGGATATTTAGCTGGATTTCTTGATACGATGCCTGTTGTTGGTGCGATCCCTTATTGTTTACCAGAAGACGGACTTCAGAATGGGCAATTGGCGATGGTGATACATAAATACTTGAATGACAATTCGGAATTGATAGATAAGGAGCCTTCAGCATTAATTCTTCTGGCATTAACTAAAGCCTTTCCATGTAATAAGCCGGGCGTTGAAAAGACAGGGAAATAGGTATTGTTGCTAAATAACGTAATCGTAGTACGTTTCTGATTTTGTTGGTTCTTTGGTTTTTACGGGTTTATTGAACACGGGTTTGTCTAAGGCGATAAGCCAACCCATGCTACGTTTTCGATGAATTTTTATAAGTAGCGGTATCTCAAGGGGATGTAGGGTTCGCCTACCGTCTACAATTACCCGCCAGTTATAATAATTCGAATCGGCGGATTTTGTGGGTTAGTTCGGTTTGATTGCAAACGGTCCGTAGTATAAAAAGAATGTTAGGCAGGAAGCAGAAACCTGTCTTCCGGACAGGGGCATTGGATTATTAAGGCGGCTCGCTTTACAGGCCCAAAGAGAATCCCGGATTAGGGTCCCATGCCTTTTATTGCACTAAAGGCTCATTTTATATGTGCAAGGCATGGGGGTGGCTAACTTAAAAAAAGGAGGGGGCAAGGTGCTTAGAAAAAAGTTCTTTAGCCTTTCTTTTTCTCTGGTTTTATTCCTGTTGTTAATCTGCCATCTTTTTATTTTTGCGGAAGAATCCCTCACCATTACCACCTATTATCCTTCTCCTTACGGAAGTTACAATGAGGTGCGCGCTAATAAGATGGTTATCGGAGACGTGGATACGAATACAACGCCTTCGCCTTCTCAGGGCGCAGTTACCTTTGCTCCGATATCTGAACCCGCTGCTTATTCGGAAGGGACCCTGTATTATGATAGCAGTGAGCACAATTTTAAATACCGCAATGATTCAAGTTGGCAGACTGTCGGGGGAGGCATAACCATTACTTATTACTGTTTTGTAAGCTCTGGCACCGGTTCTCCTGTCTGCACTGACGCCGGAGGTTCCCAAGGTTATTGCCCTTCAGGTTATACGCAGAGACTTGCCCTTGGTTCCTGGGGGCATTGTTATCTTAGTACCACTTCCGTTGGTAACGATTATTTCCTTCCGCCTGGAGCTAGCTGCGGCACTGACTGTGTCTCTACCCGCATTGTAGGTAGCGCGTATATATGCTCTCAGGATAGCTGATTTTCCATAAGAGATGTTTTCCTGCCTAATCGGGAAAGTGTCTTAGTAATTCCAATTTTCAATTTCCTTCATTTAATATCCCCCTCCTGAGGTACACTGTCCCGAACGATGAGGAAAACGCCTCCAAGAGGGGGTTGAGAATCGGGTAGTTTTGCGGTATAATTAAAAACAATGGTCATGACCTTTAGCCCTTTTTAAAGGGGCATCCAGACCTCTCGAAAAGGGCCATGAAGGTATTAATACAGTTTGAAAAAAATCCTCTCCTGTTTCAGCAACCGAAAGCCATAATTTCCTGCTTTCACCCCGCTTCTTTTAATTCCTGTTTTAATGATATCGATTCTGCGCTGCAAGGCGGCTATTATGTAGCAGGCTTCTTGTCTTATGAGGCCGGTTACTGCTTTGAAGATAGCCTGCGGCATGATAAAGAGTACGACTTCCCGCTTTTGTATATGGGGGTATATGAAGCGCCTGTCCGCCAAAATCTTACTGCCGGGAGATCGCGGCCAAGAGACAATTTGAGGAACCTGCGTTTGAATATTTCGCAAGAGAGGTATTTTTCAAACATAGATACCATCCGAAGATATATAGCCAAAGGCGAGGTCTATCAGATTACGTATTGCATAAAATTGCTTTTTGATTTCTCCGGAGACCCGCTTTCTTTATACTGGTCGCTTTTAAAGAAACAACCGGTGCCGTATCCCGCTTATATCGAGACAGACCGTTTCCATATCCTTTCCCTGTCTCCGGAGATGTTCATCAAAAAATTATCCGGCCGCGTGATAACTAAGCCCATGAAAGGCACCTGGCCGCGGGGGAGAAGTATCATCCCGGACATTATTGCCCGGCTTCGTTTTCAGTATGACGAAAAGAATAGAGCGGAGAACGTTATGATCGCCGACCTCCTGAGGAATGACCTCGGAAGGGTAGGATTGAATATCAGGGCTCCCAAACTCTTCGAGGTGGCCGGATACAAGACGCTTTACCAGATGACCTCAACCGTTACGGGCAGGGTGGATGAAGGTATGCCTTTTTACCAATTAGCCGCCTCGCTTTTCCCGTCGGGTTCGGTTACAGGCACGCCCAAGATACGCGCAATGGAGATTATCAGGGAACTGGAGGCAGAGGAGCGCAGGATTTATACCGGAGCTATCGGGTATATTTCTCCCCGGAATGACTCATTTTTTAATATACCAATCCGCACGCTTCTTGTCTCGGGTGGCTCGGGGGAAATGGGGATAGGCGGAGGAATTGTCTGGGATTCCACCCCGAAGGGGGAGTGGGATGAAGGGATGTTAAAGGCGAGGTTCGTCACCGGCATAAGCAGTCCTTTTTAACACAGGGTCAAACCTTTTAGGTTCTATCAGTTTGATGACGATGCCGGTAAACAGGTTAAGGAGCGGATTAATGAACCTGGCATAGATATAGAGAGGGATTAGCTTGGAGCCGAGGCGTACCTTGGGTTCGTAATCGGTTATGCCCATTTGGTAGAAACACAGGCCGTTTTTGATACAGTAGTCTATGTTATGCGCAAAAGTGGCATAGTAAAGATTGTATTTATGCGATACCTCGCGGTCAAACCCCACGAATTTATCTATCGCGCGCCCTCCCTTGATCAGCAGTAGATTAAAAGCGACAATCTTATCCCCCGCGTAAGTCACGAAGAATCTCGCTGTGCCTTCGCTGTTACGGCAGATATCGCGGAAGAATTCGGGGGTGAGTATCTCAAAATATACATCCCCTTCCGTAAGGTTGTTGAGGTATAGTTCATATATGCGGTTTTCAATTCCGGAGATGTCACTGCGGACTTCCGTTCTTAAGGTTGCGCACTCCCGGGAATCCCTGAGTTTACGCCTTATCCCCTTGCGCGTGTTCTTGCCGAGGCTGCTTATAAAATCTTGTAGAGAAGCAGCCTTGATTTCTATCTCGGTGTTTGGGAAGCTTTCCATTTTGCGGAAGCCGGCCCTGCTGAGTGAGCGCATAAGCCAGGAATGCCGGCGTGTAAGGTTATAAAAGAGCATGGTGCCTATTTTTTTGTTCCGGCAGAAGCTATAAAGGGTATCCATCGCCCCCTTTAGGAGTGCCTCTTGATCTTCAGTTTCGCAGACCCCCAGGTAGAGCTCCTCGCAGGTGGGGTTGCCTACGAAAAGGATGGGGGTTTTCAGGAACTCCGGGAATATCTTTTGCACCCCGAGGATTAATCTTTGTAAACCGCCCTGGATGGTAGTGCTGAACGAGAAAACCGTGGTAAAAAACGGGATGATTGCCATAATGGCGTCATTGCGCCTGGCAAGGAGGTAATAGAAGGAGAATCCCTTAAGGCCTGATTCCTGCAGGGTGCGGTGGTAACCATAACATTCGATAAGCTCTTTACCGAAGAGGCGGTCCCAGTCCTGGCTGGGGATATCCGTTATCTTGTCGGTTATCCGGAAGCTTAAACCTTCCTCTCTGTGCATAGCGTTAATATACCAAAAGGATCCCCTGCGGGCAATCAAAAGTTTATTTGACAAGGTGGGTGTTGTATTGTAACATACTATCCGACGGAGTTTGTGTTTCTGCTTGCGCCTTTAGCTTTAATGAGGCCTAAACTTACGGAGCGTCAGGGAACATGAGTTTGCGGCCGAATTAACTCCGGTTGCTACAAGTAACCGGTGCCAGATATAATTTTGCGCCTGTAGCTCAATTGGATAGAGCACTTGCCTACGGAGCAAGTTGTTGCAGGTTCGATTCCTGCCAGGCGCACTTATTTACGCGTCTGCCGCCTGCCCTGAGGCAGAGAGCCAAAGGGGCTATGTGCATTTTGATCTTTAAGCCAACCGGAGCACGAACCCATCCCTTATCTTAAGCAGCCGCCGTTTGCCCCGCACAGATGACTAAGATCTACGAAGTTTACATGACCGAGGCCATTAAAGAGGCCCGCCAGGCAGCAAGGGAAGATGAGGTGCCTGTCGGTTGCGTTATCGTGCACGAGGGCAGGATTATCGCCCGCGCCCACAACCAGGTGGAGCGCCTGAAAGACCCTACCGCGCACGCCGAAATACTCGCCATTACTTCCGCGGCCAGTTACCTTGGGACAAAGTGGTTGAACCAGGCATCCATCTATGTTACAATTGAACCTTGCAGTATGTGTGTTGGGGCAATGGTCCTGGCGCGCATAAAAGGGGTTTTCTTCGGCGCATCAGACCCTAAGACCGGCGCCTGCGGCTCCATAATCAATATTGCAAACCATAAGAAACTCAACCATAGAATAAAGATAAAAAAGGGCATTCTGGCGGAGGAATGCGCTTCTTTATTGAAGGATTTCTTTAAGAAAAAAAGGAAGGTATCTTAGCATAACCGGAGAGGTGGCTGAGCGGTCGAAAGCAGTTGCCTGCTAAGCAATTGGTCGGGGTAACCTGACCCCTGGGTTCGAATCCCAGCCTCTCCGCTGAATTTGACCTCTTTCAGGGGTTTTTAACCTTTGACGCATGCCTTATACTGTTTTTGCCTTAAAGTGGCGGCCGCAGGATTTTGACGAGATTGTCGGCCAGGCCCACATCGTAACTACCCTTAAAAGCGCCATCTCAAGCAATCGGCTCGCGCACGCCTACATCTTTGCCGGGCCGCGCGGAGTGGGCAAGACCTCTACCGCCAGGATACTCGCGAAGTCTCTTAACTGCAAGAACGGCCCTACCGTCAAGCCCTGCCAGAAATGTCCATCCTGCCTTGAGATAAGCCAGGGCCGCAGCCTTGACGTCATTGAAATAGACGGCGCATCCAACCGCGGCATCGACGAGATAAGGACTTTGCGCGAAAACGTAAAGTTCTCGCCGACAAGCGGCAGGTTTAAGATTTACATCATTGACGAAGTGCATATGCTTACCACCGAGGCCTTCAACGCCCTCCTTAAAACCCTGGAGGAACCGCCGGAGTTCGTAAAGTTTATCTTTGCCACCACCCAGCCGAACAAGGTAATCCCTACCATACTTTCGCGCTGCCAGCGCCTGGATTTTCGGCGTATTCCAGTGATGGAGATTATCTCCCAACTTGAGAAGATAGCCGCTGCCGAGAAGATAAACATAGACAGGGACGTCCTTTTTGCCATTGCCAGAAGCAGCGACGGAGCGCTAAGGGATGCCGAATCAGTGTTGGACCAGTTGTCTTCTTTTTCGGGAGGCAAGATTGTCTTGAAGGATGTAGTTTCGGTCCTGGGGCTGGTGGAGCAGGAGGCGTTATTCGAAATTACAGACAGGATTATACGCAAGGACCCCAAGGCAGCCCTGGAGTTATTAAATAGCATTATTGACGAAGGCAAGGATGTCGGCGTATTCCTGGATAATTTTATCGAGCACTGGCGTAACCTTATGGTTGCCAAGGTCTCCCGCGCAGACTTCCGGCTCGTGGATCTTCCGCAGGATACCTGCGACAGGCTATTGCATCAGGCAGAGTCCTTTGGGTTAGAGGAGATATTTGCCGGTTTTAACGCCTTGGTTGCTGCCCATGAGATGTCTAAGAGAATAGACTCTTTGCGCATCCCCCTTGAGATAGCGCTTGTGAAATTAAGTTATGATAAAGACAGGCCTATGCCTGTTAAGGCCATGCCTGCGCCTAAGGACAAGCATCAATCTCATCCGCCGGCAGCAAGCAAGCCTTCGGCTCATGCCGATAGCCCTTCCGAGGCCGGTTCCCCAAAGCCCGGCAATCCCGTCGTTGAGAATAACGAAGCGGAGATTTCGCCTGCCAGCGAGAGCGTGATTTCCTTTGACGAGATCAAAGACGCCTGGCCGCGGGTTATTGAAGCCATAGGCAGGGTCAAGATGCACGTGGCTACTTATCTCGGGCACGGCGAATTAGCGGGCGTTGACGGGAACGTGGTGACGATAGCGTTAAGCGGCAGTTACTATAAAGAGTCACTGGAGAATAAGGAAAACAGGAATATTATTGAGAGGATACTGGAGGAATTGCTTCACGCTGCTTTAAAGGTCAAGTTTAGCATATCCCAGGGGGCCGGTATCCACAAGAAGGACGACCATGTCATAAAATCCGCCCTGGATATGTTTAACGGCAGGGTAGTGAAGGAAGATTAGTTTATCCATGTCAACCTATACCGAATCTATCGAAAAACTTATTGAGAGATTGACCCGCCTGCCCGGCATCGGCAGGAGGAGCGCCGAGCGCATCGTTAATTATATCCTTGACGCTTCAAGGGATGAGATAAAGGAGTTGGCCGGCACAATATCGCAGGTCAAAGAGAACGTGCGCCTCTGCCGCGCCTGCAACAATTTAAGCGAGGAGGAACTCTGCAGGATATGCCGTGACGCCCGCCGCAGGAAAGATATCATCTGCATCGTAGAAAAACCCAGCGACGTTACCGCAATCGAGAAAGCCGGTAATTATAACGGAGTATATCACGTGTTGATGGGGTCTATTTCTCCGCTTGAGGGCAGGGGGCCGAGCGATTTGAAAATCGGCAATCTCATCCAGCGTATCAAGCAGGATACGGTCAGCGAAATCATCATTGCTACCGACGCAGACACCGAGGGAGAAACCACCGCGCTTTACCTTGGCAAAGTCCTTAAGCCCCTGGGGGTGCGCCTGAGCCGCATAGGCCAGGGCCTTCCGGTAGGTTCTAACCTGGAATACACGGATTCCGCTACTCTCTCTAAGGCGCTGGAATCCCGCCGCGATTTTTAGCCATCCATGATAACCATTTCCAGCCTCTCTAAAAACTACGGCAAGAAGGTCCTTTTTGAAAATATCTCTCTTACTATCAATAAGGGTGAAAAGATAGGGCTCCTGGGCCCAAACGGGAGCGGGAAGAGTACGCTTTTTTCCATCATCCTGGGAGAGGCCGAACCCTCGGCAGGGACAATAGGGATACTTAAAAATATCCGCATCGGTTACCTGCCTCAGGAAGCGAGTTTTCATTCTGATAAGACGGTTTTAGGGGAATTAATCGAGGGTGACCGCGAGATTAATCAGCTCAATAAGGAAAAAGAGAAGCTTGAGAAGGGGGGCCTGGCAGGCTCCAGCCGTTACGGGGAAATCCTTGAGAGACTGGAGGCGCTGGGATATTTTGTCCTGGAGCACAAGGCAAAGAAAATACTGATGGGCCTGGAATTCAGGGAAAATGATTTTATCAGGCCTGTTAAGGAATTAAGCGGCGGATGGCAGATGCGCACGCTTTTAGCAAAGCTTCTGACCTGCCCCTATGATATTCTTTTATTGGATGAGCCTACTAACTACCTGGATTTAAACGCCGCACTCTGGCTTAAGGATTACCTGGAGGGTTTTGACGGCACCTTTATTATGATTTCCCATGACAAGGCGTTTCTGAACGAGGTCACCAACTATACCCTTATTCTGGAAAACGGCTCTATATTTAAGGTGCGCGGGAATTACGGGCATTACGAGGCTGTCAAAGAGGAAAAGCGCAGGTTTTTACTAAAGCAGTTTAAGGAACAGGAGAAGAAGCGGGAGCAGTTGGAAAGCTTTATAGCGCGTTTCCATGCTCAGCCCAATAAGGCCGCTTCAGTGCGCGCCAAGCGCACTGCCCTGGAGAAGATGCAGGAGATAGAAATCCCTCCCGAGCCGGGGGAGAGCATTCGCGATTTCCGTTTTCCGCAGGGCCGGCAGAGCGGGCAGCGGGTCATTGGGCTGGAAGGCATATCAAAATCTTACGGGGAGCTTAGCGTGTATGAGGATTTTGATTTTACGGTAGAGCGCGGCAACAAGGCAGTGCTGGCAGGGGAGAACGGCGCAGGTAAGTCCACTCTCTTAAAGATTATGGCAGGGGTTGTTCCGATTGACAAAGGAAACCGCAAGGTAGGGCACAATGTTGATATCGGATATTTCTCCCAGACGCGCCTGGACGTGCTCAATCCCGACAACACCGTTTTGGAAGAAGCTTATTGCGCAGCCCCCGGGTTTATGTCAGAGACAATAATACGCACGGTGTTGGGGGCATTTTTGTTTACGGGTGATGATTCGGACAAAAAAGTAAAGGTCCTTTCCGGAGGGGAAAAGAGCAGGCTGATACTGGCAAAGCTCCTGATTAACCCTCCTAACCTTTTGTTGCTCGATGAGCCCACTACCCACCTTGACGTGGATGCGGTAGATGCGTTAATACAGGCATTGAGCCAGTATAGCGGGACAGCAGTCTTTATCAGCCATGACATATATTTTGTGCGTTCAGTAGCCAATATTGTGTTTGAGGTGAAGTCCGGCAAGGTGAGGAAGGTCCCCGGTAATTTTGATTATTACCTTGATAAGAAGACAAAAGGGGAATTTGCCAGAGAGGATACCTTAAACGCAATCCGCGCCAAGAGAGAATTGCGCAGGATAGAATTAGAAAAGCAGAGGAAAGAGCAGGAAGAGGAAAGGATTCATCAGGAAACGGAGAAGTGCAAGGCGCATAATGTTGCCGTGAGAGGCAAGATCAGGGGGTTCGCCAAAAGAAAAGAAAGGCTCAAACTTGAGTATTATGCCAAAAGCCGGGTGCTCTCCGGCTCGCGGGTATACCAGCGGGATGAGGCCCAGATTAAGTCCTACCGCGAGCGGCTCAAGGAGATTGAAAAATTAATCCCTGCCATCGACGATGAGATAAAGCGGCTTGACGCCTCGCTTTTATGATCCAGTGGCGCCGGGTAATCCAAAAATCGTTTGACTTGGGTGCCCTTTAAGATAAAATATAAGACACAATTCCCCCGTAGCTCAGTTGGTAGAGCGAGTGGCTGTTAACCACCAGGTCCGAGGTTCGAGTCCTCGCGGGGGAGCCATTAACAAAAACTCCTTGCGGCAAAATATGTTGCAAGGATTTTTTTGTTTGGGTGTATAATTTTAAGAGGAGATATTACCATGCTCGATTCATCAAAAAAGATATATAAGTTAAGGATTGTTGATCCCGTATATCCTGCCTTTAACATTTATTCTTCCGTTGCTAATAAGACTACTGCTTTAGGACCGGTTTGCGTAGCAAGTTCCGTGAACAAAATGCCTGGCTGGAATGTTGAGGTAATCGATGAGAATAATATGCGAAGATACGGCCCGCGAAGCAGTTCGGGCGGGGCAGACCATGAGTTTTTGCAAAATTTGAGGTCCGCGGATGTCGTTGGCTTTTATGGAGGTTTGACCAGCACCATCCCCAGACTTTACGAATTAGCCAAGTTTTATAAACAAAAGGGCGTAATTACTATTGCCGGTGGTCAGCATTTTGTCGAAGACAATATCGCAGAAGCATTAAACTCGGGTATTGACTATGTGGTTATCGGCGAAGGGGAAGAAACAATCAAAGAGCTTTTGCAGGCTTTGCACGGCGATAGAGAATTAAGCCAGGTGAACGGCATTGCCTATTTAGACAACGGCAAACTAATCCGGACACCAGATAGAAAACCGATAATTGATTTTGACAGGTTACCTTTGCCTGATTTCTCCTTAGTGCGTTATGCTGCTATCAAGCTTTATCCGGTCGAAAGAATACGCGGATGCGAAATGAATTGCGAATTTTGCACAGTTAAAGGTAAACCCAGAATAGCCTCGCCCGAACGGTTGTTAGAGTCTATCAGTTTTCTTTTAGAAACTAAAAATGCCAGGCATTTCTTTGTTGTTGACGACCTTTTTGGACAGCAGCGAGATGAGACAATCAGGTTCTGTAAGATGCTCGGAAGCTATCAAAAGAAAATAGGCAGGAGGTTGGATTTATCAGTCCAGATAAGATTAGATAAGGCCAGGGATAGCGAATTACTTTTTGCGATGCGTCAAGCAGGAATTAATACGGTAGCAATTGGGTTTGAGTCTCCTGTTGAAGAGGAACTAAAGGCCATGAATAAACGCATAAGGCCTGAGGATATGATTTCTATGGCAAGGACCTACCATAAATTCGGATTCTTAGTTCACGGTATGTTTATTTTTGGATACCCTATGAAAGAAGGGATTAATTTCAGGCTTAGTGTAAATGAGCGCGTAAAGCGTTTTAAGTCTTTCATAAAGAAAGCCAAGATTGATACTATTCAGGTCTTGTTACCCGGCCCCTTGCCGGGGACGGAATTGAGAAGGCGTCTTGAGAAACAAAATAGAGTATATCCGCTTAGTGATATAGGATGGGAATACTATGATGGAAATTTCCCTCTTTTTGAGCCGGATGAGCCATTAACCGCTGAAACGATGCAGGATGGCATTAGAAAAGTTATGGGCAAATTTTATCAGTTTAAACATCTTTTTAAAATAGGGTTAAATATATTTTCTTTTCCGTCCGTGATTTTTTTCTTACACAATATAAAATCAGGGTGGAGGCGGTGGTATCGCCCGTGGCGCAATGATTTGGTTCGTTTCGGAGGGTGGATTATTCTGAGGCAGTGGTTTTCTCAGTTCCAAAAAAGTAAATTTAGGCAGAAATTGCAAAAGGCAAAAGAACATATATAAGTTATCTTTAACTTATATAAGCGATTGATTCTTTAAATATTTTTTCAGCTTCTTCTGAACAAAGCCAGTTGCAAAACTCGTCTATGAAGGGGAGCCATCTTTAACGAGACCTTACAGCTAGCTGTAAGGTCTTTTTCTTTTTGGGCCGAAAAATTGGGCGAAACGCTTGGGTTTGCGGCCGCCCGCTCCCGGCCGCAAGCCGCCGCGTCCAATCCAGTATCTAAAAAAAGTGTTTGTCCACTATGCCGCATCTAACAAATAAAAAACTCGGCGGTGCGGTATGCCGAGTCCGTTGTATTTATAGCTTGAGAACCAACAGAAAAAATGAAAATTATGTTAGATTTTGTCTTTTTGAGCGTCTATTAATAGTAGAGAGTTTAAAAAGGAGGGTTAAAGATGGATAGGGTAATTTCAGCTGAAAAAATTGAGAACAAGATTTTTCAGATCCGAGGCAAAAGAGTAATGTTAGACAAGGATCTTGCTGTGCTTTATGGAGTGAAGTCTATAGCTTTAAGACAGCAGGTAAAAAGAAATCGGGAAAGATTCCCAGAGGATTTTATGTTCCAACTTACCGAAGAAGAAGTAAAAATTATGGTATCACAAAATGTGATACCATCAATACAAAGCTTAGGCGGTTATTTGCCGTTTACTTTTACCGAGCAAGGCGTGGCTATGCTTTCAAGCGTTCTACGCAGTAGACGCGCAGTATTAGTAAATATACAGGTTATGCGTGCCTTTGTAAGTTTAAAACGGATGTTATTAACCAATGCTGGTTTACGACGTAAGATCGAAGAGATGGAAAAGAAATATGATAAACAATTTGTGATAGTTTTTGAAGCTATCAAAAGACTACTTGAGCCACCTCCTCTAAAAGAGAAGCCTCCCATTGGATTCCGTAGTTACGATGAACTCAAAAAAGATTAAGTTTTGACTTAAGGATGCTATAATATATCAGATTCCATTGTGTCTTTCAGAATAAAATATTGGTAAGTTATCTACGTAGGTTTTATTAAGATGGGGTGAAAGGTATGAATTTTGTTGCTATTGACGTGGAAACAGCCAATGCAGATATGGCGTCTATTTGTCAAATAGGACTTGTCAAGTATGTCAACGGTGTTCTATCTGATGAGTGGAAAACCTATATAAATCCCGAAGATTATTTTGACGAAATTAATGTATCTATCCATGGTATAGACGAATCGGATGTTTCCGGGGCACCGACTTTCTCGAAGGTTATTGGTACGCTCCATACGTATCTTGACGATACAGTGGTTGTTTGTCATACGCCTTTTGATCACATTGCTATACAACAGGCTGCTCGGCGATATTATGTACCAGAGCTTCGTAGCCGATGGCTTGATTCGGCACGAGTGGTACGTAGGACTTGGAAGGAGTACGCATGGAAAGGGTATGGATTATATAGTGTATGTAAAGGGCTTGGTTATGATTTTAAACAGCACGATGCTTTAGAAGACGCAAAAGCAGCGGCATATGTGTTGATCGCGGCTGTTAAACAGAGCGGAATAGGTATAGACGGATGGTTTGATAGAGTGCGTCAGCCGATTGATCCTACGAGAAGTAGTTTTGGTTCGGCGGTAAAGCGAGAAGGGAATGCAGAAGGACCGCTACATGGCGAGGCCATTGTATTTACCGGAAAATTAGAAATGTCTCGTTCAAAGGTTGCGGATTTGGCTGCTTCTATTGGGTGTCAAGTAGAGTTAGGGGTTACGAAGAAAACAACAATATTGGTTGTTGGGGATCAGGATATAAGGAAACTCGCAGGAGAAGAGAAAAGTTCAAAGCATAGGAAGGCCGAAGGGCTTATTAAGAAAGGATTTACTATCAAAATTATAAAAGAAAGTGATTTTAAGGAATTAGTAGAGCAATCTAAATAATATGTCAAGGGGAAAAACTAAGTAACATTTCTGGGAGTTTAGGCAGAGGCGGCCTAAGAAGCAAAAATTATATAAGTAACTCATTCAGTTTAGGCCATAAAGGAGATATCTCTTATAGTCGTATAAATATGGTTAATAAGGATATAATAGAAAATAAACGTGATAATAGCAAAAAGGAATTCACAAAGATAGAATTCGACGAGTTCATTTGGCCGTGGTTTACTCCAAAATGGTTTGAATTTCTGTCATGGATTTTAATCATTGCTTTATTTCAAGGAATATTTAAGAAAACTAATAACTTTTTTGTAGGGATAGTGTATTCCCTTTCTAATTTATGTTTAATTAATTATTTTTTTGGAAAATTAAGTAAATTCTTTGTGAATGTAAAATTTATTTTTTATTCAAGAAGAAGCAGGATTATATTTACAGCTATTTTTTCTTTTATACTCATGTTAGCAATAAATCTTTTTATTAATAAAATTATTAATCAATTAATGATTCATGTTAATCAGTAAAACTAAGGTTTATTCCTGGTGTTTAAGTGGTACAGGCTAGGAAGAAATTATAGAAGTATCTGCTGATTTTATTAAACAGAAGAAGCAAAATGAATAAGAGGATTATTGATAATTTAGTCTTTCTGAATAGCTTAGGTTTGTGGGATATGTTAAATTTCCTTCTTGTTATAACTGGTCTAGTGATAGGTTCAGTTTATTTCGTTAGGAAAAGGCGAGTCCCTATGTTGAATATATTTACATCTTATAGTAAAAGACAGGGTGGACAGAATTATACTTCGTTAATCAATATTGAATTCAGAAATTTTACAGGTTGTAGTATCGCTATCTGTAACCCTTATTTTAAATACAAGAATCTAAGACCTGATCCTGCTGCGCATAGAGATTCTTATTCGGGGGAGACAGAAGTAAAATTTGTAGGGGTAAACGGAGGTGGGCTTACAGAGATAGAAACGTTTTTGCGTCATAAAGAAAGTACCGCTACTTGGGTACCTGTTGATCCAGGGCATTCTGATGAAGAAGTTAAGTCCGCTTTGAATTCTAAACAAGTTGGTATTTTGTATTTTACTTGTGTATGGGTGACAAAGAAACCTAAAGTTAGGAATTTAGCTATACGTATATAAAATTAAGAGTTTTTTTGGGATTTAAACTGACACAGCCGAGAAGCAATAGCTATAGAAATACCCCTTGGTTTTAACTAGTTGAGAAGAAATATTATGGCAAGAGGAGCAATATCAACGAGATTTGTCAGGAAATTAGTGGCTTCACAAATGCGGTGTGGTGCGTCGGCAGAAAGAAGATTGGCAGCTAAGAATATGGGGTCATGTCGGAAAGCAAGGAAAAATAAAACTAAGTACCCTTCCCGAGTTCAAGCGAGCACAATCGAGGAAGCAAAACCATAATGTGCTTGGGGTTCATTGAATCCATTATTATGGCATTAAATTAATATGAAAAATGAGACAAGGCTATTTTACGATTTAACGGCGGTAAAAACAGCCGATGAGTGGTATCAGAATGGCATTCTTATGCCGACCGAAAAAGAATTTATTTCGTTGCTTTCTGCACAGCCGCGAGTGTTGGATTTAGGTTGCGGTCCGGGGTATGAAACTAAAAGATTGGTATCTTTAGGGGCAAACGTGGTTGGTATAGATTATAGCAGTGAATGTATCCATGTTGCCAAAGGACGTTGCCCGGAAGGTAAATTCGAGACTATGGACTTTCGCGATCTCGATGATAGGCTCGGCCGGTTCGACGGCGTATTTGCCAGCGGATCATTGATTCATCTTAATCGCAAAGAATTGTCCGATGCAATAGGCAGGATATCAAGTATTTTAAAAGATGGCGGTTACTTTCTTATGATCATTCAGGATGGTGAAGGCATTAACGAAAAATACAGTAGTTTGGAAGTCAACGGCAGAGTTTTGAGAAGGCCGGTTTATTGTTACGCTAAGGATTATTTAACCGGGATAGCCGAGAATTTTAATCTGGAGTTTATCAAAGAGGGGTTCTTGGACAAGAGTATTTTTGAGCATAATTGGAGAAATTATATATTTAAGCTCAAGGGATGAATTAAATAGCCGACGACTTGCTATTCCTTCGGTACCGAACAATGTCAAATAAGATTATTCCCAAGAAAGCCCAGCATTTTATACCTCAGGGCTATCTACGTAAATTTAGTATTGCGCGTGAGAAATCTGTCATCTGGAAATATGACAAACTGAATGGCTCAATATCAGAACGTCCTGTTTCAATACGGAAAGTTTGTTTTAGAGATTTTTATTACTATCAAAAAGATGACAGTGGGAAAATAGATCATACTAGCTTGGAGGATGGTTTTTCTAAGATTGAGAATGCCGGGATTAAAATCATTAATAAACTTTCTACAAAGTCCTCTCCATCAAAATTAATTATTACTGGCGAAGAACATGGTCAGCTTGCTTTCTTTATAGCTTTAATGCTGACACGAAACCCCGCATTTAGAGACGGTATCAATCAAAGCTACGGATGGCTTGTCCAGCACACCCACCACACTTTAAGCGAAAAAGGAAAACTCCCGGAGCCACCGGAAGAACTGAAAGATCTTATTGCTCAGAAAGGCATAGATAGTATTATAAAAATTGATGTATCCTCCCAGGTCAGTCTTGGTCCAATGATTGAAACGGCTAGGGCTCTTGCCCTGACGATGCTCAAAAAGATATGGATTTTTTATATTCCTTATAATACCAAGAGCTTTGTCACTTCGGATAACCCAGTCAGTTACGGTTTTATTGAGGAGCTTCCAAATACTTCTATGGGGCCTTTGCATCCTTATGCTGAAATCACCGTTCCTTTAAGAAAGGATTTAGCTTTAACTGTAGCTCCTTCTGTCGGGCTTCTAAAAGAACAGGCCAAAGAATTTCAATATCTTTGCTTCAAAGCAACTGAACAGGATATGGCTACTATAAACAGAAGAACTGCTGCGGTTGCATTGCAATACGTTTATTCTCCGGAAAATTCAAAAGAGTTACTTGATTTAGTTAAATCTGTAAAGAATGAAAACCAAAGACTCGTAATTGACGGCGATGGAGAAAGGAGATTTTCAATAATAGAAAATCCATATTCTGACCCAGAAAATCTAACATAATCTTTTCAGTTTTTGTGTTGGTTCTCGAGCTATGGATACAAAAGGTTCGGCTTGCGGCTGGGGCTGCCGCCACCCAGCCGCAAGCCGAACCGGACACGCTCTGCATTAGCTGGAAGCTAGCCGACCTAGGCTGGCGCCAAAGGAGCCCCGCTTCCAAGCGGGGCGACTGGTGCAAGCAAGATACGGGAGCGCCCCCAAGGTGCGGTTCCTATAAATCTTTCTTCTTGCAACTGTGAATGGTATTAGGTAAAATTATGGAAAAGGTTCGTTGAGGTTCTAAGTAAGGAGCCAAATTTAGATAACCCCCTGCGACAATTTATATTGCAGGGGTTTTTTCTTTAGGGTAGAATAAAGCACAAGGAGTTTAAGGTGATAGATTGGAAATTGTTCGCAATAGGGTCGGCTTTTTTCGCGGGGTTGACCGCGGTATTGGCAAAGGTAGGCGTTAGAAATATCTCTTCCAACCTGGCGACGCTTATCAGGACAATCGTTATTATTACCTTTTTGAGCATATTAGTAGGTATACGCAGGGAATGGGAGAATCCGCTTTTGCTTAACCGCAAGAGTTTGATATTCCTCGTTCTTTCAGGTATTACCACAGGGCTTTCGTGGCTTTGCTACTACCGTGCATTGAAAACCGGGCCCGCTTCTTTAGTCGCCCCGATTGATAAATTAAGCTTAGTTTTTGCCGTAGTTTTATCAATTTTATTTTTGGGAGAACGCTTAAATACCTTTGAATGGATAGGCGCCTTTCTTATTGTCGCGGGGACGCTGGTTATTATCTTCAGATGAATAAATGCAAATCAGGGGGGGGGATATGAATAAGAAATTTGTTGTATTGCTGGGCATCGTTTTCTTGTCATTATCGCTGATAACTCCTGTTGAGGCCTGCACAAGTTTTCTCTTAAAGACCAAAGACGGCAGCACGGTTTACGGACGCACGCTGGAATGGGGGATGTTTGATTTAAAGTCGAGCCTGGTGATGGTACCCCGCAACCTTTCCAATGTTTCGGATTTGGGAGGCGGCAGGAAGGGGATAGCCTGGAAGAATAAATACGGTTACGTTGCCATAAATGCCCTTGACCTGCCTCTTTATATGGACGGGATGAATGAAACCGGCTTGATTGTCGGGGAATTATACATGCCGGGGTTCTCTGAATTCCAGTCGTTTAAAGCCGGCGAAGAGTCTTCTACCGTCTCTGACGTGGAGTTATCCGGTTATATACTCGCACAGTTCGCGACAGTTGAGGAGGTAAGGTCGGCATTGCCTAAACTGCGGGTTATTAGCAACCCGCAGACAGAGAAATCCTTTGGCGCGCCTGTTACGCTGCATCTTGTAGTCACGGATAATTCCGGAAGTTCCGTTGTGATTGAATATCTTAAAGGTCAGCTCCATATCTACGATAATACGGTAGGCGTGATGACTAATTCTCCTTCGTATGATTGGCATATATTGAATCTGCGCAACTACGCCCGGCTTACTCCATATGCGCCTGCGCCGGGAGATACAGAGGCCGCCGGAGTTAATTTTACGCCTTTCGGCGGAGGGGCAGGCATGAGCGGGCTGCCGGGGGATTTTACGCCGCCTTCCCGTTTTGTGCGCGCTTTCTTTTACGTACAGTCTTCGCTTCCCTTGGATGACGTTGATGCTGCCATAAACCAGGCCTCGCGGATAATCAACAATTTTGATATCCCCAAGGGGATTTTGCGCGAAGGCACTTCCGATAACTTTCAACTTGGCTATACCCAATGGAGCGTAATCGGCGATATCAAGAATAAACGTTACTACTGGTGGACGGAGTGGAACCGCCAGATGCGCATGGTTGATTTGAGCAAGATAAGCTTTGAAGGCAGCAAGCCCGTAGTTATTGCTCTGGATAAAGTGCGGGCGCAGAATATTGAAGACCGCACCGGAGATTTTGTTTCCAGGGACGGCAAAACTAACTAAAAAGGAAACCCGGCATTAACCTAATGAAAAAGGCCCAGTTAATTATGGTTTGGTTGTTGCCTCTGGTAGTGATAGGGGGGTTATTCTATCCTCTTTTGGGTTATCTGGTGGTAGCGATGATGGCGGTATTATTGACGCTGTCTGCCTTTAAAGGAAGATACTGGTGCTGGCATTTATGCCCGAGAGGAGCATTTTTGGATATCGTATTATCAAAGGCCAGCCCTCAGAAGCCCATTCCGGCAAATTTTTCCAAACCAGGGTTCCGCTGGGCTATATTTTATCTCTTTGCAGCCTTTTTGATATTTCGTATTGTCAGGGCAGGAGGCAATCTGATTGCCATAGGCGCGGTATTTGTCGGGATGTGCTTATTAACGACTATTATTGCGATAATACTGGGGGTTATGACAAGACATAGAGGATGGTGCGCAATATGCCCTATGGGGACGCTCCAGGATAAAATCTCAAATATCTCAAATCAAAGAAAAAAACACCAATAGATCGGCGTTGTCATCCGGCGCCTAGCCGGTTTAAAGAAAGAGCCCTTTAGGCATTATAGCCAAAAGGGCCTTTTTATGCATATTCTCGAAATCCCTTGCCATTTCAGGATGAGGGTGGCATAATTCAAAAAAGGGAGGAGGATACCGGTAGAGATGAACAGAAAATATTTTTATATCTCTGTGATTTTGGGCCCGATGATATTCCTGGCGCTATTTTTCCAGGGGACGCTTTATGCCGACTCTAATAAGGGTTACGCAGAAGTTTATTTAAAAAACGGAGACAGGATAAGCGGGAAGGTTATCCTGGAAGACGAGAGATATATAAAGATAGATAATGCGATGGTGGGGGCCGTTGCGATAAAAAAGAACGGCGTCAGAAAGATAGTTTACGGTAGAAAGACCGGGGGCAACGAGGTTAAGGAAGAGAGGCGCGGGCTTTGGTCAAGGGATATCTCAATAGGTTATGATAAATCAGGCGGCAATACCAAGAATTCTAATTTAACCGTCAGGCTTTATGCTAATAGGAAGACGGAGGCAGACGAATTTACCGCCAAGGGCGACCTCTTTTATTCATCCGCAGATAGCAAGATGAATGCCCAGAAGTGGTATGGGATGTTGCGCTATGCTTATAGCTTTTGGCATAGGCAATGGTATAATTTTTATAAGCTTGAAAGCGACCACGACAGATTCGCGGATATCGAATATAGGCTTATACCTTCGACTGGCGCAGGATACTGGTTTTCGGATACTCCCGGCTGGAAGGCAATGGCAGAGCTTGGCATAGGCTGGGAGCATACCAATTTCAGGGGCGGTTTTAAGGATAAGGACGAGGCGGTTTTGCTCCCCAGGGCATTCCTGGAGAAGGCGATTTTCGACAAATCGCATATCAGCCAGGATATAATTTTATACCCTTCTTTGACAGACGAAGGCGAATACAGGCTGCATTCCGAAACCGCCCTTACAACTCCCATTAATAAAAGCCTTTCGCTGCGCCTGAGCTTTATAGATGATTACAACTCAAATCCTGTCAGGGATATCAAGAGAAATGACACCCGTTTTATATCTTCATTGAGCTGTTCTTTTTGATAATGGGCTACCGTATCATATGGTATAATAGGTTGTGAGGTTTCAACAAGGAGGGCGCAATGAAAAGGGTTTTATTGGTTTTAATACCGCTGCTTTTGGTATCCTGCCAGTTATTTGCGCAGAGCAAAGGCGAAACAGTAACTTTAAACGGCACCATCATCGATACCCGTTCCGTTAAACTGCAGCAGGACGATCTGGAAGATTTTGTTGCCGGTTATACCAAAGAAAAAGCCCTGCAGCCCATAGCGATTGACAGCGGTTACTCCATTTATCTGGCCGAGAACTTCAACGGTTACATGAATTTCGACAACGGAAGTACTGCCAAGATTGCGGATTACCTCCGGCAGCCAGAGAGCACATTGACAGTTACCGTGCAGGCGCTGGTAGGGGATTATAATTCCCTGAGCCTTATTTCAATCCAGAAGCAGCAGGAGTAGTAAAGGGGAGGAGCAAGAAGATGATTGCTTTATTTAGCCTGCTGATAATCATCGCGCTTTCGATTATCGTCGTGAGGATAGGGGCTATTGCCCTGGAGTTAACAGGGTTATCTACTGAGATAGCGTCTTTTCAGGCGCAGTCAGCGTTTTCCGGCGTAGGTTTTACCACCAGGGAATCCGAGAAAATAGTAACGCATCCCGTGCGCAGGAGGATTATCAGGATACTCATCCTTATGGGTGGCGCCGGGGTGACCACTTCCATCGCTACCCTGGTTTTGGCTTTTGTAGGACAGACCGGCAGGGGCGTCCTCGTAAGAGGGGAGTTTTTACTGCTTGGGCTTGTATGCATATTCTTTATCGCGCGCTCAAGGCATCTTTACAACTTTATGAAGACCGTCATTACAAAGGCGCTTGAGAAGTGGACGTCGCTGCGCATCTATGATTACGAGCAGTTATTCGGCCTGGGAGAGGGATATGCAATAGCGAAGATTTCCATACGGCAGAACAATCCCTTAAGCGATAAGCCGATAAAGGAATTAAAAGCGCAGCTGGAGGGCGTGCTGATATTGGCGGTTTATCGCAGGAGCGGCAAGAAGACACAATTCATCGGGGCGCCTCACGGAGATTTTATGCTCAACGCAGGGGATGAATTGATATGCTATGCCAAGGAAGAAGAGATTGCCAAGAAATTCCCGCCCTTAAAATAAAAGGCCGGATTTGGTAATTTGCCTGTATGCTGCGTTTGATTTCTCTAATTCGCAGTAACGGGCTCTTTTCTGATGAGGCAAAGCATATTTTATGCCGGGACGCATCATGTGAATTCTTCAGGAAGAAGGTTTGATTTTTCAGTGCCGCGTGATAAAATAACGATAGGGCTTGATAGGTTAACCGGTATAGCCAAGGAAAGGAGGAGGGAGCTATGAAGTTGAACGTAAAGGCTTTTGGATTATCGCTCGGAATCCTTTGGGGGGCATCTTTGATCATAATGGCGCTGGTTGCAATGTACTCTGCCAATAATTACGGCGCAGGTTTTGTCAGCGCGGTAGGAACCCTGTATATCGGTTATAAGATTACTATCCCCGGGGCGATTATAGGCGGGATCTGGGGGTTTATAGACGCCGGCATAGGCGGAGCAATCCTGGCCTGGCTCTATAACAAATTAGCAAAATAAGGCATCCTTGGTTGTGTTAGAGGGTTAACGTTGAAGCAATAACCCCTCTGCTGCTAAGCTGCGCAGGGGGGTTATAATTTGGTATAGAGTAAAGGGGGGAAGCGCGATGATAGATATAGAAGTGCTCCGTTTGGCGTTATCAAAAGAAGAAGATGCCATAAAGACCTATCAGGGCATGTTGG